>Ga0210384_10004135_pt1 | contig 16336 bp, 14 predicted proteins | sample IncBWH2MmetaG_FD_160574 | JGI IMG/M metagenome (GOLD analysis project Ga0210384, IMG submission 160574) | Forest soil microbial communities from Barre Woods Harvard Forest LTER site, Petersham, Massachusetts, United States - Inc-BW-H-2-M | ecosystem: Environmental > Terrestrial > Soil >...
GTAACTTCGGCCATCCTCATATATAGCGCCGATGGAGGACCAATAGGGAGCGGTAAGAACGGCATTAGTCTCAAACTTAATGGTGATGGGGCTCGTACTGGTGCCGTTGCCGCCAACAATCAGAAGGCGCTGCCCGGGAGCACCGACGAAGGTGCCACAGAGATGTACCGTAGTCCCCGGTCCTATCTGAGTTGCTCCGGTTCCCCAGCTTGTCGTGGCATTAAACCAAGTATAAGGCTTGGCGGTGGAACAACCCGAACCCGATCCGTTACCAGCCTGCGTGGCTGCGATGTAAAAGTCTTTTGCTCCGGCGGGTAGTGCGGTAAACAAGAAAATCAAAATTAAGATCGACCTGCGCATCGTTTATCTGCCCCCTCGATGGAAAGCTCTCTTGAGAGGACGAAGATAGACCGGCTAGCCTGTCAGCAAAGCCGACCTGGGACATGAGAGCGAGAGATTCCGACCCTTAAAAATTAAAAGCACAACTTCCGTACTTTAGAGGCTACAGATAAAAAAGGTCCATTGATACTGTACATAGGAACAATTGGAGGACAGGTAGGTGTCCAGGCTGCCCAAGGAAAATTTCTGTCCGGCGCGCGTTATCATTAACGTTAGTATACGACTACAGTTATCATGGCAGAGGCCGCGCTGAGGCAGAAAGTGGCGGAGAAGCAAGGGGGGCTAATCCCAAAAGCGGCGAAACCTCGAACTCTTTCGCGGCAGTGGGGAGCGCCAACTGAGGCCTGCCGATGCAGACGTATTGAAAACCGTGCGCAGCGAGCTCCTCCGAGGCGCATAAATTACGTCCGTCGATTACCAAGGGGTGAGCCACAGTCTTTGCGAGTTCAGCCCAGTCTGGGCGGCGGAACTCGGCCCATTCGGTAAGGATAAGGATAGCATCGGCGCGGTGAGCGGCCTCATTAGGGCTCAGACAGTACGTGATTCCCGGAAGTTCGTCTTTTGCTTTTTGCATAGCTTGTGGGTCGTAGGCGCGAATGCGGGCGCCTTCTGCCAGGAGGCGTCTGGCAATATTCAAGGCAGGAGCAAAGCGGACGTCGTCAGTTTCCGGCTTGAAGGCCAGCCCCCAAATCGCAAGGGTTTTCCCGCGCAACACCCAGAGCTCTTTGCGTACTTTTGCTACAAATTGTTCAACTCGTCGCAAGTTGATGTTCTCCACCTCCTTGAGCAGAGAGAAGTCGCATCCAAGCTTTTCGCCAATTCGAACGAAAGCTTGAAGATCCTTGGGGAAACAAAAGCCACCGAAGCCGATGCCCGGATTCAGGAAAGATTGGCCGATACGCTGATCACTGCCGATCCCTTCGGCGACCTTGGCGATGTCGGCACCGGCGGCCTCACACGCATCGGCCACCAGGTTGATAAAAGAGATTTTCATGGCCAGGAAAGAGTTGGAGGCATGCTTTACAAGCTCGGCGCTATTGGTGTCGGTCACAATGAGGGGTACTTCGTGAACCGGTGGACAATGTGAGTGAATTGGACAAGCGGCAGGCGACGTCAGAACCGGCGCGTAGATCTCTTTCATCATCGCGACGGCACGGGGAGATTCCGCTCCAATAACGATGCGGTCGGGATGAAAGAAATCTCCTACTGCCGAGCCTTCGCGAAGAAATTCCGGATTAGAAACGACATCGAAGTCCAAGCCATTGACATTGTAAATAGAGAGATGCTTCCAGAGACGCTTTGCGGTTTGCACGGGGACAGTACTTTTTTCGATCACCAAGCGGTATCCACGTGCAGTAGAGGCAATCGTGCGGGCGACAGATTCAATAGCACTGAGGTCCGCTTCACCGCTCTCCAATGGTGGTGTGCCAACACAAATGAAAATTGCGCTGCCCCTTTCGATTGCTTCTGTAGGCGAGGTGAATTGCAAGCGCCCGGACGCGGCATTGTTCTTAACCAACGAATCTAGATGAGGTTCGAAGAACGGCAGCAACCCGGAGTTGAGCTTTTTTAACTTGTCCAGATCGTTGTCCGCGCAGAGCACCTGATGGCCGATTTCCGCAAGACAAGCGGCGGTCGTCAAGCCGACATAACCAGCACCAATAACGGAGATTTGCATTCGCCTTTTACCCCTGATCTATCTTGGAATTCGCAATGGCATACGGCTCGACCGAGACCGGAGAAGACCGAGGTACCGGCTCTTTGGCCACGAGAGAATCGACAATACCGAGATACTGATACTTTTCGACGTCCCAGCTGTGGGCCTCGACATATTTCAACGCGTTGTTAACTTGTTCTCGACGGAGCTCGGCGTTTTTCCGGAGCAGCACCATCTTGGAGGCTAATTCTTCATCATCATCGCTGTCGTAGTACTTCACCAATGTATCTGAGTAGTAGTACTGATGGATTCTGGTGCGCGAGACGACCAAAGGGACACCGACGGCCATAAATTCGAAAATCTTCATGCTGAGAGCTTCGTTGCCAAACTGCGAACTTGAGCGCTTAGGTTCGACGGCGAGATCTGTGTCTGCCATCACTTGAACGATTTGCTCGGTGGGAAGCAAGCCGTGGAAGGCGACCCGATTGCCCAGCCCGAGAGAATCCGCCAACCGAATCAGCGATGCCTTTGCTGGACCCTCGCCATAAATGTGAAACTCGGCATCCGGCATCTCGTCCTTGATCTTGGCGAAAGCTGTGATGGCGACGTCCACACCCTGGTGCCAATTCAAAGAGCCCGGGTAAGTGATCAAGAACTTGCCATTGCCCCTGCTCCGAATCCGGGGATTAAAGAGCTCACGCGCGGGATAATTGCGAATGGGCGAACACTTCTGCGGCATTCCGCAACGCTGGGCGACTCGGTCGCACCATAAATGGTTAGCCACGATAGCGTGATTGGCGAACGCAATTGATGATCGTTCCACGAGAACCAAGCAGCGAAACATGAAAGAATCATGGGCCACATGAAACTTGCTGGCGTAGAACTCGGGCAAAACGTCATGAATGTCAAGGACCACCGGTGTTCCCAGAAGTTTGGGTATGATGGCGGCGAACACCAAGAAGTCCGGGACAGAATGCACATGAATGAGTTGGTATCGCTGCGACAAATGACGACGCGCGATGAAGGCGGCAGCCAACAGCAAGAACCGGATTATGCGGAAAAGATAGGTCAAAGGGCCGCGCTCATTGATCTTTCTAGTCTGAATGCGGATGACGTTCACGCCATTCGAGACGGAGCGAGCGGGCTGACCCGGTCGGCGCAAAGCAATAACGTCTACCATGTCACCACGCTCGACTAGAGCGGTGGCGTACTGCTTGATGCGTGCATCCGTTTCGTAAAACGAGTATGCCAGCATGCAGATTTTGAGGGGCTTACGATTCGAAGGTATGGAGTCGGGCATACAACGAAAGGACGTACAGCGCTAGAGTGCGAGCTGCTGAACTTGTTCTACACTGGCAGGTGCGCGCAGCGAAGAAACAAAGGCTTCTACCTCGCGGACCACACGTCGAATCTGATCTGTTCGAAGCTGGGGATACATCGGCAGCGAGAGGATTTCAGAGGCAACCCGCTCGCAAATCGGAAAGCTTCCTGCCGGGTACTGCAGATGACGGTAGGCCTCCTGAAGATGAAGAGGAACCGGATAATGGATGCCGGTCCCGATTCCGGACTTGGCCAGGTGCTTCTGAAGAGCATCGCGCTGGCGAACGCGAATGACGTACAAGTGATAGACAGACCGCGCTGAATCGGGACAGAACGGAGCCATTACACCATCGATGCCTGCAAAAGCCTGATCATAATGTTTGGCAACTTCCTGACGCTTTCGATTCCATTCAGCCAAATGGCGAAGTTTGGTAGTGAGAAAGCAGGCCTGGAGCGCATCGAGGCGGCCGTTGTAGCCTTCGATTTGGTGATAATACTTCTGTGCCTGCCCGTGATCGCGGAGAACGCGCATGGTCCGAGCTATGGCCTCACTGTTAGTGGTTGCTGCACCAGCTTCACCGCACGCTCCAAGATTCTTTCCAGGATAAAAGCTAAAGGCCGCTACATGGCCGATACTTCCCGCTTTTTTCCAAGCATTTGCCGCCTTGGAGAAGTACTCAGCTCCGTGGGCCTGACAAGCATCTTCGACAACAATGAGATTGAATTTTTGGGCGAGCGCAAATATCGGATCCATATCAGCCATTTGCCCGTAAATGTGGACGGGCACGACGGCAGTCACAGGCGCTTGCAGTTTCCGATGAATGAGCATTCCGGTTTTTACATCGCGTGAACACTGACGCTCGAGGTACTCCTCAAGCTTGCTGGGGTCCATGCAACAGGTGCGTTCGTCGATGTCAACAAAGTCAGGACGGCCACCTGCTTGGCTTATCGCTTCGGTAGTCGCGATAAATGTGTGCGGGACCGTGACGACAATATCGCCAGACTTTACTCCGGCGGCAGTCAATGCGAATCGAACGGCATCCGTCCCGCTGGCAACGCCGACACAATGTGACGCATCGCAGAATTTTGCGAACTCGCGTTCAAATTCCTCTACCTTTGGACCGCCAACAAAGCCGGCCACGCGTAACGTGTCTCGTAGATTAGACACCAGCTCCTCTTCGAGTTCTTTGTGAAGAGCTATCAAATCCAAAAATGGGATTTGCTCGGTATTGGACATTTACGCGATCCTCTGCTCCTCTGTGATGTAACGGAAAACTCTTGCCGGGTTGCCGGCAACAATCGCGTTGGCCGGAACATCCTTGGTGACGACGCTGCCCGCGCCAACGATGGCGTTTTCACCGATCACAACATTCGAAAGAATCGTCGATCCAGAACCTATGGACGCGCCTTTTCTTACGACAGTTCGCTCAACAACCCAGTCCTGCTCGGTTTGCAGCCCGCCATCCGTCGTTACTGCGCGCGGATAGCTGTCGTTGATGAATGTGACGCTATGGCCAATGAAAACGCCGTCCTCGATGTCAACGCCTTCACAAATGAAGGTATGACTTGAGACTTTACAGTTCTTTCCGACCCTGGCATTTTTTTGGATTTCAACGAAGGCGCCAATCTTCGTGTTGTCGCCGATTTCGCATCCGTAGAGATTGATGAATTTGGAGAGTTTGACGTTCGCACCTAAACGCACGTCCGGTGCGATACAAACGTGCTCGCCTGAGTGAGGACGAATTCCGTTCGATGGATTGTGATTACCGTTTCCCATGTCACTCAGACCCGCGCGCGAGCCACGCTGGCCCAGCTTGGCGGCAAGTTCTTCGGAATTTCGATATCTTCGAAGATGCTGCTTTCTCGCGAGCCGTGGTCCTTGACCCAAGCTGCCATGGTTTGAATTCCATCTTGCAAAGGCTCTTTGCGTCGCGCACCGAAGACCGTCTCGGCGCGCGAATGGTCCGAGAAAGCAATTTTCACTTCGTTGCGCGGGTCGAGATGTACGACGTTGCATTCTTTGTTCATTGCGTCCGCAACAATTTGCGCCAAGTGATTTACCGTGTGGGGAACGTCCGCGCCAACATTGAAGACTTGATTGTGTGCAGCGGGAATGTTGACTGATTCCGCGATCACTGGGGCGACGTCGCTGATGTGGGTGAAAGCGCGTTGCTGCTCGCCATCACCAAAGATTGTCATCGGTTCACCCTTCATGAGCTGGTTCATGAAAATGCCGACAACGTTGCGGTAGCGATCACCGATATTTTGGCGCTCGCCGTAAACGTTGTGCGGACGGAAAATCACATAATCGAGGCCAAACATTTCGTGGGTGACCTGCAGTTCTCTTTCTACTGCGAGCTTGGCAATTCCGTAGGAATCCTCCGGCTGGGGAATCATGTCTTCGGACATCGGCGATTGTCCTGCGCCATAAACCGCGATCGAGGAAGTGAAGACAAAGCAACGCACGCCGTAATTGACCGACGCGTTGATCAGATTGACGGAGCCGATCAGATTATTGTTGTAGTTGAAGCGCTTTATGAAGTGACTGAGTCCTTCGGCAGCGTAGGCAGCAAGGTGATAAACGGAGGTAAAATTGTAACGGCTGAAGAGTCGATCAACCAACTCAGTATCTAAGATCGAGCCCTCTACAAAAGTCGCGCCACTTGGAACGTTGTCTTCGAACCCACCACTTAGGTCGTCGAGAACGATGACCTTGTGACCGTGGCGAAGGAGGTGGTCAGCAACGTGCGACCCGATGAAACCGGCGCCTCCGGTCACCAATGATATAGACATCTTTCCGTATTCCTTTCGTTACTGCTTTAGATTTTCAAAGTGGAAGGCAGAAGCTAGATCGAAACCTGAGGAATCGACGTGGGTTCCAGGCGAGGCTCTGCTCCCCGTTCAACGAACTCCACGGGATCGAGAGCCTTATTCCATCGGAGGACTTCGCGGTACATCTCCAGCCGACGCTGAACGACCTCCTGTGGCTTAAGTAGGTTAAGGAGGCCATAGCCGAGCTGACGCACTCGAATCCTGGCGATAGATAGGCGCTTGCAACGGCGGGCCGCGCCAACGCCGAAATGTTTGTAGAAATAACGGTACCGGCTGCGGTGCTTTTCGATCTCGAAACGGATGGGAAAGCGGCTGACCGACTGACCACCAAGATGGGTGATTACCGCCGTCGGAGTAAAGAGAATCGGGCGGCCGGAACTCCAAACGCGACGGCACAAGTCCACTTCCTCAAAGTGGTAGAAAAATTGTTCGTCAAATCCGCCAATGCTCTTAAGGAGATTTCCGCGAAACATAACGCAGCAACCGGATTGCCAGTCAATCGCGCGTTCTGTATCGCCATGCCAGTGCGGGTATTCCTCATAGGTAAAAAGAGAAGATAGTTTGGCGAGACCCAGTGCTGCTACCCAATAACGCCAGACCGTCGGAAAGAGCCGCGCGGAAACCTGATACGTTCCATCAGGGTTCAAGACGCGGCAACCGAAGGCGCCGGCCTCGGGGTGGCGATCTGCAAAATCCATGAGCCGATCCAGCGCACCATCGTGAAGAATGGTGTCTGGATTCAAGATGAGAACATACTCACCACGGCTGGCGCGAATGCCGGCGTTGTTGCCTCGGGCGAATCCGAGATTTTGCTGATTCTCTACAACGCGTACCCGTGGATAGTGTTTTCGAACGAATTTAATGGAATCGTCAACCGAGCCGTTATCCGAGATGATGACTTCGAAATCCGTAGTATGCGTGCCCTCATAAATCGAACGCAGACAGTCTCGAATAACGCGGAGATCGTTCCAACAAATGATGACGACGGAGAGTTTCATTAATTTGATTTCCAGAGGCAAAGATTCATCGGCTTACACCTTCACAACTTTCCCTCTATGCTTCAGAGACTCGTCCGCCGCCTCTAGCATGCGGACGATGCGAAGGCCCGCTTCGCCATCATTAAACGGCCGCTTGTTATTCCTGATGCAGTCGATGAAATACGAAGCTTCCACTTTGAGAGCCTCGATTTGTTCGATGTTGGGAGACCACATGTCGCCCGTCCGATAACTGACCAGTTGTTGGTAGACGGCCTCACCACTCATCATCTGTACGCCGCGGTCGTACACCTTGACCTTTTCATCGGCTTCTAAATCATTCCAGACCAACATTTTCTTCTCGCCGCCAAGCAATGTGGTGCGAACCTTTACTGGCGAGAGCCAATTCACGTTGACGTGCGCAATCAAATTGTTTGGGTAATAGATCGTGAGGAAGGCTACGTCTGCGTGACCGTTCAGATGGTTCGCCCCAGTGGCGACGATCGCCTCAGGTTTGGACATGATGAGGTGATCCATGATCGACAAGTCGTGCGGTGCAAGGTCCCAGATCACATTGCAGTCATGTTGAAAGAGACCCAGGTTGACGCGGGTGGAGTCGTAATAGTAGAGGGCGCCGAGAGTACCATCGTCGACAAATTGCTTGATTCTCTTAACGGCCCCGGTAAAAAGAAATGTATGGTCGACCATGATCTTCAGGTTCTTGCGCTCGGCTAGCTCAATCAACTGTTCGGCCTGCACCGCTGTGCAAGTGAACGGCTTCTCGACGAACACGTGCTTTCCGTGCTCTAGCGCGAGCTTTGCCAGTTCAAAGTGCGTCCACACGGGAGTGACAACAGCCACGAGGTCCACCTGCGTGCTGGTCAATACTTCCATTTGGTCGGAGGTAACGGGCACTTCCGGATGAGCGCGACGCACCCGCGCGAGCGACTTGGGGTTCTTGTCACAAACCGCCACAACATCCGCTTTTTCGTGACCTTGAAAATTGCGAACGATGTTGGGTCCCCAGTAGCCATAGCCGATTACTCCGACACGGATTACATCCCTGCTAAAACTTGGGCCTATCGGAAGATTAACAGAGGGTCCAACGGTAAAGCCGGTAGCCATCCACATTCACCTTGAAAGAGTTCTCTTGCAAACAATTCGGAGCGGGATGGGGCGCTCCGGCTTAAAACAAAAAAACTAATTACTGGCGGCTCTAGGTTGGTCAGAATGCGCCGTCGCCCGAAAATACCGCCCGGGGCGTACGCAGAAGAATCTTCAGATCAGAGATCGGCGAGCACATTCGCGAATAGCGCAAGTCGAGGCGAACCATGTCGTCAAAAGTGGTCCTGCTGCGACCGTGAACCTGCCAGAGTCCGGTAATACCGGGTTTTGCTTCCAGCACGCGCCGGCGATGCCAGATGTCATACACTTCGATTTCATAGCCAATAGGCGGACGCGGTCCGACAAGCGACATCTGCCCGAGCAATACGTTCCAGAACTGGGGAATTTCGTCCAGGCTTGTGCGACGCATGAATTTGCCAATCCAGGTGACACGCGGATCGTTGGTTATTTTGTATACGCGTCGCTGTTGGTCGCCTGCGGCATTGGCCTCTGCACGGCCGGCTATGAAGTTTTTCACATACTGCCGGTGAATTTCGGCGTCGGTCGTAACATACATTGACCGAAACTTCAGGAAATCAAATGGAACTTGAAATTGGCCAAGCCGCTGCTGCCGAAAAAAAACAGGACCCTTCGAGGTGACCTTTACCAACGCTGCCAGAACGCCAAATACAGGAGCTAGGACGATCAATGCGAAGACACTGCCAACAATATCGATCAAGCGCTTCAACAAAAGAGATGCTCTCTGGTTTTCGTCGACATCGAAAAGGTCAGGATAAAGCACAGGATCCAGAGTGGCAGTAAGACCGCCATCCTTCCAGCTCCGCGGGTAGGAATAAATTGAAATCTCCAGAGCTTGTACTTGTGCAGCGTTAAGCGCGGACTGAAGGGCGGAGAGTGCTTTGGATTCAATTCTTTTGACTGCCGCACTAAGCTCAGCATCGCCTAGTTCACTGAAAATTATCCCAACAGTGTGATTGGACTCGAACCAACCGAGCGTGTCGGTCTCACGTATTAGGGTGCCAAGTGGTCTGACAACACGCTGCAACGCTAACTGTTCAGCATTTAGTTTTGGAGCCTTGTGTTGTACAAGCATTAACAAAAAGCTCTTGCGCGAGCGCTCCGACCGTTTCCGCTCTTGGCACAGGACTCGGCGAAATGCGGCTTGCGGCAGAGGATCAACGACACTGCTGGCGAGGCTGGCTACTGCCTCGAACTGATCCTCGACCCTGGCTGCTTTTGACTCGGGACTTATGGTTACGTCTAGCACTCTGGAAAGGAAGGACATCGTGGACGTCTCGTGATCTGGACCGGGAACCTTTTACGAACGGGCACTCTTAAGTGCATGCACAATGCTGACCGCGTCTGAATCGATTTCCACTGCGACGGAACGCTGAAGAAGAGTTATCGACAAGACAAGCCTGCGCTTGCCCTTCACGTCCATCAGAATGCCTTCGAGTCCACGCAAGGCGCCGGCATCTATGCGAACCTTGCTCCCCACTTCCAAATACGCACATGGAAAATTCGGGACACCAGAAGCAACCAATCTCCGAATGGCAGTAATTTCTTGCTCGTCGACAGGCACCGGCACATGGTTGTAACCAACAATTTGCGTGACACCTGGCGTTTTTAGGATTGGCAGACGGTCGTGAGGGTTAAATCGGCAAAACAAGTAACCCGGGAAGAGAGGAGCGTCAACTTCCTTGACTCGATCCGACCAACGACGACGACTCCTGTAAAGAGGCAGAAACCATTCGTAACCCTTGCCTTGCAGATGATCTGATACTCCAACTTCATGGCGCATTCGAACTTGCAACGCGAACCACGGGTAGCGGACGCCGGCGAAGTTTGCAGATTCCTCCGGACCACTGGGTCTTGAGTCCGAGATCTCCTGAAGGTCCAATCTTGCCAAGCTACCGCCCTAAAAGTCCCAAGGGGACCTTTCCCAACTCAACCTTGATTTGTTCCCCTAGGGCAGTGGGCCGCTAGGGCTAAACGCCTACTCAATCTATGTAGCACGACGCACGGTAAGTACCCATACCGTGCTTCCCTTAAGCCCACCAAGGGAACTGCTGTACCGCAGTCCACCAGAAAAACGCACACGTCCAGAAGTCGATTTTCAACAGCTCACCCTATGTGGAACAGGGCTGAGAATGGCGGGAAAAATCTCAGTTGGCAGTTCCGGCTTTCAATTCTTCGCTGTAGTAGGAGCCATAAGACGCGCCTTCATCGGCACAATTTAGGGCTACACCAAGCAGATTCTTTTCTCGGAGCTGCTGGCACGATTTCTGGGCGCTATCAAATCCTGTTTGTGCCGCGCGGATCACAGTCAGAACACCATCACACAATTCCGCCAAGGTCAGCGCGTCCGAGACCGGCAGGGTTGGAGGCGAGTCGAGTATCACCCAGTCAAAAACGGGCCCAACTGTGTCCAAGAGAGACTTCAGGCGTCCATTCGCAAGCAATTCGGCGGGATTTTCTGGTTTATTGCCGCCCGCAATGAAACACAAGTATTCTGGCAGACCTCGTTGGATGGCTGCCATTTCCGTGGCTTCACCCTTCAAGTATTCCGCGAGCCCTGGAGAACTTGCTACGCCAAAACCGGAGTGGAGATCGGGCCGGCGCAGATCGGCATCGATCAACAAAACTCTGCAATTCTGCTGGCGTGCCAAGGCATGAGCAAGGTTATTGGCCACAAAAGTCTTTCCCTCACCGGGTAGGGAGCTCGTAATTAAAATACTTCGTAACGGTTGTTTGTCTCGGATTTGATAAAGACGCGACCGCAGAGTTCGGAATTGCTCTCTGACAGCCTGCGGAGCCGCGGGGTCAACAAAAACATTTCGTTCAAAGTTCAACCTCCATCCAGGGTTCGCGCATTGCGCCCAAATATCATCAAAACGGAGAAATTCTGCCGCTCTGGCTTTGGTGTCGATGTGAACGTGTCCTAGCGGATCCACTACCTCGGCTGGGGGGGGCGCCGGCACTTCTGCCACGTGTGCGACGTGCGGGGTCGCCGGCACTTCTGCGACGTGAGTCTCAACGTCCGGAACTAGGGGAGGGGCCGAGACCTGCAACGGGACAGTCCTCAGCTGTTCGGCGCGCTTCAAAGCTTCGTGAATCCTGCTCATGGCTTCCTTTCGTGTGCTCCGCTTGTTACTGAATTATTGCGACCGATTTCTTGCAACAGGTGGTTCAAACTGCGAAGAAGGCCTTCCACGGTCTTGGACGGGTCCTCGCTGCTCGGAACTACGGGCCGGGCCATGGGGTCCAGTTCGTCGAGCTCAAACTCATGAGCCGCTTCATGCACCACTCTGGCCGGCACGGGCTTCACCTGATCGACGAAAGAGCTAATCAGCGAATTCTCGCAGAGCAGATTTGCTACCCGCGGAATGCCGCGAGAATACTTGTAAACAGCTTCCACGGCCTCCGGCGAAAAGATGGGAGTTCCATTAGCGCCGCCGATGCGAAGCCGCTCGTTTATGTACCCGGCCATCTCCTCATAAGACAGCGGTTGCGTTCGGCAACGCATTGTAATGCGTTGTCGTAATTGCCGGAGTCGCGGATCGCGGAGCTTTTCCTCCAGCTCTGGCTGGCCGGAGAGAACGATTTGCAGGAGCTTTTCGTTTGCTGTTTCGAAATTAGTGAGCAAACGAATCTCCTCCAACACTTCGTAAGACAGGTTTTGCGCTTCATCTACGATCAATACTGAGGTCTTACGATCACGATAGCGTTGCAGCAGCCAGTGGTTAAGACGCATGAGTACGTGGCTTTTGTCACGGCTCTCACAGGGGATGCCGAAGTCGGCCATCATGAAGTCGAAAAGCTGGCTCGTATCGAGCTGAGAGTTGAAGATGTAAGCAGTCGCGACCCCCTCAAGGTTTAGCCAGTCCAGCAAGCGATTCAGCAGTGTGGTCTTGCCGGTGCCGACTTCACCGGTGAGCAGGATGAAACCCTTGCGATTCTTGATACCGTAAGCGAGCCCTGCCAAGGCTTCCTGGATTTCCCTGGTCAAGAATAGATACCGGGGATCCGGATTGGCATTGAACGGATTTTCTCGCAATCCAAAAAACGATTTATACATTGGTCAGTCTCAAGCGCTCGCAACCAACCTTGGACCTTCAGACGAATCTTTCCCAGCACCACGACGCCGGGCACCTTCGACCGAGGGAATGTTTGCAAGCGTAGGTAGTTGCAGGAAGAACTCGACATCTTCCTCAGTGCGTAAAGTCTTGTCGCGCATTTCACGTAAGCCGATGATCCCGAGGGCAAGTGCAAGCCCGGCCGCGAGTCCGCCTAGCGAAAAGTATAGCGGGTTGGGAAAGGACGGCCCGGCGGGAAGATTTGCTGCGTCAAGGATCCGGAATTCCGCGCTTTCGGCTTGATGATTCATGTCACTCACCATCGCGGATTCACTGCGCTTCTTCATCAAGTCGTTGTAGAAATCAAGTGCGGTTTGATGATCGCGAGTCAGTATCTTGTACTGCTCCTCCACATTGGGGCTAAGTTGTAAGCGGCTCTGATACAAAGCGATCTGTCTTTGAACATCGCGCTGCTGCGCCGTCTTCTCTTTCATGACGGAGTCATACTGATGCACCTGTGCGCGCAACTGCTGAATTTCCGGAGTATCTACGGTTGTGGATCCACTGGCGGAGGTAGCGCCTTGGGAAGAGGCCATCTTCTGCTTTAAATCGGCGATACTTTGCCGCATGCGGATCACGTCTGGATGATCCTCAGTATCTTTGGCAAGGAGCGCTGCAAGCTGGCTTTGCATATCGGCCAACTGCTTTTGCGCAGAAGGATTGTCAGCCGATTGCGAAGCAATTTGTTGCGCAAGCACAGATTCTGCAAAAGACTTGTCTTGCTGCGCACGATTAAGTGCTTGTGTAGCCGCATCAAGTTGGGTATTTAACCCCGCGAGCACATTCAGATTTGCCTGTTGTTCGTCCGGAAGAGCTCCTGAGTAACGACCCTTGAAGGCCGCCAGTTTAGCGTCTTGATCATCCAGCTTGGCTTTGGCGTCCTCGAGTCGATTGGTCAGGAACACCGTGGTTCCGCTCGCTTGCTCATGCTTCACACGCTGATTCTCTTGCATGAATACTGAAGCAACTTCATTGCAAAGTTTCTGAGCGAGTGCCGGATCGCGATCGCTGACTTTAACCACAAATCCTGGGAGTTGCGTGCTATTTGATTCGGCCATGGGCTTTACCGGCGTCACTACGATTTTCTTCCGCAGACGATCGACCAGCGCTTCCATTGAGGCATGCTGCGCTCGTTCGCTCGGGTAAAGGCCAAATTTGCTGATCATGCCTTCTAGCCTGGAGCGGCTCAGTATCTGTTCCTGCAACGTAGTTAGACGCTGCTTCAGATCGCCACTGCTAATGTCTGTAACGTACTGGGTGGGAACAGCGGGCTGCTCCACCAGAATCACCGTTTGCGATGTATATTCCTTTGGCAAGACCAAGCACAGCAAATAGCCGAGCGCCGGCCCCAGGATGGCCAGGAGAATGAAGGTGCGTTTGTGACGGCGAAACATGGCCGCGTAGTCTTCCATAGTGAGCTGTCGATGTCCGATCATGTTCTTTTTTCTCCGATTGCGGTTCAACCAATAGGAACGGGCTTCAGATGCCAAGCAAATCCAAAATTGAATTGATGCCCGACGAGGTCCGAGCCTGTGCAGATGCCCTGCGGGCACACGGTGAAGCTGGCCGTTTGGTAACGGCCTAAATAGCCGAAGAACACCTCGGCGTCACGGCCAATATGACGGCGCATCTCAAAGCCACCATAAACCGAATCATAGGTGGCGTCTGCCGGAGTCAAGAGTACGTTGTTGCTGAAAAGCGGAATTAAGTTCCGATTGTGCGCATAGCTCACTGTGACATCTAACTTCCATGCGCGAGAAACCTGCCTGTCCAACCCTGCGAACACTCGATCGGTGATAGACCCAAGAAAGACGCCGCTGCCGCTGTTCAAAAAGTGATTGTAGCCCGCGCTTACGCCAACGTCTCTTCTCATTTGGTAATGAACCAGGCTATCGACAGCCCAGGAGACACGCGTCTCCGAAGGTAGCGTGCCCGGCGAGAGATTTGGGTCATGGATGAAGCTGATTTCCGGACCAGCGCCTAGTTGAAAAAGCATCCGTTCCGCAATTTGCCGCTGATACGCCCCTTCCATTACGTTGTCGCGAATGCTTATGGGCTGTGCCGCGTACCACAAATCGTTGAACCTGTAGACAAAGGCGAAAGTGTCGCGGCGAGAACGCTCATACCCGAAACCAGTTTGAAATCCTGCCGCCGAACTGTTAATGAAGTTCGAGTTATAGAAATGCAAAACGTCGTAATTCCCCACGATGGTGAAAAACGTGCGGCGGCTGAGGTGGTTATTCACTTGAGCCACCAGCGCATTGCTTAAGCGAGGCCCGAAAACCGTGAAAATTCCCTGCCCTGGCAGAAAGGAATTCCGGAGCACCACCGGTCCCGTATTCGCAAGTCCGGCCACCGAATTTAGCCCCGCAATATCGAAAGGAGTAGCGCCTCCTAAAAAGGCAGATTGGGAGCTGTACAAGAACTTATCGAGAATGAATCCGTCCCAACGACCGCGCGACCACAGCTCCGATGCGGCCGCTTCTTGGGTCGTCGAGTTTAGGGCTCCCCCGCCACTAGAAAAAGAACGGCCTGCAAGATAGCCGATGTTCAACTGCGAAGCCCGTCCAAGTTTCTGCACTGCAAGGGCGCCCATCAATGTGTTGATCGATGCAAAACGATAACCACCGGAAGACGATGTATTGTTTGCATTGGAATCTAGTTGTCCGAAGAAAAAGACGCTCGGAATAATGTAGCTACGCGAAGCGACTAGGCCGATGATCGGTTGCGAAGCACCCGTAATCGGAGCGTTGGTAGAGGTTCCTGCCACAACTGGCGGCGTCGGCAATTGGTCTTGATTAGCTTTGTCGTTGTCATCAGGAGATTTTGCGGGCTGCTGGGGCGGCGCAGGCGGCGTTGGCTCTTGCCCCGACGAGCTTTGGCTTTGTGATGCCGAGGTCTGCGCATGAATTCCTGAGACCCCGACGAGTCCCAACACGAGTGCCAGCGAGTATGCGCTCAGCTTGGACATCCGCCTCATCACGGCACAACGATCGTGTCGCCGGCTTTAACCGGCAAATTTTCTTCTGCCTTACGTCCGTCCAACACTTCCTTGTAGCTGAAGGGGTATTTGGTCTGGATATGGTTTTCGTCCCGCATCAGAAAAATTTTCTTCCCGTTAGCAAATTGTGTAAGTCCGCCAGCACTTGAAATTGCCTGCAGGATGGTCATTCCCGGTAGCACGGGATACGCGCCAGGACGAGTGACTTCACCAGTGACGTAGACACGTTGACTGTTAATTTGTGTAAGGATCACGGTGACTTGCGGCGCGGTAAGATACTTCTTTAACTTTTCGCTTACGTTCTGAGCCAACTGCCCAGGCGTCAAGCCTGCCGCTTGAACATCGCCCAGCAGCGGCATCGAGATCTTGCCATCCGGACGTACTTGCAACGAGCGCGTAAGCTCTTGCTCTTTCCACACGTTGACATCTAGAACATCATCCGGTCCGATGACGTAATCCTTGCCGCCTTTTGCTGGCGGGTTAACCCCCTCGGGCCGGTCAGCCGCAGGCCTTGTTGAGGCCGTTTGTGTGGTCTGTGCGGATTGCTGGGAATTTTGCGCTTGTGGATAAATAGGCGCACTCATTGCCGCCAGGATTGCGATCGCCGACAGAATTAACCAAATTCGTTGTGTTCTCACACTTAACTCCTTAACCCTGATCCCGCAGAGAAAATGAATCTAAACGATGTGCCCAACCTCGACGTTGTACTGGCGTTTGACACTGAACATCGGAAACAGAGACGAAATTTTAGTAATGCCCGAACTTTCCATTATCGAAAATGGAGCGCGCTAACTACGGGTGCGCCCGGCGACTGCCCACGTTAGGCCAGGACTCAAACGGCCTAAACGTCGAAGCTGAATACGTACCGAGCCAAGATCCCTTAAGCGCAACC
>Ga0210384_10004136_pt1 | contig 16336 bp, 13 predicted proteins | sample IncBWH2MmetaG_FD_160574 | JGI IMG/M metagenome (GOLD analysis project Ga0210384, IMG submission 160574) | Forest soil microbial communities from Barre Woods Harvard Forest LTER site, Petersham, Massachusetts, United States - Inc-BW-H-2-M | ecosystem: Environmental > Terrestrial > Soil >...
TCCGGTCGTGAAAGGAGCGTCGGGGAGTTGCCTAGGTCAACATGGATCACGAGTGAATGGAATTATCCTGACGGTCTACAGGCAGACCCGGGCGCTCGAGGCAATGGTGTTGTTATAGCCGCGGTAGTGGCATGTTTTCTATTGTTGGCTATCCTGCTATACAGTTTTCGCGAAACGATTGGCCGCTCGTTAATTTCCCTGGGCCAGAAATTATCTGCACCTTCTCAAACTTCCCAAGCGCAGGTTCCCGACACAAAACCCGCAGAAGAAGCCCAGCCGCCAGCGCCGGCAAATCCGAGCAACGAAGACAACTCTGCGTCTCAATCGCAGGCGACTACAAGTGGCGGTGACAAATCGGAAGCCGCCCGCTCACAAGCAGATTACGAAAAAGCTGTTTCGCCTCTGACAACGGCGGAAACCCCGTTTAAAGATGAACGACCGGCATCTTCCGCTGAAGATGGCGCTGCTAAGAAGGTGCGCAGCCCAGGCCCTGCTGAAGAGGTCCGTGCACTTTGGGCCGAGGTGGGCAAAGGAAGCACCTCGGCAGAGGTAACATTGGCGAAACTGTATTTGATTGGCGGAGGAGTGCCCAAGAACTGCGATCAAGCCCGGGTCTTGCTGAGAGCAGCAGCGAAAAAGGGCAACAGCGAGGCTATCACTAAGCTTTCGCAGATCACTCGGCAAGGCTGCCCCTAAAACTCACTGCGAAGTACTTCTATAGTGATTGGATGTAGGACAAGAATTTATTCGTGGTTTAATGGCTGGTGGAGTTTTCGCCGCGAACAATATCGTAGCGTTCAATCACCGCTGCCACGCCGAGCCGCATATTCCGTGCTTCTGAGCGGGGATCAACGCGAACGACTTTACCGGCCGCTTTCACAAATACTTCCGAGCCATGGGTGACTTCAGAAGGTAGCGTCAGGGTAATGTCGAGTTCTGAGCCAGCTTGCAAATCCTGCTCAACTATGAAGTACAGCCCTCGCGTGGAAATGTCTAGGGTTTCGCCCTTCTGCAAGCCAGCCATCCGTACATCAGCAGCTTCGGAGGGAATGCGAATCAATACCGGCAGAGATAGATCGTATCTCCGGGCATTGCGGCGTTCCGACATTCCTTGCATCCTCAGTAAACGCGGCGGCAATGTGACCTGGATCGCATCGCGCCTCCTTACGAGTGACCTTACTGTAAATCGCGCGAAGCTGCCACGCTGTAACAGCAAACAGCCGGAACGGTTGTTCTAAAGATAAACGGCTCGTACTGGGAAGCGAGCCTACTCGTTCCGGCCCCCTATACCCATGGTCGTAGGTTCTTCAGCCGCTGCTGGCGCGCGTACACTCGCCCGCCTCGTCCGCGGTGTATCCAGATTAAACTGGCGCATTTTGTATAGCAGCGCCTTGTAACTGATGCCCAACATTTTCGCGGCATCTTTGCGGCACCAGCGAGTTTTCTCCAGCGCATCGGCGATGGCTTCCATTTCCGCTTCGTCCTTCAATCCACGCACAAGGGCCTTCAATCCTTGCGGCTCACGATGCACAGCAGGCTCCGCACGCGGAGAAGTGCGCTGTCTCGCGGAAGACATTTCTATCAATTCGCGCAAGCTGCCTTCGTCGTCCTCAAGGATGACGTAGCGCTTCACGAAGTTCTCGAGCTCGCGCAAATTGCCTGGCCATGGATAATTCACCGCGGCATCCAGCAGATACTTTGACGGACCTTGCGGCGTTTTGCCGAACTTTTCGCTGTACTTCTGAAGAAAGTGACGGAATAAAAGCGGAATTTCTGAAGTGCGCTCGCGCAGCGGGGGCACATTTATCGATAGCACGTTCAAGCGGTAGTAAAGATCTTCTCGGAATCGTCCAGTTTTCATGGCCTCTTGAACATCCACGTTAGTGGCTGCGAGGACGCGTACATCCGTCTCCACGAGGTGCCGGCCGCCCAGGCGAGAATATTGATGGTCCTGCAGCACATGCAGAAGTTTGGCTTGCAAATGCGTGGTCATTTCCGCGATTTCGTCGAGAAAAATGGTGCCCTTATTGGCCATTTCGAACTTGCCGGGCTTGGCGCGCACTGCGCCTGTAAACGCCCCCTGCTCGAATCCGAACAATTCGGATTCCAGCAATTCTCCAGGCAAGGCGGCACAATTCACTTTTATGAAAGGCTGGCTGCGCCGCTTCGATCGCAAATGAATCATGCGCGCCACTACTTCTTTGCCAACTCCGCTTTCCCCGCAAATGAAAACCGGCACGTCCACGGGAGCGATCTGCAGTATCTGCTGGCGGATGCGCACCATTTGCGGGCTGGCGGCCAGGAAACTAATGTCTTCAGTGATTTGTTCGCAGTAATCACGAAGCGCCAGATTTTCCGTAACCAGTTGTTTTTTCTGGCGGGATTTCAGCATCGCCGCATCCAGCTCGGTCTTTTCAAAAGGCTTGGTCAGATAGTCGTGCGCTCCGATGCGTATGGCCTCGACGACGATGCCAACTTCGTTCGAACATGACAGCATGATCACGTTCAGACTGCGGTCGATTTGCATCAGTTCTTTGAGTGTTTCAATACCGCTGAGTTCTGGCATCAAAACGTCGAGAATGATGAAGTCGGGCCTCTCGCCAGCGGTGATTTTTTCGAGACCCTCTTTTCCGGAGCTGACCGCTTCCACCTCAAAGCCGTCCACTTCCAGAAGGGTCTGCAGATACTTTCGAATACTGGGTTCGTCATCGATGACGAGAATTTTTTCCTTAACTTCTTTTGCGGACATATTTGCCTTTCTGATGCGAGTAATCGCTTTAGTTAGCTTGGGTCCATCGGCAATAAAAATGTAAAGGTGCTGCCTTTTTGATGTTCGCTCTCGACCCAGATTTTGCCGCGATGCGCCTGAATAAGCCGCTTGGCGATGGCCAAGCCCAGACCCATGCCCGAGGTATTGCGATCCACTCTTACGAAATCTTCAAAAATTTCCTGGTGATGCTCGGCGGCGATACCTGGACCGGTATCGGTTACGCTGACTTCCACGCTGTTGGGGCGTGGAAGCCGGAAACGGCGGCGTTCCTGAGTCGGCGCTACTCCAGCTACACGACGCTCCCAAAAATGAGGTCCGGCGTGCAGCGCGACGCTTCCGCCCGCGGGCGTATGCTTCAGCGAATTGTCCAAGAGGTTAGCGGCGGCTTGTTGCACCTTCTGATAATCAAATCGAAAAGTCGGAATGGAGGGATCGAAACTTGAATCCAGTTTCACGCCTTTGCGCTGGAATGCTTCCGCCCAACGCTTCGCTAATTCATCAAGGCAGTCGCGCAAATCGTTCTCGCGCAGTTGCAAAACCAACTTCCCACTCTCCAGCGCGGAATAGTTAAGAAACATGGAGACCAGACGAACTAACCGCTCGCAGCTATCTTTCGACTCTTCGAGAATATCCTGTTGTTTGTCAGTCAGACGCCCCAATGAACCGGTCAGCAATAAATCGTAATAGCCTTTAATCACCGCCAGTGGCGTTTTCAGTTCGTGCGCCGCGGAGGCCAGAAACACCGTTTTCTGACGGTTTACCTCTTGCAGCTTGAGGTACGCTGCCAGCAAGTTGCGGTAGGTGATTTCGCGTTCCTGCAGCAATTCTTGTACGGTAAGCTGGGTCGCGGCTTCCGAGGCCGCGGCGTTCTGTTCTTTCGTAGGAATCTCCAACTGCACCACAAGCCAATCCGGATCGGGCATCCACTTCACCAGGGCTCGTGACTTTACATCCGCGAGCTCGACATCGAGTTCCATTCGATGCTCCCCGCTTTCAATCAATTTGAAGATATGTCCTGCACCAATCTTCAAAATGTCCTTAAAAAGATTCAGGGCCTCCTGATGGTCCAAGCCTTTCGAGAGCAGATACTGACGGGCTCGCTGGTTTAGCAAGAGCACCCGCCCGTCACGATCAGCTACCAGAAGTGAGCTGTTGACGGCGTCCAATAGTCCGTGAACGAGGCTGACCGGGAGTGTCTCGGAAGACCGCTCGGGAGACATTGGTCGTCGTTTGGGGGCGGATCGGTCATTCACTATAGAAGAAGTCCCTGTATCTACAGACATTTCAATCCCATCCGTCGGCTCGCCGCTGAGTGGCAAAAATTTTCCTATCTAGGCTGGCTCATACTCGCAAAGGGGCTAGGGGCTGTCAATGGTAAAAGCGTTCCATTTGCACATTATCGGAAACCAACTGGATATCCCGAGAAGACTACTCCCCCTGACTCCAGTTCGCCCTGCCACGGACATATTAAATCGATTTATATGAGTGAGTTAGGATACACGGCTCCCCTACTGTGTGGCACTAAAGATGCTTGTATCCGTACTAGGTCCCTAGTACTAAGAGAGAGAAAGTGGAATTCGACCTGATCAAGGAAAAACAAGGCTTGGACTCATCTTCATCCCGACGGTCAGCTCGACTTCGCCTGCAGGTCCCGGTGTTTTTGCGCGCTACGGATACTTCGGGGGCGGAATTTATTGAATTAACCAAGACATTAAACATCAGTGCAACCGGAGCGTGCATTACATCCGCGTACCAGCTCCGCAGAGACCAAGTCGTTCATTTGACCATTCCCGCTCCGTCGCCGGCCTCCTCGGGAATAGTACCCAATGAAACACCTCCGATGGTCGCCCGCGTACTACGGCAAGAAAGTATCGGGGATATGCGCCTGTTCGGATTGGAATTCCTCAGGGCAATTGAGTAAATTAGTACCCTTTTCAGCCTAATCCAAAGCTCTCGCGACAACTGCAAAGGAATATCGGTTTTCTACATTTTACGTGCATTTGCCGTATGCCGCGCTTTTGTAATAGCATAGCGACACACTTTCCTGATTTCTGTGGCAAGGGCGTCTTGCTCTAGTCCCGATTCGATTGGACTCAGGCATGCTTCTTTGAAGAGCAGCCTCAGTGATTCACCCCACCCCCGCGGGGACAGGCAAAGGTTAGGTTAACACCCGATATGCCCAGCCCCGGCGTCCCAGCGCCACCTCGTTCGTCGTTAGAAGATTCCTATCTCGAGTTGCTTACCGATACGCTCGAGACTCTTGATCCTCCTGCTCGAGGACAATTTCTCCAACGCTATCTCCGCGCGGTCACGCACCTCGAGCTCCGAGAGAGCCAGTGTCTGCAACTGTGGGATGAGATAATCACGCGCAGGCGCCAATTGAGCGAAGCGCTACACCGCACCGTTTCGCTAAAGACCGCGCTTATGGACGTATTCTCCACCGCCGGTCTGCTGCGTGTCCCGGTGCTCATCGAATATGACGAATTAAAAAAGCTAAATTTAAACGCGGTTACGGATTCGCTGACCGAACTCTACAATCGCCGTGTCTTCAACGAGTTTTTCGAACGAGAATTGAACCGCGCAAAACGCTATAACCTGCCGCTCAGCTTGGTCATGATGGACATGCATCGTTTCAAGGAAGTAAACGATAAGCATGGCCACCCGCGAGGTGATGAAGTTCTTCGCATGGCCGCTGCTACGTTAAAGAAAGCGTTGCGCACTTCGGACTTCGCCTTCCGAATTGGCGGTGATGAATTCGCGCTGATCTTGCCGCAAACAGATGCAGCGCAAGCGTTGGCGCTCAGCCGCCGTGTTGAGACGGTGTTTGCGGACACCCTAAAATCGCTGCAGCTCAGTGTCACAGTAGGAATGGATTACGGCGTCGCGAATTACCCTCAGGATGCCGACAATGCCGATGACCTCGTGCGCATCGCCGATGAGCGCTTGTATCAACGCAAGCATGCACACCGCGGGCGACCCACGGAGACGCCTGCGCCGCACCCCGTGGAAACCGCACCGGCGCAACCGGCGGTAACCCCGTCAGCAGAACGCCCAGCGTCCCCTCCCGCGCCTCCGATTTCCATTGAGACTAAGCGCCCCCCGGAAAAACAAGAGGAAGCAGCGCCCCCGGCAACTTCACCGGGTCAGCCTGAAACCTCAAAATTATCTTCCGTTGGCAAGCCCCCGCGGGCTTTTACGACACCGCGTAAGGCGGAACGCGTCTCCATGACCGGCACAAATGCCTACGCAGTGCTCGGGGAACAAGGTGCCCGTCGCGCTAGGGTGCTGGATCTCGGCTTTGGTGGCGTTGCTCTCGAACTCGATTCTGCTGAGGGCTTGACGGAAAATATTCTGGCCGTTCTGCACGTGCCGATTCTTCCCCCAGTGCGCGTCAATCTAAAGCCGGTCTGGTCACAGCGCACCAATCTTGGCTATCGCGTCGGTTGCACATTCGTCAACTAGACCTCTACTCGCAAAATCTGTCAGGATTTCCTCCATTAGCAAACTTTTGACGCCTCGCGTATAATCACTATTGCCTCGCGACCTAGCGACGCGGCAGGATTCGACATTGCCGTGCAGACCGGACGCGGTGGATTGGAGACCCATGAAAGCCGGTATTCATCCCGACTACCACGCTGTTACCGTGCATTGCGCCTGCGGGCACACCTTCCCGACGCGTTCGACCATAAAGGGCGACACGCTGAGGGTGGAAATTTGTTCCAGTTGCCATCCCTTTTTCACTGGCAAACAAAAGCTTATCGACACCGCCGGACGCGTCGAGCGATTCACCAAGAAATACGCCGACGCCGCAGCCAAGGCCGGAACCGCGAAGAAGTAACTCTTTACTTCTACTGCATTGCAATGACCGTGGTTTTTTGATGACGGCTTAAGTGCGCTCGTGTGCTCGCAGCTGTCCGTGTAGAATAACGTTCCATCGTGGCCGATCAATCTCGCATGTCCGAAGGGGCGCGTTCGGGGGAACTCGTGGAGACAGCGCCGCCACGCGTAACCCTGCGAAATTCTTTTGCGCATCCCTACGATTCCGCCATTGCCGCGGCACGGACCTGCTATGCCTCGAACTTAATTGGCCCGGAAGAAATCACCGACAAGCAGCGGCTCAATATCGGTGCCGGCACTTTTTACAGCGGCCATCACACCGTCTACCAGCACGCCCATTTCGAATTTGGACTCGAAAATGTCAGCCGCCAGTTTGTGTGGTCCTTTCTTCACGCCCATCCTTTTTATAACTCTGAGCAGCAAAGCCAGCGCTATGTCCGCTTGGATCGTGCGCACGCATACGTGCCGCCACTATCGCTATTTTTTGATGAAGGTAGCAAGGAGATCTACGAGCAAGCCATCGCTCGTGCCTGGAACTACTATCGCGAATTGTCGGCGCTGCTGGTCGGAGACGCGCGCTTTATTTTGTCTGGCATCTGGCACATCGGACCGATGTCACATCCCAAGCGCGCTCACAAAATCGAGCGGTCCGCCGAAAAACGTGCCATAGAAGTTGCGCGTTACGTGCTCCCAGTGGCGGCCTTTACCACCATGGTACACACCATATCCGGCATCGTTCTTCATCGACTGTGGCGCATGACTACGGCATGCGATACGCCCAATGAAGCGCGCGCGGTGATCGGCGCCATGGTCGCTCACGTGCGAGAAGTGGACGCTCAATTCTTTGATCGCTTCGGCACGGAACCGCTTGAAGAAGTTCCCGAATGGAGTGATCGCGACCGCGTAAATAGCGGCGTCCACGGTTCATCGACCCCCAGTAATGGAGCCGCGAACGGAGACCACCACTTCGAACGTGAATTCGATTTTAATCTTCGGGGCAAAACTTCGAAGCTGATCGACTATTCCGCCAATGCGCCGAGAGTAATTGCGCAAGCCTATCGCGCGGTTGTAGGACTTACCGAATCGCAATGCTCCGAAGCAGAAGCCATCGATCGCCTGCTCAACCCGGCTCGGAATTTGTACCGCCTCGAAACACTAAATGTCGGTGTTCACGCGCCCATGATGCGTGCGTTACAACATATCAACTACACATTTGCCAAGAAAATCAGCCATACCGCCGACAGTCAGGACCAGCGGCACCGAATGGTTCCCGGCTCGCGGCCGCTGCTCACTCTTACAGACACTCGCGCCCCCGACTTCATCACTCCAAAACTGCTGGCGCAGAATCCGCAAGCGCTCGAGATTTATGAACGGGCGATGCAGGACGCCTGGCAAGCCAAGAATCAATTGATCGATCGCGGCGTTCCTCTTGAGCTAGCACTATATCTTTTGCCCAATGCGAAATCGATTCGCGTGGTCGAAACCGGATCGCTACTGCATCTGCTGCATAAATGGACCATGCGAACTTGTTTTAATGCCCAGGAAGAGATTTATCAGTGTTCCATGGACGAGCTCGATCAATTGCGTGAAGTACATCCGGAGTTAGCGCGCTATGTTGGACCGCCTTGTTATGTTCGCGCGGGAGTGACTACGCCCATCTGCACGGAGGGCGGACATTTTTGTGGAATAAAGGTCTGGCTAGACTTCCCTAACATTGTTCGACCTATATAAGGTTTAGCTGCGCCAGTGAAGCGTTACCGGGCCCGGCATGGGATGCACCATGGGTGTGCCGGTGCTGCGGGAGTCCAGCAAATTTGCCTTCAGCGCGAAATACCATTTCGCTGGGCGGTCAGCGTCATCAATCAGCATTAAGTGCGGATGGTGTTTTAAGCCTTCCGCCTGCTTAATCATAGTTTCCTGATCCTGTCGCAAAAACTTTTTCGCGAAGGCTCGGAAAATCGGAACGACCAATGGCAGCCACCGCACCAGATTCCATGCGGCCACAAAATCGATGCGGCACAAATCCCGCCGTATCGGGGTCACCGTGGCGCGGCTCGAAAACCATAAATGGCCGCTGCGTATTTCTTCCAGGCGGATGTTGGGTAAGACAAAATCAATCATCGTCGTGGTCGCTTCTCCTGAAAAATAGCGCAACAATTTGTACGGCGCGCTGTTGGACGACGGTTCGTGCCTACTCATACGAAACCCATTGGGAATGGGCTCGAAGCGTTTTTCTTTTTCGTGGATGCTTCGCCGGCTGCGCCAGTACCACGATTGGTGCACGAAGGGCCCGTGGGCAGGGTCCATCAAGCCGATAATTCCCTGATCCACGTGCGACGGAAGCTCGCAAGACAAACGGGTGATTTTGTATCTCTCGCTGAAGACCGGCAGTCGAGGCGCCTCCGGCACATTTTCAGGGGTCCGCGAGCCCGGCGCGGTCATATACACCCAGACATATCCGTCGTGTTCGGCGCATGGATAATGGCCCGCGAAAATCCGGTCGACGCGTAATTTATCCTGGCTCGCGAGCGACGGAATTTCCAGGCATCGTCCGCTGCACGCGTCAAATTTCCAGCCGTGATAGCTGCATTCTACAGCGTTCCCGTCAAATCTTCCGTACGACAACGGGATTCCGCGATGCGGACACGCATCCCGTATCGCGAATGCCTTTCCCTGTGAAGTGCGTCCCAGTACTAAAGGCACCTCCAACAACATCGCGGTAGCGAGTTTATGGCCCTTTATTTCCGTGCTGTGAAGCGCTGGGTACCAGAAATCCCACAGGAAGCCAGCTTCGGAGTTCGGCAGAACTTCGCGAAGCGGAGAACTTGCGATTTGTGGGACTGATTGCACTGCTTTTGTCATATAGGAACCAAATCGTAGTACACATCGGCGCATGCATCAACGACATGACTCGAGGCAGCTCACGAATGTCATGCAAGATGACTGCCTGCTGTGCAGCACCGACTGCTGACTCTAGGGATCGTAATGAGAATTAAGTTCGTTGCAGGAATTTTCTTGTTCATCCTGCTCATCGCGCCAGTGGTCTACGCATATGCCGCGCAGTTCCCCGCGGAAGTGGAAAAACTTGCCGCCGTGGATGCATTTTTGCCGGGCGTTGAAGGCTGGGAACCGATCTATAACAACCCCGCAATCTGGCATTTTCGATTTAACCGGCCCAAACCGGAAGCGCTGGTCGCCGGACGAGAGCCAATCTACTTTTCGCTTTTTTGGGGCGATCTAGCCGCGGCCAAGAACCGTTCGCTCCGAGAGGCCGACCGAAAGGCATATATCGATGCGATTCCCGCGGACGCCATGCAGACAAAAAATAGAGCGGACTGCTAGGCCGTGGGGAGCTAGGCCGTGAACCTCTGAATTAGGTGGGCACCACGAGCCAACCGTTAGGCTTTCCTGCCCCGCTCGCGAGTCCTCGCATATTAGTGCGTTGACCGGCCAGCGGGACAGGCCGTGCACACAGGCTGTCTGTCCGCAGCGCCTCAGAGATTCGTCATTGGTTCAAACAGCTTTCGCTCCCTCACCTGCTTCGAAGAACCGCTCCAGTAAATATTCTAACAGGATGGGCGTGGGAAGGTCGAAGTGGGCAGGGGTCCGTTTCGAGGGCAGTATGCCTCGGTTGCGATATAAGAAAATGCCTTGCCAGGCCGATGAAGGCACCTGGTGTCTGCGTGTTGTAAGGGCAAGTCTTCATAAATCACGCACGGCCTGGCGACTGGCTTGCAGGAGACGTAATTTGCAACGATAGTAATCGTCTCGACTGGGGCGATTAACTCGTGGAATATAGCACCACGAGTGGGATGGCCATAGCAAGCCTTGTGATGGGACTGCTGTGGATGTATTGGATAGGCTCGATCCTGGCAATTTGTTTGGGTTATGCGGCGCGACGGGAAATCCGCAATAACGCTTGGCGCATCGAAGGTCAAGGTATGGCTACGGCGGGAATAGTCCTCGGGTTGGTCGGGATCGGCATGCTGGCGCTGATGATCGTTGTGTTTCTGTATTTTCGAAAAATACATACAGTTCCACCAATTATTCACAAGACGAAATCGACGCCGGAGAGCGGCCAGGAGTGGTTCGCGTGCGCATAAATGTCCAAGGTTTATCTGGCGTGCTTCTATGCCTAGCCCTACCGCTAAGTGGCTTTTTCGCAGCAACGAATGACTCTCGAACAGGGACTTCCGAGCAGCTTGGGCACGTTGATTTTCCCAATAGCTGCAAAGCCGAAGCGCAGCCAGCGTTGCTGAAGGGGTTGGCGCTATTGCACTCATTTCAGTATCGGGAATCGGAGAGTGCCTTCAAAGCGGCGACGGACCTGGATGCGAATTGTGCGATAGCGCATTGGGGCGCGGCCATGGCGCTTTATCACCAGCTGTGGGATTTTCCAGGGAAGCGAACCCTAAAGGAAGGTTTAGAGAGCGTCGAAGAAGCGCAGAAACTCGGCGCTCCTACTCCTCGGGAATGCGGATACATCGCTGCTGCTGCCGCATTTTATGCGGACGACGAGAAGCTTTCCCATGTGCAGCGGACTACGGCTTACTCGGAAGCCTTAGCACAACTGCATTCAGGAGCTCCCGGGGATGTGGAGGCCAGCGCGTTTTATGCCTTGTCGCTGGTGGCTTTGGCGGATGAAAACATCGATGACACCGCCAATCGCAGAAAAGCGATCGCGATCCTCGAACCGCTCTTTCAGAAGCATCCGGACAATCCTGGCGTAGCGCATTACCTGATTCACGCCACGGACAAACCGCAGTTTGCCAGCGAAGGGCTGGCGGCGGCACGCGCTTACGCGAAGATCGCGCCGGATTCCTCGCACGCCCTGCATATGCCGTCGCACATTTTTACCAGGCTGGGGTTGTGGCAAGAATCGATCGCCTCGAACATCGCAGCGACCGCAGCTGCGGCGCACGCTTCGGAAATGCATCAATCCGAGTCGCATTATCAGACGCACGCGATGGACTTCCTGGACTACGCCTATTTGCAAAGCGGACAGGAAGCCAAAGCCCGTGCGCTATCGGCGGAAGAAATGACCGTGCCCGGTTCTGGTGAGGGAGAAAAAAACGATCACCGTGCTGTAGTGGACGCGCGCAACGCGCTGGAACTACATCGATGGAAAGAGGCTGCGGCACTCACGGTTCCGGAGCGACGAAACTCGCAAGACGCCACCTATTGGGCGAAAGCGATAGGAGCAGCACGAGGTGGGGACGTGGCGGGAGCCAAAGAGGATGTAAGCAAATTGGCAGAAGTCGTGGCACATCGCGAGGGAGAAAGTAAAGCCACGGGCTATGAAGTTTCTGGTGAGAAAGCTACCGACCTGCGCGAAGCAGAGGCGTGGCTAGGCTACGCGCAGGGTGATTCGGCACGCGCCATAGAATTGTTGCGCGCGGCGGCGGACCGCGAGGACGCCAAGGGCCTGGACTCCGTGACTATGCCGGCGCGCGAGATGCTAGGCGATTTAATGATGGAATTAAGGAAGCCAGCCGATGCGATAGCAGCTTATAAGTCGGTGTTGGCCGAGGCGCCCAACCGTTTCGACGCTCTGCTGGGCGCCGCGCAAGCAAGCCAGGCAGCGGGCGATACACGCGCTGCACGAAAGTACTACTCGCAATTGCTGAAGATTGCGGACCTCGCCGCAGACCGGCCGGAGTTGAAGGAAGTTAGAGCCATTCTGGGCAGACTGAACTAGCTATTCAGAGCTTGGCAATCCTGTCGTTTCGATTCTTGACCCCACAACCATTCCAGCCTAAGCTCCTTCTTACTAGGTACATGTCTCTGAAGGTCCGACACATTCACATTTTATCTTTGCTCCTGGCGGTTATCTTTCTGGCGGCGCAATTTCACAATTGTGCAGAACTGAGCGCGGCACCTTCCGGCTCGCACGTTTGCCCGTTATGTTCAACGGCCGGATCTGTAGTCACGCCAAGCTCCCCTAGTCTTGCTTTCACATCCGTGACGAACCGGCTGGAGCTCGTTTCGGCCCCGGCGGCAATATCCCCCAAGATCCCTGCTGCGATTTCACCGCGCGCACCCCCTGCTGTTTAGTTTGGCTGCCACCCCACTTAGTTATCTCCGGGTATCGCTCGAAAACGTTCGCATTGTGGAGGAGTGTTTATGAAAAAGACCTTAGTGTTCTGCGCTCTGCTATTTGTAGCGGTGGACGCCAAAGCCCAGCAAATCTCTGTGAGCGGCTCTTCAGGTGAAGAGTCCGCTGCCAATTCTGAGGCGCGCATGCAAACACTGGAACAGCAGGTAAGCATGCTGGCCGAGCAGGTGGCGCTGCTTCGCGGTCAACTGAAGGTGCTGGCGGACAGTAAGGGCTCTGGTGAGGGGTCAGGAGCGCGACTGGTGCTAACGTCGGCACCCGCGCCAGTGAGCGCGGAGTCATCTTCGTTGAACCTCGCATCCGCCGCCGCGCTGCCTGCTCGGGCTCCGGCTGCACCTGCTCCCCAAGCTCAAGCGCTGCAGTCAACGCAAAGCCAGACTTTTGGCGGCGCCAGCGGGAATGCGAGGCTACTGAATCCCGACATCAGCCTGATCGGAGATTTTATTGGCGCAGTGGGTCACAACGACGTGGCACCGATGCCCTCCTTGCAGCTGCATGAATCAGAGCTTGGCGTACAGGCGATTATCGATCCCTACGCGCGCGCGGACGTATTCATTTCGTTCGGAGAGCAAGGCGTAAACGTCGAGGAAGGTTACGTGACGTTTACCTCCCTCCCGGCCGGGTTGCTCTTGAAGGTCGGAAAAATGCGCGCGGATTTCGGCAAAATAAACACGATACACAATCACGCGCTCCCATTTATTGATCGGCCGCTGGCGACGAACAATTTAGTGGGCGGAGAAGACGGCATTGACGATGCAGGACTTTCGCTGTCGCGTATTCTGCCGGCGCCCAAGGGTTGGTTTGTGGAAGCCACAGGACAAGTGTTCCGTGGCGATTCCTCCGACGTTTTTAAGGCCAGTGAACGGCAAGACGCAAGCGCGGTAGGTCACCTTCGAGGCTACAAGGACCTGTCTGAATCCACTAACCTGGATTTGGGCGTTTCGTACGCCCGTGGCCACAATGATGTGGGCTCAGCTTTCATCACCAGCCTGTATGGCGCCGACGCGACTCTGCGGTGGAAGCCGCTGCGCCGCGCGATTTACAAGTCATTTATATTCCGCACGGAATTGTTTTACAGTTTGCGCGACCAACTTTCGCCGTTGGATCTTTCCCAATCAGTGCATGCTTTCGGAATGTACTCGTCTGGGGAGTACCGGGTGAACCGCCGATGGACGGTGGGAGGCCGGTTTGACCGCAGCGCGCATGCGCGGAATGCCAATCTGATTGATACGGGGCTCTCGGCGATTGTTACCTATTGGCCGAGCGAGTTCAGCCAAATCCGGGGACAATATAGGTACGGCCACCTGGCAACGGCTCCCAACGCAAGCTTTGATAATGCCAACGAGTTATTGTTCCAGTTTTTATTCGTAATGGGCGCGCATGGCGCTCACCCATTTTGATGATGAACAAGGAGACTGCATGTTACAGGCACGTCTGATCGAGAGAATGAGATTTTACGCCACGAATTACGTCACGAATTACGTCACGAAGACCAGCGCCGTGGCGATGGCAGTCGCGCTGGTGTGTGCATTGGCGGCGAGTCCGGCGGGACGTGCGGAGAACAAGCTGAAAATCATAACGGCAACCACCGACCTGGCCTCACTGGCGCAGGAAGTGGGCGGCGACAAAGTGGATGTCGAATCCATCGCCAGGGGATATCAGGACCCACACTTCGTGGAAGCCAAGCCCAGCTTTCTCCTGAAGCTGCGCAAGGCAGACTTGCTGATCGTGGTGGGACTGGAGTTGGAGATAGGCTGGTTGCCGCCGCTGATCACGCAATCCAGCAATCCGAATATTCAAGTATCGGCGAACGGTTATCTTGACGCTTCCCGGTTTGCCAGGATTCTGGAGATTCCTACCGGGCAGGTGACCAGAGCCGAAGGCGATGTGCATCCGCAAGGTAACCCGCATTACTGGCTTGACCCCGACAATGGATTGCGTGTCGCGAAGGGCATCGCGGACAAGCTGAGTGAAATGCGTCCGAATGACGCGGCGTATTTTGCGCAAAGGTATAGCGATTTCGAACAGAGGTTGAAGCAGGCGGATGAGCGATGGAAAGCAGAGATGAAACCGTACGCCGGACGGAAGATTGTGACCTATCACCGCTCGTGGCCGAATTTTGCCGAACATTTTCAACTGAACGTGGTGGGTTACGTGGAACCGCGACCGGGCATTCCCCCTACCCCGCAGCACACCGTCGAATTGATCGGACAAATGAAGCGAGACAATGTGAAAGTGATCGTAGTGGAACCGTATTTCGACTTGAAAACACCAAACTCGGTAGCCCGGGAGACCGCTGGGCAAGTGGTAGTGTTGCTGCCATCGGTCGGCGGCGAAAAGGAAGTTACCGACTACTTCAAACTGTTTGACTACGATATCGCCAAACTAAAACAAGCGTTCGACGCAACCCACTAGGACCAGGAGCCCATTCGATGGAGATTCTTCCGTTTTTGCTCGCACCATTTGTGGCGAGCCTGATTCTGACCGGTATCCACGCGTATCTTGGGGTGCATGTGGTGGAACGGGGAGTTATTTTCGTGGACTTGGCCCTGGCTCAAATCGCAGCGCTGGGCGCCACCGTGGCAATTGTGGTGGGAATGGATCCGCATGGACGAGGGTCTTATTGGATTAGCCTGGGCTTCACGTTTTTGGGCGCGGCCATTTTTGCACTCGCGCGGACCAGGCGTGGACATATTCCCCAGGAAGCATTCATCGGTATTGCGTACGCGGTGGCCTCGGCTACCGCAATCCTGCTGATGAGCAAAGCCACGGGCGAAACGGAACACTTGAAGGACATGCTGGTGGGAAACATACTGGCGGTTTCCTGGGCGGAAGTACGCAAGACGGCAATTCTGTACGGAGCGGTGGGAATATTTCATTACATTTTCAGGAAAAAGTTTTTGCAAATCTCCATGCATCACAATGACCCCGAAAAACTCAACTTCAATGTGAAATTCTGGGATTTTCTTTTTTATGCTTCGTTCGGGTTTGTGGTTACTTCGTCGGTGGCCATTGCCGGGGTTCTAATGGTGTTTTGCTACCTGATCGTTCCCAGCGTGGGAGCGATGCTTTTTGCTGACCGCATTGGACCGCGGCTGGCCATTGGGTGGACAATGGGTACACTCGTATCCGCGTTAGGCGTCATCTTGAGTGTTAAGATTGATACTCCGACGGGCGCGACGATTGTAGTTACCTTTGGCGGAGTTTTGATACTGATGTTTCTCTTGCACCTGATTCTGCACCATGGACGCGACGCGCGGCTCCTTGAGGGAGCAACGTCGGCGCGACACGAAGTCTAGTTGCGAGGATTGCGAGCAGAATGAGTTTGAAGTTTAGAAGCATGCGGCACGCGCCAAAATCCGGAAACTATTTCGCTAGAACTTTGGCGCTGACGATTGCCTGCTGCATCGTGGTGTTCCTGATACAGGTCGTGATTCACGACCACGAAAGCGGGCAAAACGAGGCGGCTTGCCGGGTTTGCCACGCCGCGCACATGGGCGCAGCGCCAGGCATCAATGCGTTGTTATTGACCGCACCTTTTTTTCCGAGCGGTTGCGTCCACGAAATCACCGTACAGTTTCAGAAAGACCTCTTCGGTCACGATTCTCCTTCCC
>Ga0210384_10004140_pt1 | contig 16329 bp, 11 predicted proteins | sample IncBWH2MmetaG_FD_160574 | JGI IMG/M metagenome (GOLD analysis project Ga0210384, IMG submission 160574) | Forest soil microbial communities from Barre Woods Harvard Forest LTER site, Petersham, Massachusetts, United States - Inc-BW-H-2-M | ecosystem: Environmental > Terrestrial > Soil >...
GGTGACGGATTTGCGCGTGCGGATGTTGCCGGACGTGGTGAATTGGCCGGGGTTTGCGGTGGGGCTGCTGTTTTCGGCGTTTGTGCCGCCGGACGACGCGTTTGCGCGGTTCCTAGGCTATCGGTTATTTCGAACGCAAATTCCTGGATATGCGGCGGGGATTCTGGATGGATTGCTTGGTGCGGCGTTTGCGAGCCTTCTGCTTTTGGGTTTGGCGAAAGCGTACAAAGCAGCGCGCGGGCATGAGGGCATGGGAATGGGCGATGTAAAGATGGTGGCGATGATCGGGGCGTTTCTTGGATTGCGAGGGACTTTTCTGACGCTGCTGGCGGGGAGCCTGCTGGGGAGCGTGATTGGAATTAGCGTGGTGCTGGCGCTGTACCTCGGAGGTTGGCGGAGCGGGCTGGCGAAACGTGCTCACCGGCGCGGGCTGGGGACGGAGCGTGGGTTGCGGTGGGCGATTGCGAGCCAGTATCAGTTGCCGCTGGGGACGTTTTTGGGAATTGGGGCGCTGGCGGTGGTGTATTTGACACCGATTTTGGCAGGCCGCTGGACGTTTTTCAGAGGGATTTCTGGCTGAAGATGGAAGAGTCTTAACACGGAGGGAACGGAGGGCACGGAGCTCACGGAGAAGACCAAAAGATAACGCGGAGACGCGGAGAATCGCAAAGTTGCGCAGAGGAAGAGAGAAAAGGGCGAAAGAGAGAATTGATGTGGGGCGCGATACAGACCGGGAATAATACGCAGCATTTGTGGACGCTGGCGGTGGAGCTGGGGATTGCGTTCCTGGCGGTCACGGGGCTGGTGGTCCTGCTGATGCGGCGATTTTTCCAGAGCACGCGGGAAGAGCACCGCGAAGAATTCGCCACAAGCAGCGCGCCGAGGACGGAAAACCCTTCGGCGTTCATGGCCGCGTCGATGCAGGGCGTGATTCAGAAATTGCGCGAGCAGGAGAAGGAGCTGGAACGGCTGCATCGCATCGAAAAAGAGCGCGCGGAGAAGACGGAGCGGCTGAGCGAAGAAGTTACGCGAAACATGCCTGCGGGGCTGCTGGTGGTGAATGCGACGGGGATTATTTCCACGTCGAATCCGGCGGCGGAACAGGTTCTGGGGATTCGCGGGCTGGGATTCCGGCGCTATAGCGAGGCGCTGGGAGCGGATTCCGGCTTGACGCGGCTGGTGGCGGAATGCCTGGCGACGGGGAAAATCTTTCGGCGGGAAGAGGTGGAGCACATTCCTCCTGCTGGTGATACGCGGCATTTGGGCGTGACGATTTCACCGATCCGGCGCGGGACAGAGAACATAAGCGGCGTGATCTGCCTGTTGACGGACTTGACGGAGCTCGCGGTGCTGCAACAGCGGATGCGCCTGAAGGAGAATCTGGCGGCGCTGGGAGAATTGTCAGCGGGAATTGCGCACGAGTTCAAGAATGCCCTGGCGACGATTTCGGGTTATGCGCAAATGATCCGGTCGGAGTCGTCGGAGGGCGAGGCAAGTGACCACGCGGGACGGATTCTGGAGCAGACGCGGAATATTACGCATGTGGTCACGGAGTTTTTGAAGTATGCGCGGCCGCTGGAGATCTCGGATGAGACGGTGACGCTACGGTCGGTGGTGGAGCGCGTGGTGACGGAAGTGGAAGCGGCGGTGCCGGGAGTGAAGATTCGCTGCGAGGGGGCATTTGGAGATGTGGGAGGCGATGAAGGATTTTTGAGGCAGGCGCTGTTGAATTTGGCGCGGAACGCGGCAGAAGCGTGCGAGTCGGCCACCGGCGGGGGGCGAGTGGTGATTAGCGGCGAGGTGCTGGAAAGTGAAGAGACAGGCTTCCAAATGATTCGCATTGCGGACAATGGGGCGGGGATCGCGGCGGACGCGATGGCTAAACTTTTCCGGCCGTTTTTCACGACGAAGGCGAACGGGACGGGGTTGGGGCTGGCGGTGGTTCAGAAAATCATCGTGCAGCACGGCGGGCAAGTGGAGGCGCGGAACCGTCGCGAAGGCGGGGCCGAGTTTATTGTTACGTTACCGCTGCCGCGGCGGGTGCCAGAAGCGGTAGAATCAAGGCAGGATAGCATCTAAGAGAAAAGCGGGGTTTTCCAGCTGCTCCGGGAAAGTAGGACGGCATGCGTGTGAAAACGTGGATTCAGGGAGTGGCGGCGGCGCTGTGCCTGGCGGGACTGCCGCTGTATGCGCAGCAGCAGAGCTCGTCTCAGCAGCAATCGGGCAGCGATCCGGTGGCGGATGCGGCGCGGAAGGCGCGTGAGGACAAGAAGAATGCGGCGAAGCCGAAGAAAGTTTATACGGATGACGATGTGAAGCCGGCGGCTCCGGCTCCGATTCCGGTGGAGAATCCCGGCGGCGAGGCGGGCGCGGCCCTTGTTGCGGCACAGCAAAAAGGGGGCGAGGCGGGACCTGCCGAAGACCCCAACGGTGAAGCGGCATGGCGGAAGAAGTTCAAAGCGCAGCACGACAAGATTGCGAAGGCGGAAACTGAGCTCGACATCCTGCAACGAGAGTTGCAGAAAGCTCAAGTAGAATATTATCCGGACCCATCGAAGGCACTCAGCGAGCAGAACAATCGCAAAGAAGTGAACGATAAGATGGCGAAAATCGACGCGAAGAAACAGGAGATTGCGCAGCTCAAGCAGGGTCTGGATGACCTGGAGGATCAATTGAGGAAGTCGGGCGGAGATCCGGGGTGGGCGCGGTAGTCGATCCAGTTGTAAGTTGTTAGTTGTAAGGTTCTAGAAAATCCTTCAATTCTCAGGCCGAGAGCTTTGCGGGACTTTTTGTCTGGTGCCTCGCAGAGCAGAGACGATCCTGCGTCTGCTAATCGGGCTGATGGGCTACTTCCCTTCTCTGCACACCTGTCTCTCGTAGTTCCCTGACGACGGCGTGATTCGTGGTAGAAACGGAAGAGATGGAACCACTCCTCCTTGTAGAAGACAAGAATGAGCTACGCGCGATGCTGCGGAAGGCATTGGAGCGCGCGGGCTATGCTGTGGACGAAGCGGCGGACGGTTCGGCGGCGATTCAGAAGGTGCGGGCGAGAAGGTATCTGCTGGTGATTACGGATTTGAAGATGCCGGGGGCTTCCGGGTTGGATGTTCTGCGGGAAACGAAGCAGGCGGATGCGACGATACCGGTGATTTTGCTGACGGCCTTTGGGTCGGTGGAAGAAGCCGTGGCGGCGATGAAGGACGGCGCGTACGACTTTCTGCAGAAACCGGTGGACCTGGACCATTTGAAGCTGCTGGTGAAGCGCGCGGCGCAGCAGCAGGAGCTGCAGAGGGAGAATTTGTTGCTGCGGGAAGAATATGCGACGCGGTACGGGTTTCCGCGCATCGTGGGGGAGCATGCCGCGATCCGGGAAGTGAGCCAGCAGATTCAGAGAGTGGCAGCGACGGACTCGACATGCTTGCTACTGGGAGAGAGCGGGACGGGAAAAGAGTTGTTTGCGCTGGCGATTCACCATTTGTCGCCGCGGCGGGAGCATCCGTTTGTGGCCCTGAACTGCGCGGCGATCCCGGAAGGGCTGGTGGAGAACGAATTGTTTGGGCACGAACGCGGGGCCTTCACCGGGGCGGGTGCGCGCAAAGTCGGGAAAATGGATTTGGCGCATCGCGGGACGCTGTTTTTGGATGAGATTGGGGAATTGCCGCTGTCGATCCAGGCAAAATTATTGCGCGTGCTGGAAGAGCGCCGATTCGAACGCGTGGGAGGGACGCAATCGATTGACGTGGACGTTCGAATCGTGGTGGCTACCAACCGGAATTTGCAGAAAATGGCGGAGGAGAAACTGTTCCGCGAAGATTTGTATTTCCGGATTTCGGCGGTGCCGATGACGATTCCGCCGCTACGCGAGCGGGGAAATGATGTGCTGTTGCTCGCGGATCACTTTCTGGATCAATTCAGCCGTGAATTCAAGAAACCGGGGCTGGAATTGTCGGCGGATGCGCGGGACCGGCTGCTGCATTACCGTTGGCCGGGGAATGTGCGCGAATTGCAGAACACCCTGGAGCGCGCGGTGATTCTCGCGGACGGAGTCAGCATCCGCGCGGATGGATTGCAATTACCGGTGGCGAAACCGGATGCGGACCAGTTGCCCGCAGGAATGCTTCCCGCGGATTTCAGGTGGGAAGGGTCGCTGGAGGAGGTTACGGAGCGGGCGTCGAGTCATGTGGAGAAAGTTTTGCTTGAGAGCACGATGAAGGATTGCAAGTGGAACAAGACGCGGGCGGCGGAGAAGCTGGGGATTTCGCCGAAGACGTTGCTGGCGAAATTGCGCGGGGCGGGGTTGGAGGAATAAAGCACGAGCGGGCCGGGCTCCCGACCAGGTCGGGACAGGCACCGCCCGGCGTCTACACAGGACTCCGGACGGCGGTGTGGAGGGCGACGGTGCCGAAAGTCCAGGTGCGATAGTCGACCGACTTGTAGCCAACCGCGGTCATGAGAGAGGCGAGCTCGGGCGGGCGGAAGAAGCGGGCTACGGATTTAGGCAGATAGCTGTAGGCGGCGGGATGGCCGGAGATGAGGCCGCCGATCCTCGATAGAACTTCACAAAAATACCAGCGATAGAGTTTTCCAAACAAATTGTCGGGCGGCTCGGTGAATTCGAGGATGGCGATGGTGCCGCCGGGTTTCAGCACGCGCTGGATTTCCCGCAGGCCGGCTTCATAGTTGGCGAGGTTTCGAAAGCCGAAGGCGGTGGTCACCAGATCAAAAGAAGCGTCGGCGAAGGGCAGACGCATGGCATCAGCTTCCAAAAAAGCCATCGGGGTAGCTGCCTTATTTTGCGCGTCGGAGGCCGGGGCGGCGCATTTTTTTTTCGCGCGGACGAGCATAGTGTGAGCGAAATCCGCGCCGACAATGCGAGCCTGTCCTGTGCGTGCAAGGGCGAAAGCAAGGTCTCCTGTGCCACAGCAGAGATCGAGAACTAATGTATCCGGGCGGGCGAGGATAGGGTGCAAGAGCTTTGCGACACGGGCGCGCCAAAGGCGGTCGAGATCAAAAGAAAGAAGATGGTTCAGCAGATCGTAGCGCGGGGCGATGAGAGTGAACATCTCACGGATTTTTTTCGAGGCGTCGGATTCGGAGATGGCGCCTTCAGGTCGAGTTCCCTTCACCGGAGCGGCTTCAGCCATGGTGTTTTCCCGAGAGGTTGCTGCTTGCCGCGACGAGGCGCGGGGTGAAGTGGAGAACGCGCTCAACGACGTGCAGAGGGACGGTGTCGTAGGAGCGGGCTTCGCCGATGCGGGGGGAAAGAACGAAGCGAAGAATTCCGCTGCGCGTTTTTTTGTCAGAGCGCATGGCATCAAGCAGAGTTGCCGGCTGCACGCGGGGCCAGGGGGGGAGGGGCACGAGATGGCGGATGAGCGCGACGATGCGGGAAACGTCGTCGGCGCGAGTTAATCCTAGTTCATGGCCGAGGAAAGCGGCGGCGATCATGCCCCAGGCGACGGCTTCGCCGTGCTGGTAGCGGCGGTACCTGGTTGCGCTTTCGAGGGCATGGGCGAAAGTGTGGCCGAAATTGAGGATTTCGCGGAGGCCGGATTCGCGTTCATCGCGGCTGACGACGCGGGCTTTGATTTGGACATTGCGCGCGATGAGCTGGCCGAGTGTCGAGCGATCGCGCCGCAGAATCCTTTCCATGTTTCTTTCGAGCAATGCGAACATCGGGGCGTCGGCAATGATGGCGTGCTTGATGACTTCGGCGAGGCCACCGCGGAATTCGCGGTCCGGGAGAGTGCGCAGCAATTCCGGATCGGTGAGCACGAGACGGGGCGTATAAAAGGAGCCGACGAGGTTCTTCCCTTCAGGCAGATTCACGCCAGTTTTCCCGCCGATAGAGCTGTCCACTTGTGCAACGAGCGTGGTCGGCACATGGACTAGCGCAATGCCACGCAGATAGTTTGCCGCTACGAATCCAGCAACATCTCCAACAACTCCGCCGCCAACGCCAACAAGAAGTGACTTGCGGTCCGCTCCGGACTTGACCAACGAGCGGGCAAGAGACTCAAAGGTGCGTAAGTTCTTCGCGGATTCGGCGTCATTCATCAGGTGGATGCGGCTGTTTTTGGAGAGTCGGAGGCTCGTCTGGACGGATTTGCCGACGGCGCGCCAAACTTTTGGCGAGGAGAGTACTTGAATGCTGGAAAAACGGCCGAGCCTGGAGATTACGCGGGTTGCTTGCCGGAGCGCGCGGGCACCGGCGAGGACGGAATAGTTTCCGGCGGAGGATTTGACAGCAATACGTTTGATTTTCATTTGCGAGACATTTTCAATGTAACACACGAGTTTGAGCGAAGCCTACGCGGGCGGAGCGCTGTGTTGCGCTTTCCGGTGTGTAGACAAGAGCGGCCCGCCTCAGAAGGCGGGCCCTACAAGCCAGGCACACGCAATACCCATGGTGCTGAGGCGGTGGAGTAGGCGCAGTCCTCCGGGACGGGCTGCGCCTACAAAGGAGTGAAGCTACGGTTTTATTTTGCTTGGAGTTGCTTGATCGATTCGAGGAAGACATGGCCGACGATGGCTAGTGTTTTGGGGCTGATTTTGTCGAGAGCGTCCTGCGGAGTATGCCAGTAACCGTTGTTCACGAAGTCGCCGATCACGTCCACGGCGGGGACGTCGCGCTTCATGAAAGAATCGTGGTCGTCTTGGGCGGAAGTGTTGCCATTCTGAAAAAGGTTCGTGTAACCCAGCCTGGCGGCGGTACCCCAAACGAGATCGACCAATGCCGGTGTGGAGTCTGATTCACGCAGGAACTGGGCATTGCGGCCGCCGACGATATCGGCGAGGAGAAAGGCGCGGACCTTTTTGATGTCGCCGCTGGTGGAGAAGCGCGCGGCCATCTGACGGCTGCCGTAACGGCTGTCGGTATCGCTCCATTGCTTCATGGCTTCTTCACCGTCGAAGAAGGCGATCCAGACGGCGTACTTGCCGTGCTGGGCGCAGAGAAGGCGGGCGAGTTCCAGCATGAGCGCAGTGGAAGAGCCGGCGTCATCGGCACCGACGAAGTTTTCTTTCAGAAGGGTGTCGTAGTGAGTTCCTAGGAGAATCACGCCAGGTTTGTCGCCAGGAATTTTGACGAGAATGTTTTTCATGGGGAGGCGGCCGATAGGAGTGTCGCTGCTGAAGGCGTCAGTCTCCACCGTGCAGCCGTAACTCCCCAATTCCGAGAGCAGGTATTCCTGCACCTGCGCGATAGCGGGTGAGCCCGACGGGTGAGGACCGAAACTGACCTGCTTGGCGACATGAGCGAAGGCACGCTTGCCGTCGAAGCCGCCGGTCTTTTCCGGGGCCGGCGCTTCGTCGGCCAGTTGCGGGGGAGGAGTTGCCACGGTGCTCATGAACGGGGCCGAGCTAGCCTCGGCACCCTTGGACTTGCAGCCCATCAAACAGGAAGCCGTCAGAGAGATGCATACGATAATCGAAAAGGTATTTATGTATTTTGATTTCATCTAACCGGCCTCCGCGGGGGCAGCAAGCCTTTGTTTGCGACGGCGCACCACCAACCAGGACACACCGACGCCGACGAAGTACAAGGCTAAAAGGACGCCCATGAAAACCAGCATGGTCAGGGCATCCGGCGTTGGGGTCAGGACGGCGGCAAGGATGGTGATGACTAGAATGGCGTAGCGAAAATTGTCTATCAAGAATTTGGGGGTGACGATTCCAAGAAGCGTGAGAATGAAAATGAGCACCGGCAATTCGAACACCAGCCCCAAACCAAGAAGCACTAGAAGGGTCAAATCGAAATACTCATTGATGCTGATCAAGGGCTTGACCGGCCCCTGGAAACTGATCAAGAAGCGCAGAACATAGGGCAGCGAGATGAAATACCCGAAGCCGATACCCGTGAGGAACAGGAGAACCGTCGAGAACAGGAAAGCGGTAATGGCTTTGCGCTCGTGTTTATAGAGGGCGGGAGCAACAAAGAGCCAAATCTGATAGAGGATCCAAGGCGAGGCAATGACCAAGCCCAGGTAAATGCTCAAGGTTATCAGCAGGTTGAGATAGCCCGCGGGATGGGTGTACACCAGTTTCTGTTCGAGTCCAGCGCCTTCCAGCGCGACAAGCATGGGCTTGGTAATCCAATTGACAAAATGAGGGGCCAAAAACCAGCCGATAGCCGCTCCAACCAGAATCGAGACGATGGAGTTGATGAGGCGCTTGCGAAGCTCGTTGAGGTGCTCGAAAAAAGTCATGGCGCCGCCGGGCTCGTTGTCGGGAGCAGTGAGCGCGGTATTGTCGGCGGGTTCAGGCTGGCTGTTGGGTGTCATGAGGGGCGTCGTGTGTGTCGGAAACGGCGGAGGCCTCGGTCTTGGCTTCGGTGGCCACCTCGGAAGAATGCGGAACCGATTCAGTAACCGGTGAGATTATGGGCGCGTTCGTGGCAGTAGCAGAAGTCTCAGGGTTAGCGGAAGGCGTCTCCGGGGCAGGCAGTGCCGCGGGTGTAGCAGGGTCGCCGGAAGCTACGGCTTCAGCGGCCGCCTTGCGGGCCGCCTGAAGATTCTGGCGCTCCATTTCGCGCATCTCTTCTTCAAAAGCGCTCTTGAAATCCGTGGAGGCCTTGCGGAACTCGGCCATGATCTTCCCGAGCCCGCGGGCGAGCTCCGGGAGCTTCTGTGGCCCGAAAACGACCAGGACCACGATAAACAACACGATCATGTGAGGAATGCTCAACATTGCGCCCAGGCACCGTCTAATAGGTTCATTGGCATCATAGAAAGGGTGTCAGTCAGTGTCAAACCAGAGTTTGCGGTGTGGTATAATCCAAGATTGAGCAGTCTGGCGAGGTCAGGATGAATTCAGAACGCCGTGGACTCGTAGTAGTGGTGGGAGTACTGCTGCTATCCGCCGTTTTGGGCGGCATTTACGGGCCCAATGTCCGGGCTACGACAGCCTCGACGGACGACTATCAGACCGCGGTGCGGGAATTCACGCGGGTTCTGAACGTGGTGCAGAACAATTACGCCGACACGGTGGATATAGACAAGGCCGTGTACCAGGGCGCCATTCCGGGCATGCTGCGCATGCTGGATCCCCACTCGAGTTTTTTTGATGCCAAGCAGTTTACGTTACTGCGGGAAGACCAGCGCGGGAAGTACTACGGCGTAGGGATGATTGTTGCGCCGCGCGAGAATCATACCGTGGTGATGGCGCCGTATGTGGGCGCGCCTGCGTACAACGCAGGGCTGAGGCCGGGCGACGTAATCCTGAAAGTGGATGACAAATCCACAGAAGGCCTTACCACCAGCGAAGTGGCGGACATGCTGAAGGGGCCGAAGGGCACGGTGGTTAAGATCGTTGTGTCGCGCGAGGGCTATTCGGAACAGCTAACGTTTACGGTGACCCGCGATGAGATTCCACGGCATTCGGTGGACATTGCTTTCCTGCTGAGACCGGGGATTGGGTACATCCGGCTTTCCGGATTCAACGAAACGACGGATCGGGAAATTGCGGATTCGTTGAAGCAGTTGAATGCTTCCACACTGGACGGGCTGATTCTGGACATGCGCGGGAATCCCGGGGGCTTGCTGAATGAAGCGGTGGCCGTGGGAGACATGTTCCTGGACAAGAACCAGCTGATTGTTTCGCACCATGGGCGGACTTCGCCGGAGCGGCGGTACTACGCGGTACGCGGAAATCAGGGAGTGACCGTGCCGCTGGTGATCCTGGTGAACAACAATTCTGCATCGGCGACGGAGATTGTTTCCGGCGCGGTGCAGGATCATGATCGCGGATTGATTGTGGGGGAGACCACGTTTGGCAAGGGCTTGGTGCAGACGGTTACGCCTCTCAGCGAGAACACCGGGTTGGCTCTGACGACGGCGCGTTACTACACGCCGAGCGGGCGGCTGATTCAGCGCGATTACAAATCGGTTTCGCTCTATGAGTATCACTACGAGCGCAAAGTTCCGGAGCATCCGACGGAAGTGAAATTGACGGACAGCGGACGGCAGGTTACAGGCGGAGGCGGCATCGCGCCGGACATTACTGTGCCGGCGCCCAAACTGACGAAGTTTGAACAACTGCTGTACCGCAGCGACGTGTTCTTTCCGGCGGAGACGGGCGTGGGAGGTTTCACGCGCTTCTATCTGGGCACAAGGCCGGCGATCAGCAGAGATTTCGAAGTCGACGACACCCTAATGCACACGTTCCGGGAGTACTTGAGCAAACACAACGTGCGGTACACGGAACCTGAGATGGCGGAAACCAACGACTGGATCCGGCACAAGATCAAGCAGGAAGTGTTCATGTCCACGTTCGGACAGCAAGAGGGATTCAAAGTCCTGCTGGAGGAAGACCCGCAAGTGCAAAAAGCCATTGAAGCGGTGCCGCAGGCGCGAGCGCTGTATCAGAACGCGCGCAAAATCGTGGCGCAGAGGACCGGCGCAAGCTTCCAACAACCCTAAGACAGGCTACTGTTTGAGTTTTTTGGGGCGCCCTGACTTGATCGAGGCGCCCCATTTGTTTACAGGCATGCGATCGCGTGTTGGCAAGGTGTTCCGCGTTTGCTAAAATTTGATTGCTGCTCATGGGCGAGTAGCTCAGCTGGGAGAGCGCCTCGTTCGCAACGAGGAGGCCGGGGGTTCGAATCCCCTCTCGTCCACCAAATTTCATTTTCTCAAATCTATAATAACAACAATCGGGAGCCCTCTACTGTGCGCTGGCCGTAGACCAACTGAACGTGGCTACAGCTGCAGCACCGAGCTTGTAGGAAGCGTATTGGCCTCTCCATTCGATGTTGAATTCCGTTGGCGCGTTGGCGCTGTTCAAGACCAGCAGGACAATCGAACCATCGGGATTTCGAAAGGCCACATCTTCAAAGCTTCCCTCTCCGAAGGAATTCGAATCGATGCGGTAGGCACCGGGCTCGATAGATTTGCTCGCATGGGCCAAGGCGGTGAAGTCCACGGTTTCGATCACTTGTGAAGGCGTGACGGAATCGTTGACGGTAATGACTCCACGGCAAGTGGTGCAGCCGCCCAGGAATGGCTTGTGATCCTGGTTTAAAGCCAGGTTCCACAGGACAACGCTCTTTGCCCAGTTTCGCGTCGCTCCAATTATCAAGCGGGCCTGCTGTTCAAGCAGTTTGCCCTTCTGCCATTCGCCTCCGGAACATTCCGTGAGCCAAATATCTTTGTCGGGAAAACGGTTGTGCAGTTCGCTCTGTGCGGTAACACTGCCGCCATAGCAATGAATCGCCGTGCCTACTGCCGCGGCAGCGGCCTTCGAATCGCTGAGCACTCTAATGGGAAAATCGATGAGATCCCAATTGTGATCGAAGACCATGATTTTGGTTTTGAGGCTTGCATTGTGGAACGCGGGCGCCAGGTGATCTCGAAGAAATACAATTTGTTCGCCTGCGGTCATTCCCAATCCCGGGTAGTCGTTGGGGATGTTGAGCGGCTCGTTTTGCATGGTAACGGCGAAGATGGGGATGCCGGCGGCTTCATAAGCCTGGACAAACTTGACGAAGTACCTGGCCATGGGCGCGTACGCAGAGGGCAGCAATGCTCCTCGAATCATTGAGTCGGAAGTTTTCATCCAGCCAGGCGGGCTCCACGGCGAGGCTATGATTTTCAGTTTTGGATTTATCGTGAGCGCGTCGCGCAGGATCGGGATGATGTAGGCTCGGTCGTGGTCGATTGAGAACTTCTTGAGTTCGGGATCGGTTTCGCCGGGCGGAACGTCGTCGTAACTGTAATCCTCGATGGCGAAATCACTGGCGCCCATCGGCTGGCGGAGAATGCTCAGCCCGATGCCCTTCGAACGGCTGAAAAGTCTCTCGAGGGCCTCTTTGCGCTGCTGGGCGGTGAGTTTGTTCCAAAGCAGCCATGCGGAAGAGTCGGTCAGAGAAGCACCGAACCCATCCATTTGCTGGTATTTTCTGGTGTCGTCCACAGTGATCGTAAGCGATGGCGAACGGGTTGAGCCAAATTTCAGGGGGGACTTTTCTTGCAGGGATTCGTGAAGATCTTCCGAGGATTCGTAGACTTCAATGCGGGCGGTACCCTTCGCAGCTGGACGTGTGGCGTTCGGGTCACCTTGCGCGCACGAACCGCCAGCGAGAAGCAACGACATGCAGAGCAGGACGCAAGACTTCATAAGGCTCACGCAAAACCTCCGATGTTCAACAGCCGCGCAGAATAGAGCTCACTCATGGTTTGGGTCCCTGGGTGGATCAGCGGGCGGTACGCTCTCCTGGCCCTGTGCCGCGCGTCTCTTCTCCAAACTTAGTTGCTGGTGCTCTGCTGCTTCGTCCTTCAATTTCTGAAATATGACCAATGCTTTTTGCGAGTCATCCGTACGGTGCATCCGCCGGTAGACCATCGCCAGTTGATACCATGCTTGTTCGATAATATCGGGATCGGAAATCACGGCGATAGCCTTCTTGAATGCATCGACAGCGGCGGCATCATTTCCGAGCTGCATCTCTGCCCGTCCAAGATAGTAATACGCTTCCTTGAGGTTCGGATCCTGACGAAGAGCGGATTCGATGAGCGGCTTGCCCTCGGCCGCTTTCGCAGTCATCACCTGGAGGCTGCCCAATTTGTAGGTGGCCAGCAGGCTATGGGGGTCAATGGCAAGTTCCTGTTTGTATTCGGCTTCGGCCTCTTCCATCTTGCCCATCTTCCAGAATTCAGTGCCTAGTTCCTCGTGAAGTCCGGGCTGCTGCGGAGCAGCCTTGATCGCAGCTTGGTATTCGGCGATGGCATCCATGTCCCGCGAGGCTTCCGAATTTGCCTGGGCGAGGACTTGATGAATACGCCAGGAGTTCGGATCGGCGTGAAGCATGCGCTCGTAACTCAATTTGGAGACGAGAAGGTGCGCGTGTCCACGGTGGTAGAGGGTGTCCACGTCATTAGGAGCGAGCTTGGCAGCCTTATCCAGAGAAACAGCTGCGTCCTCGGGCTGCTCCATCGCCAATTGGGTTACCCCCAGCCACATCCAGGCTTTGGCATCGGAGGGGTTCTGCTTGGTCTCCAGGCGCAATGCGGCGGCAGCAGGTTCGTATTGGTTCAGGCGGTAATGGGCGATGCCGAGAAAAAGATTAGCACCAGGCAAACGCGGATTCAGGGCGAGAGCCTTTTTGAGACTCGCGACGGCTTCATCAAACTTGCCTTGCTCTTCTCGCACCAAGCCAAGATTGAAATACGCGCCCGCGAAAGTTGGCAATGCCCGTGTGACTGCTTCGAATCCGGATGCAGCTTCGTCCAAATGGCCTTCACGCAGAGCCGTCGTGGCTTGCCGGAAGGCTTCGTTGGAGCCCGGCTCGGTTTGCGCAATTGCGGTGTTGGCAAGGAAGGACAGCGTGATAACCCCAAGGATTGCGAATTTCATGAAGGATGGGACTGGACGTACAGCGTGGTTGAGAGCGACTGTCTTGGGGTGACGAAGGTACATGGCATCCGTTCCAAGCGGCATCTGCATTCTATACCCCGTTCGAAGCGCAAGAAACTGCTGCCGACAACAAAGCCCTCCTGTCAAGAATAGACAGGAGGGCTTTGAAATACGCTGTGGACGAGGCTTAGAATTGATATCGCAAGGCCAACTGGACCTTTCGCGAACCGTCGACAGTGCTGAAGACCGCGCCGAACGTACTGTCGCCCGGCCCCGTGTCAGGTCTCCCGAAGACATGCCGGTTAAATGCATTGACGAGTTCACCCTTCAAGGTGAGGCTCTGAGCTTCTGCGAACCTCCAGCGTTTGATTATGGAAAAATCCTCATTGAAGTACCTTTGGCTTCGGACATCCCCTGTAATGCGCGGCATGTTTCCGAAAGCATATCCGCGCGCCGTGACCAAATTTTGAGCATTGGGATCGATAAACGCTCCGCAGTTAAAGTAAGTGGGCCCGGTGGCAAAGAAAGTGCCATTGAGCGTTTCCTTACAGCCGCTGGTCCCGCTATTCGAGGCCGCTGCTTGATCAAACGAAGAGGCGCCAGGGCTGAGCAAAGGCTGGCCGGGAACACGATCCATACGGATGCATCCAGTGAGGAACGAAGTGAAGCCCGGCACTCCAGTGCCACAGCCGAAACTCAATGGCTGGCCGCTCTGGTATCGCTGCACACCTCCAATTTGCCAGCCCCCGAGCACCTTGTCGACGACGCCACCCTTATTCAGAAATTTCTTTCCCTTTCCTAGCGGTAGCTCGTAGATGTAACTGACCACAAATGTATGGGGAATGTCCTGGTAGCTTACGCTCTTTTCGCCCTTGAGGTTGAACGGATTCTGGGCCAGACCTCCGCCGGAAAACTGCGCGAATGATGGCAAGGCGCTGTCGGCATCCGTAATTGTCTTCGAATAGGTATAGGAAGCCAGAAGGTTTAGGCCATTGTGGAAACGCCTTTCGACCTTCGCCAGAAGAGCGTGGTACGTGGATTGGCCCAAGTTTTCGAGGCAGCAGTCTGTGTCGATGTTCTGAAACTGGGGAAACGGACGCAGCGCCTGAGCTACCGTGGCACCGCCACCGGGTCCGCAACCATAGTCGGCGCAAAAGTTTGCATACGGTGCAGATACTGGTGAGAGCGGATCCGTAACCAGTAGATTGAGCTGGTTCCCAAGACCAAAGAATTTGGGGTTCAAGTTGTCGATTTGCGCCAGATTGGAACGCAGGCGAGTGGCATGCATTCCTACATAGCCGACGCTAAGAATGAGATCCGGCGCAAGCTGCCGTTCGACCTCAAGACTCCAGTTCTGCACCATGGCCGGACGCCCATAGCTCGGCGCCAAGTATGTAGGCCCACCAAAGCCGCCTCCGAAGCCTCTGTTATCCTGAGCGGGATCCAAGTTGGGAGGTTGCGGAAAGCCGGGAATTCCGGAATCAAGCGCGATAACTGGACCAAAGGGAGAGCTCGCACTCGGCGAAGCTGTAAATCCGTCGGTCAGGGACTGGGCGAAATCTCCGTAGTCGAGCGGCCCATAATAAATTGCATATCCACCACGGAGGACGGTCTTTCCGAGAAGGCCAAACAGATTGTCCGGCGCATAGGAAAAGCCAAGGCGCGGAGCAAAGTCCTTGTAATAAGTCTGTGCGCCCGAGGCATTGCAGTTGCAGTGTCCGATCCCAGTACCGCCGAAAATCAAGGCGCCTGGCAGCGGACCACTGGGCCCGATGGCCCCAGGATTGGGAGCGGTTAGACTAATCACAGATTGCGAATTGCTTGATTCGGTGCGTGGCGTCTCCACTTCATAACGCACGCCGATGTTCACCATCAGGTTTCGGCGAAGCTTGAAGTCGTCCTGAACATAGCCACCGACGTACCGCGAGTTGAAACGGGGTTGTCGCGAGCGCACCGCAAGCGACCAGCTCTGGACGGCCCCAATCGCAAAGCTGGCAAATGCATTGCCGGTGGTGGTCCCGCCACTGAGCGTCGGCTCAACAGCCGTCTGAGCAAAATCGAAACCCAAGCCGGGCGACTCGTGCGAGCGATCTATCACTGAGTACTGATAAGCACGCCAATCGATGCCCATGCGCAAAGTGTGACGTCCCCTGGTCCATGAAACACTGTCTGCCACTACAAGGCTGTTCACGTAATTGGCATCGAACTGAGCCGTGCCGTAACTTGTCAAAGATTGCAGACCGCCTCCAGCAAAACTGATTTCTGGAAAAATCGGTCCATGAGCCCCGGAAATTCCAAGCTGTGCGGGCCAATCCGTCCCGTTTGCGGAGCTGGCGATGTTGTTGTTGTAGATGCGGTTCAGACCGACGTTCAGATGGTTCAATAAAGTGGGGCTGAAGAAATGATCGTACCCGACGCGGTAATAGTCGGTGATAAAAGGATGGCTGAAAGCTCCCCCGTCGAGTGGCGGGGGAAGATTCGGAGTGCCATTGATCGACTCCTGATCGCGTTTGCTGAAGGAAAAGAAGAGTTTATCCTTGTCAGAGAAACTGTGATCAACCCGGACAGTCCAGGTTGTATCGAGTATCGGATTAACGCTTGTAAAGTTGAAGTTGTTGATTAGACCGTTCTCGTTAGCCGCCGACGCGGTAACGTTTGGTTCGGGTATGAGTTTTATGATGTTTTGCGCAACCGTGCTCAGGGGAGTGGTGATCTTGTTCAATGCGTAGGGCGTTCGGCACTGTACCCCGCCTGCGGTCTGTGTTGTGGAGGGGTCGAAGATTTGGCCTTGCAGAATCGGATTGTTGTTGTCGCATGGATTGAGGATAGGGTTGCCTTGGGCATCCTTAAGCTCTGGACCCAGAAATGCGGAAAAATCCCCTTGCCGCTCCGCGTCCGTGGGCACCGTACTGAGATTGGTTGAACCTTGTTTTTGCCTGTACTGTTCCCAGGAGAAAAAGAAGAACGTTTTGTCATGAC
>Ga0210384_10004143_pt1 | contig 16314 bp, 15 predicted proteins | sample IncBWH2MmetaG_FD_160574 | JGI IMG/M metagenome (GOLD analysis project Ga0210384, IMG submission 160574) | Forest soil microbial communities from Barre Woods Harvard Forest LTER site, Petersham, Massachusetts, United States - Inc-BW-H-2-M | ecosystem: Environmental > Terrestrial > Soil >...
GGATGCGCGCGCGGGTAATCACACCCTCACGTTCACCGCGCCCGGGTACGAGCCGGCGGTCGTGATCACCCAGGTGGTGCGGGATTGGACGACGCGAGTCCGGCTGAGCCTGATCCCGGCGCGCTCGCAGCCTCGCTAGGCCGCGCCTGGGCCAACTAGCCGGCGGGCTCGACCTCGACGAAGCAGGAGTTGAACGGGGTCGCGCCCGCGGGCGAGGAGCGGTCCGGGGTCAGCAGGTTGGAGCAGCCGGCGGTATCGCGCCCGAGCGCGTCGAGCGAGAACCACGCGCCCTCCTTGATCGAGACCACGCCGGGCGCGATGCGATCGGTGACGCGCACCGGGATCAGCGTCCGGCCCCGGTGGTTGAACACGCACACCCGTTGGCCGTCGGCGACGCCGCGGGCCGCCGCGTCCTCCGGGTGCATCCACAGGTCGTCGCGGTCGGCCCGGCTCAGCACCGGCTGATTGTCGTGGATCGAGTGCGTGCGCGCCCGTGACTTGGGCGTGATGAGCCGTAGCGGGTGGAGCGGGTCCGCGGGCTCCGGGATCCAGGTCGGGATCGCCGGGATGGGCCCGAGGCCGTACGGGTCCGGCTTCGCGGCGATCGACTGGGAGTAGAGTTCGATCTTCCCCGACGGGGTGGAGAACGGATACCGTTCCGGATCGCGTATCTCGCGGGCGAACGCCACCGCGTCCTCCGGGGCCGGGAGACGGGCCAGTCCCTTGGCGCGGAAGGTGTCGTAGTCGTCGATGGCGTGCCGGGTCAGCTCGCGCAGCCATTCGTCTTCCGACTTGTCGTTGTAGCCCACGATCCCGAGCCGTTCGGCCAGGGCCGCGCAGATGTCGAGGTCGTTCCGGCACTCGCCGACCGGCGGGATCGCCTGCTGCATGAAGATCGCGTAGTGGCCGGCGCCGGCCCACGGAGTGTGGACGTCGTTGCGCTCCCAGAAGGTGGTCGCGGGCAGCAGGACGTCGGCGTAGCGCGCGGTGGGCGTGACGAAGTGATCGTGCACCACCATGAACTCGAGATTCTCCGCGCCCGCCACGATCCGGCTCACGTTGGGGAGCTGGTTGAAGAGATCGCCCGCGCAGGAGTAGATCATCTTCACGTCGGCGGGGTAGCCGCCCGCCCGGCCGCGCTCGAGGAGATCGGCGAGGAGCGGCGAGGACACCCGCGCGCCGGTCGGGTTCTCGCCGGTGGGCAGCGCCTGGATGCCGCAGCGGCCGGTGGCCCCATTGCTGGTGCCCGCGTTGCCGCCCGGGACGCCCACGTTGCCGGTCATCGCGCAGAGCGCGTACGCCGCGCGGTGGAACTGCTCGCCGTAGAGCGTGCGGCCCGGCGCGTAGCCGGTCTGGAGCGCCGCGGGCTTGGTGGTGGCGAGCTCGACCGCGAGCGCGCGGAGCGTGGCGGCCGGGATTCCGGTGATGGCCGCGGCCCACTCCGGCGTCTTGGGTACCCCGTCGGTCTCACCCAGCAGGTAGGCGCGGTACGACGATCCCGCCGGCGCCCCCGCGGGCAGATGCCCCTCGTCGAAGCCCAGCACGTGCCGGTCGAGGAAGGCCTGCTCCTGCAGCCCCTCCGTCACCATCACGTGGGCCATCGCGATCAGGGCGGCGGTGTCGGTCGAGGGCCGGATGAAGACGTGCTGGTCGGCCAGTTCCCAGCTCGTGCGCGTGCGCCGCGGATCCACGCAGATGATCCGGGCCCCGCGCCGCTTGGCGAGCTTCAGGTACTGCAGGGTGCCAGTGCCGAAGGTGCCGTCGCCCGGGCTCCAGCCCCACATCAGGATGAGGCGCGAGTTGACGTAGTCGGTGGGCTCGCGGCCCGCGCTCTTGTAGTCGGCCTTGGCCCCGTAGGTGTGGCGCACCGCGAAGACTTCCGCCTCCGCCGAGATGTTCGTCCAGAGCTCGGTGCAGCCCCCGAACATGTGGAGCAGGCGCTTGACGGTGGAGCGGCTGTGCAGCATCGAGAGGCTGCCGGTGCGCGAGCAGTCGAGGATGGCCGCCGGCCCGTGGGCCGCCCGGATGCGCAACATCTGGCGCGCCACCAGGTCGAGCGCCTCGTCCCAGCCGATGCGCTCGAATTGCCCGGAGCCGCGCGGCCCGGTGCGCCGCAGCGGACGCGTGATGCGATCCGGGTGGTGGAGGCGCTCGAGCTGGCCGAAGCCGCGTACGCAGGCGTGCAGCGGCGCCTCTTCCGGCGTCCACTTCCGCGGGTCCGTGCTGATTCGCACGATCTGCCCGTCGCGCACGTGGGCGTTGACCACGCAGCGGCCGCCGCAGTTGTGGCCGCAGGTGCTGGTGACCACCGTCTCGCCGGGCGCCGCGGGCGGTCGGGGGGCTTCGTAGACGGTGCGGCCGCGCGCCGGGCTCATAGCGAGAGTGCCGCGCCGGCCTACCGGAAGATACCCATCGCGCGCAGGATCGCGATCAGGATCACCGCGCCGACCAGCGAGATGATGAAGCTGCCGAGCGAGCCGAAGGCCGCGATGCCCAGGATTCCGGCGAGAAAGTGCCCCAGCACCGAGCCCACGATGCCCACAACGATGTTGGCGAGCAGCCCCATCTGCGCGTTGGTCTTCATGATGAGGCTCGCCAGCCAGCCGATGATGCCGCCGATGACGATCGCGATGATGAGGCCCATGACGGAGCCATGCTAACACTTCCCGGCGGGCCTCTGATAGGTCGCGGAGTGGGCGTGGGCGCCGCCGCGGCCGCCGCCGTAAATGCTAGACTGCGTCCTCATGGCGCGGCGGATCGTGATCGTGGGCGGCGGGCTGATGGGACTGAGCGCCGCGTTTCACCTGCGCCGCGACGACGCGGGCGTGCGGGTCACCGTGCTCGAGCGCGATCGGGTGGGCGCGGCGGCATCGGGCGCGAGCGCGGCCGGGGTGCGCGCGATGGGGCGCGACCCCGCGGAGCGGAAGCTGGCGCTGGCGAGCCTCGCCCGCTGGCCCGACCTCGACCGAGAGCTGGAGGCGCCCACCGGCTACCGGCGTGGCGGCGGCCTCCGCGTGGCCCTCGACGACCCGGCCTGGTACGCGGTGCCCGCCTGGGTGGTCGGGCAGCGCGCCGACGGCGTCCCGGTCGAGCTGGTCGACGCCCCGGCGGCGCGACGGCTCGCGCCCGGCATCGCGCCCTCCTGCCGGGGCGGCGTGCACTGCCCGATCGACGGGCAGGCCGACGCGATGGCCACCGTGCGGGCCTTCGCGACCGCCGCGCGGCGACGGGGCGCCCTGGTGGACGAAGGCGTGGGCGCGAAGGGGCTGGTGGTGGAGCGCGGGCGCGTGGTGGCGGTCGAGCGAAGCGACGGCGGGCGCGAGGCCTGCGACGTCGCGGTGCTGGCCGCGGGGGCGTGGACCGCCGCGCTGCTCGCCGGCGTGGGCGTGCGATTGGCGCTCGAGACCCGTCCGCTGCAGATGCTCCTCACCAATCCCGCGCCCGCCGCGCTCACTCCGGTGATCGGCGCCTTCGAGCACCGGCTGAGCCTCAAGCAGCTCGACGACGGCGCGTACCTGATCGGCGGCGGCTGGCCCGCGCGCGTCACCGACCACGCGGGCAATCGCTACGAGATGGTGGACGGGAGCGTGAAGGGAAGTCTCGAGACGGCCCGCGCGGTCTACCCGGCGCTGGCCGGCCACGCGCTCGCCCGGAGCTGGGCCGGGCTCGAAGCCTTCACCCCCGACGACCTTCCGGTGATCGGCCCGGTTCCCGCGATCGACGGGCTCCTCGTTGCCGCCGGCTTCTGCGGGCACGGCTTCGCCCTGAGCCCGATGATCGGCGACACCCTCTCCCGCTACGCCCGCGGCGAGCAGCCTGCAGTGGGGTCAGGTCTTGCATTCCGACATGTGTCGGAATGCAAGACCTGACCCCATGCTCAGCGTGCGGAGCGGCCCGCGTGGGCGGAGCGGCGCTCGGCATTGACGCGGGCGCGCTGGCGGTCTTCGGCCTTGCGCGCGCGGATGGCCGCGATGCGCTCGGCGAGGGGGATCTCCAGCTTGTCGCCGGCCCGTCGAGAGTAGTCGAAACCGGCGAGCTTCGTGCGCGGGAGCCGGGTCCCGACCGCGCGCTCGATGCCGCGCAGGTCCGTCTCCTCGTCCGGCGAGACCAGGGTCAGCGCGTCGCCGAGCGCCTCGGCCCGCGCGGTCCGCCCTACCCGGTGGATGTAGTCGTCCGGCACGTTCGGCACGTCGAAGTTGACCACGTGGCTCAGCGCATCGATGTCGATGCCGCGCGCCGCGATGTCGGTGGCCACCAGCACCTGGAAGCGCCCGTCCTTGAAGCCGGCGAGGGCCGCGGTGCGCTGGGCCTGGCTGCGATTGCCGTGGATGCGGTCGGCCTTCACGCCGTGCTTGGCCAGGTACTCGGCCAGCCGGTTGGCGCGATGCTTGGTGCGCGTGAAGGCGAGCACGCTGCGTGTGCCGGGCTGCTTGAGCAGCTCGACGAGCAGCGCCGACTTCAGCTCCTGCGGCACCGGGTACACGGTGTGGGTGATGCCCACCGCGGGCGCAGCCGGACGCTCCACCTGGATGCCCACCGGATCGCGCAGGATGTCCCGGGCGAGCGTCACGATCTGAGCCGGGAGCGTGGCGGAGAACAGAAGGTTCTGCCGCCGCGCGGGCAGGTGCTTCAGGATGCGGCGGATGTCGGGCAGGAAGCCCATGTCGAGCATGCGGTCGGCCTCGTCGAGGACCAGCACCTGCAGCCCGTCGAGCTTCGCGTACGGCATGCGCATGTGATCGAGCAGCCGGCCCGGCGTGGCGACCAGGATGTCCACGTGCCGGCGGAAGGCGTGTTCCTGCGGCCCCATGCCCACGCCACCGAAGACGGCCGCGCCGTCCAGGCGGGTGAACCGGCCGAGCTCGCGCCGATGCTCGTCGATCTGGGCGGCCAGCTCGCGCGTCGGCGCCACGATGAGCACACGCGTGGTGCCGCGGGGCTGGCCGATCAGGCGCTGCAGGATCGGCAGCATGAACGCAGCGGTCTTGCCGCTGCCGGTCATGGCGCAGGCGAGCACGTCGCGGCCCTCGAGGGCCGGGGGAATGGCGTCACGCTGGATGGGCGTGGGCGCCGCGAAGCCCAGGGCGGCGACGCCGCGGAGCAAGTCAGGGTGAAGCTGGAAATCGGCAAACGACATGGGACAGGTAACCTCGTTCGGGCACAGCCGGGCCCGTTGCAGTCTTCCGCGGATGATCTTGACGCGCCCCACGATGCGGAAGAGGACGGGAAACGCGGTCTGCTGATGCAGTGGTTACAGCATACACGGCGCCCTCGCCACCGGCGAGGAATTTCGACGGGTAGCTGGGCCGGCTACTCGGCCCGCTGGCTCATCCGCTCCGCGATCTCGGCCTCGAACAGCGCGAGCGTGAGCGGGCAGGGCGGCTCGTTGGTGTCGATGTGCTGGCACTCGAGCTCGCTGCAGCGGACGAACAGCTTCCCGTTGCCCCCCAGCGACTGGCGACGACGGAGCGAGATGGATACGGTTTCCGATACCACGTGGCAGTTGAACGACTTCGTGGGAGTTCGGGGCACGGGGATCCTTTCCTCTCGGAGCTTGCGACCGAGGAACCCAGTATACGCCACTCGCGAGGGTGAGGTTTACATTCCTGGCCGGAGCTATTTCTCCACCGTCGCGCGCTCGATCGCCAGGAGCTTTTCGATGTCGATCACACGCAGCATGTCCTTCTCGAGCGGAGCCCAGTCGCGCACGGGCCGGCCGGCGCCGAAGCCGTCGGCCAGATCCTCGTACGCGCTCTTCCAGGCCGCGTAGGCGGCCAGCAGCGGGGTCGACGGGTCCGCCACGATCTTGAACCCGAGCCCGCCCAGGTCCGCGAGCGTCATGCCGAGGCCGGCGAGGCCGCCGCGCCCGGTCAGGTGCATGAGCGGGCCGCCGAGGCGCTCCCCGATCGCGCGCAGCTGGTCGGGGGTGTGCGCCATCGACAAGAGCAGCACGTCGGCGCCCGCCTTCCGGTAGATCTCGCCGCGCCGAAGCGCGTCGTCCATGGTGCTGGCCCGCATCGCGTTGGTGCGCGCGATGATCAGGAAGTCCGGGTCGCGCCGCGCGCTCACCGCGGCCTGCACCTTGGCCGCCATCAGCTCGGCCGGGATCATGTGCTCGATCCCGACGTGATGGTGCGCCCGCTTCGGCACGAGCTGGTCCTCGATCTCGATGGCCCCGAAGCCGGCCGCCTCGCTCATGCCCACGGTCCGGTGCATGTGCATGGGATCGCCGTAGCCGCAGGCGCCGTCCAGGATGAGCGGCAGCGAGGAGACCGCGCCGATCTCGATGGCGGCCTGGCACATCTCGGTCAGGTTCAGGTTCGCCTCCAGCGCCGCTTTCTGGTAGCCAGTGGAGCCGCCCCCGAGATAGCCGGCCGGGAAGCCGGCCGCCTCGACCATGCGGGCCATCAGCGGATTCAGGACGAGCGGCGCGGTGACGGGCAGCCGCGCCTGCATCAGCGTGCGAATCGACGGGCCCATGACGAGTGACCTCTCTTTCCTGGTGCGCTCATTCTCCACATGGCGTCTGCACGGTCAACTGCGGCGTATGATGGGGCCGAACCGCGGGAGGAGGGCTCATGAGAGGGACACGAGCGCTATCGATGGGAGGGGCCGCCATCGGCCTCGTCGTCCTCCTGGCCGCGGGCCTGCCTCGGCTCGGCGCCCAGTCGGATACCGACCCCGCGCTTCGCCTCGGGGCCGGCGATCTGGGCGGCGTGGTCACCAGCGCGAACGGCCCGGAGGCCGGCGTCTGGGTCATCGCCGAGACCAGCGAGCTGCCGACCCGCTTCGCCAAGATCGTGGTCACCGACGACCGCGGGCGCTACGTGGTCCCCGACCTGCCGAAGGCGCGCTACCGCGTGTGGGTCCGCGGCTACGGGCTCGTCGACTCCCCGCCCGTCGAGGCCGCGCCGGGCGCGCTCGTCAACCTGGAGGCGGTGGTGGCCCCGAGCGCGGCCGCGGCCGCCGACTACTATCCCGCGATCTACTGGTACTCGATGCTCAAGGTGCCCGAGCCGGGCGAGTTCCCGGGCACCGGCCCCGGCGGCAACGGCATCGCGGAGACGATGCGGAGCCAGGCCCAGTGGCTCGACGTGGTCAAGACCGACGGCTGCTACACCTGCCATCAGCTCGGCAACAAGGCGACCCGCACGATCCCGAAGGAGCTGGGCCAGTTCGGCTCTTCGGTGGAGGCCTGGAGCCGGCGCGTCGTCTCCGGCCAGGCGATGACGCAGATGACCACGAATCTGGGCCGGCTCGGCGCGCCCCGGGCGCTCGCCCTCTTCGCGGACTGGACCGATCGCATCGCCGCCGGCGAGCTGCCCGCCGCCACGCCGGAGCGGCCCCAGGGCGTGGAGCGCAACCTGGTGGTGAGTCTCTGGGACTGGGCCACGCCCACCGCCTACCTCCACGACGAGGTCTCCACCGACAAGCGCAACCCGACGCTCAACGCCAACGGCCCGATCTACGGCGCTCCCGAGGAGAGCACCGATTTCTTCCCGATCCTCGACCCGCTCCGCTACCGGGCCCGCGCGCTCCGCATGCCGGTGCGCGATCCGAAGCCGCCGTCCTCTCGTGAAAATCCGATGACTCCCTCGGCCTACTGGGGGCAGGAGCCGATCTGGGATAGCCGGACCAGCATGCACAACCCGATGCTCGACGAGCAGGGACGGGTGTGGTTCACCTCCCGGGTCGGGCCGGCGGACAATCCCGACTTCTGCAGGAAGGGCTCGGACCATCCCTCGGCCCGCCTGTTCCCCCTCGAGCAGTCCGGTCGGCATCTCTCGGTGTACGATCCCCGACGCGGCACGATCACCCTGATCCGCACGTGCTTCCCGACGCATCATCTGCAGTTCGGCTTCGACGCCAACCAGACGCTCTGGACCAGCGCGGGCGGCCCGGGCAGCGGGGTGGTGGGATGGCTCAACCGGAAGATGTTCGACGCGACCGGCGACGAGGCGAAGTCGCAGGGCTGGACCGCGCTCGTCCTCGACACCAACGGCAACGGCCGGCGCGACGACTACGTGGAGCCGGACCAGCCGATCGACCCGGCCAAGGACAAGCGCATCGCCGCCGCGTTCTACGGCGTCGCCCCGAGCCCGGTGGACGGCACCGTCTGGGGATCGGTGCTGGGCTTCCCCGGCGCCATCGTGCGCCTCAATCCCGGCGCGAATCCGCCCGCCACCGCGCTGGCCGAGGTCTACACGCCGCCGATGCCGGGTTACTCGCCGCGGGGCATGGACATCGACGGCAGCGGGGTGGTGTGGGCGCCGCTCGCGAGCGGGCATCTCGCCAGCTTCGATCGACGCAAGTGCAAGGGCCCGCTCAACGGGCCCACCGCCACCGGCGCCCACTGCCCGGAGGGCTGGACGCTCTACCCGTTCCCCGGCCCGCAGCTCGCGAACGTGACCGAGGCGGGCAGCGCGGAGGCGAGCTACTACACCTGGGTGGACCAGCACGACACACTCGGGCTCGGCCGCGACGTGCCGTTCGCCACCGGCAACGCCAACGAGTCGCTGCTGGCTCTCGTGGACGGTAGGTTCGTCAACCTGCGCGTGCCGTACCCCATGGGCTTCTTCGCCAAGGGCATGGACGGGCGCATCGATGATCCGGCCGCGGGCTGGAAGGGCCGCGGCATCTGGACCACCTACGCCACCCGGGCTCCGTTCCACCTGGAGACCGGCAAGGGGACGACGAGCAAGGTCGTGAAGCTCCAGCTCCGCCCTGACCCGCTCACGCGGTGAGGGCCGCTACACCGCCAGGAAGCCTCCGTCCACGACCAGCTCGGTCCCGGTGATGTAGGACGCCTCGTCCGAGGCGAGGAAGAGCACCGCGTAGGCGACCTCCTCGACTCGGCCCTCCCGCTTGAGCGGTACCGCCTCCAGGAACGGCTTGCGCCACGCCGGGTCCGCCGACGTCTTCGACGTGCGCATCGGCGGCATGAAGCCGGGGTGCACCGAGTTCGCCCGGATCCCGTCGCGCGCGTACTGCACCGCCGCGGACTTCGTCATGATGCGCACCGCGCCCTTGGAAGCGTTGTAGGCCATGTGGAGCTTGTCCTGGCCCACGAAGCCCGAGATCGACGAGATGTTGACGATGGCCCCGCCGCCCGACTGGCGCATGGCCGGCACCGCGTGCTTCATGCCGAGGAACACGCCCTTGGCGTTCACGCCCATGATCGTGTCCCACGACTTCGTGCTGTGCGTGTCCGGGTCCTGCGAGCCGCTGATCCCCGCGTTGTTGACCAGGATGTCGAGCCGGCCGTAGGCGCCGGTCGTCGCGCGGATCACGTCCTCCCAGTCGCTCTCGCTGGTGACGTCGAGCCTGGCGAAGCGGGCCTTGCCTCCGTCCGCGCCGATCTTGGCCGCCACCTGCCGGCCGGCCGTCTCGTCCACGTCGGCCACCACCACCGCGGCTCCCTCGCGGCCGAAGATCAGGGCCTCGCTCTCGCCCATGCCGTGCGCGCCTCCGGTGATGATCGCCACCTTTCCACCGAGCCTCATGGTCTCTCCTCCTTGGTCGCCGGTTGCCCCGCCGGCGAGCGGCGCCGACTATAGCACGCGGCGTTTGCTAGACTCCGGCCAGGAGAGGGCGCCCCACTGAGCGACGGCCCGCGATCTCGGATCTGGCGCCCCGCGCTGCTGCTGGCGGGCCTGCTCGCCGGGTGCGCATCGTCGAGCACGCGGGCGCCGGGGCCGCCCGCGCCGCGGGATCTCACCGCGACCGCCTGCGAGAAGCACGCGCTCATGACCGGACGGGCGCCCGACCCGACCGATCCGCTGGTCGTCGCCGAGGGCCTGCGGTGGGGTGTCCTCGCGCCGGAGTCGTGCCCGGACGGCGGCGGCCGACTGGACTCGGGCCCGCCGTAGCGCGACGGGGTATACTCCTGCGCCGTGAGTCAAGGCCGAAGGGAGACGATCCGATGCGAGCGGTGATCTGTCGCGCCTGGGGGGCGGTCGAAGATCTCACGGTGGAGGAGGTGCCCGCTCCCGCGCCGGCCGCCGACGAGGTGCTGATCGACGTGCGCGCGACGTCGGTGAACTACGCCGACTCCATCATGGTGGCGGGCAAGTACCAGACCCGGCCTCCCTTTCCCTTCAGCCCCGGGCTCGAGACCGCGGGAGTGGTCGCACGCGCCGGGGCCGCGGCCACGCGCTTCAAGGCGGGTGACCGCGTGATGGCCACCCTCGGCTGGGGCGGGCTCGCCGAGCAGGCGGTGGCCAAGGAGAGCGAGACCTTCGCGATTCCCGCCGGCATGTCGTTCGAGGAGGCGGGCGCGTTTCCCATCGCGTACATCTCGAGCGACGTGGCCATTCGCTGGCAGGGCCGGCTCGAGCCGGGCGAGACGCTGCTCGTGCTGGGCGCGGCGGGCGGGGTGGGGCTCACCGCGGTGGAGATCGGCCGAGCGATGGGCGCCCGGGTCATCGCGGGGGCGAGCACGGCCGAGAAGCTCGCGGTGGCCAGGGAGCACGGCGCCGACGACCTGGTGAACTACGCGACCGAGCCTCTGACCGAGCGCGTGATGGCGTTGACCGGCGAGAAGGGCGCCGACGTCTGCTTCGACCCGATCGGCGGCGAGCTGGCCGACGCGGCGCTCTCCGCGCTCGGCTGGGGCGGCCGCATGCTGCTGGTCGGCTTCGTGGGCGGCGTCCAGCAGATCCCGGCGAACCGGCTGCTGGTGAAGAACCGCGCCGCCCTCGGCTGCTCGCTCCGCTACTACCGAAACCAGGCGCCCGACAAGCTGCGCCGGTCCGTGGACGCGCTGCTCGGCTGGTACGCGGAGGGTAAGCTCAAGCCGCTGGTGAGCCATCGGCTGCCGCTCGAGCGGAGCGTGGAGGCGATCAAGCTCCTCACCGACCGCAAGGCGCTCGGCAAGGTCGTGGTGGTCCCCGGGCGGGGCTGAGCGATGGAGATTCGCGTCCGGGAGCACGGCCGCCACGTCGTGGTGATCACCATCGACAACCAGCCACGGCTCAACGCGATGACGCGGGCGATGATGGCCGACCTCGCCCGCATCTGGGACGAGCTCGCGCGCGGCCCGTGCCGCTGCATCGTGCTGACCGGCGCGGGTGCGCGCGCCTTCTGCGCGGGCGCCGACATCAGCGGCGATCTGACCGCCGCGCCGGAGACCGCGCGCGTGGTCAGTCACGCGCTGCTCAAGTACGACGCCTACGACAAGCCCATCGTGGCGGCGGTCAACGGCGACTGCGTCGGAGGCGGGGTGGAGCTCCTCCTCTCCACCGACATCCGGGCCGCGGCGCCATCGGCCCGCTTCGGGCTGCCCGAGGTGAAGTGGTCGATCTATCCCTTCGGCGGCGCGACGGTGAAGCTCGCCCAGCAGATCGGTTACGTGCACGCGATGGATCTCCTGCTGACCGGCCGGCTCATCGACGCCGCCGAGGCCGCGCGGCTCGGGCTGATCAACCGGGTCGTGCCCGCGGAGGGGCTCATGGACTGGGCGCTCGAGACCGCGGACCAGATCGCGGCCAACAGCCCGTCGGCGGTGCAGGCGGTGAAGCGACAGATCAGCTCCACCATCGCGGACCACGCGCGGGCCCGCGAGCCGATGGAGCAAGAGCTGGGTGACCGGGTGCGGGCCAGCGCGCACTTCCGGGAGGGCGTGGCCGCGTTCCTCGAGAAGCGGCGGCCCCGATACGAATGAGGCGGCGCGCATGACCGCTCCCGTCCGCGTCCACATCCGCGTGCCCGGCACCGCGCCGATGCCCGACCTGATGCGCCTCATCCGCTCGATCGAGGCGGCGGGCTTCGACGGGGCCGGTATCCTCGACAGCCAGCTCATCTCGCGCGACACTTTCGTCACGCTGGGCCAGGCCGCCACGCACACCACGCGCCTCACCCTGTTCCCCGCGGTCACCAACCCGTTCACGCGTCACGCCTCGGTGCTGGCGGGCGCGATACAGACCGTGGAGGAGCTGGCGCCGGGGCGGGTGAGGTTCGTGATCGGCACCGGCTACACCTCGGCCAGCACGATCGGGCGGAAGGCGGCCACGCTGGGCGAGATGCGCGAGTGCGTGGCCACCGTGAAGACGCTGCTGGCCGGCGAGAGCGCGCGATTCGGCGAGACCGCCGGGCGGCTCGGCTACGCGGCCGGCCGGCCCATCCCGGTGCTGATGGCCGCCTCCGGGCCCAAGGCGATCGAGCTGGCCGGGGAGATCGCCGACGGGGCGCTGCTGCTGGTGGGCTTCAACCGCGGCATCGTGCAGCGCGCGCTGGAGCACCTGGAGCGGGGCGCCCGGCGCGCGGGGCGGAAGCTCGAGGATCTCGAGATCATCTGGGCGGTGCGCACCGCGAGCTTTCCCACCACCGCGGAGGCGCTACGCCAGGCGCGGCCGACGTCGGTGCACTGGGGCATCCTGCGCTGGGGCGGCTACTGGCTCGAGCCGGCCGGGCTGCGCCTACCGCCGCTCGAGATCCCCGACGCGGTCTGGAAGATCTACCCCGATCTCTCCCACGCCCACGACTGGGAGGCCGCGATCGCCGCGACCTCGTTCGTGCCCGACGAGGTCGTGGCCCAGCTCTGCGAGGCGATGGGCCTGATCGGCACGCCCGCCGCCGCCGCCGCGCGCATCGCGGAGATGACCAGGCTCGGCGTGCGCAATCTCTACCTGATGCCGCTCCTCACCTTCGCGCCACCCGAAGCCGAGATCGCCGCTTTCCGCGACACCGTCTTCCCCCGCCTCGCGACCGCCGGCCTCCGCTAAATCTCCGGCGTTACTCCCCCCTGGATCTGTTCGGCGAGGCGGAATTTCTGGACCTTGCCGGTGCCGGTGACCGGGAGGTCCTCGCGCGCCATCACGTGGATCTGGGCGGGCACCTTGTAGGCGGCGAGGGCCTCCTTGCAGAGGGCGCGGAGGGCGTCCGGCGACACGGTCTGGCCCGCCTTCGGGACCACCACCGCGACCAGGATCTCTTCCTTCCGCGGGTCGGGCACGCCGACGACGTAGGCCTGCTCCACCGCGGGGTGGCCGAGCAGCACCTCCTCCACCTCGACGGGCGCGACGTTGATCCCGCCCGTCTTCACCATCTCCTTGATGCGGCCGCGGAAGCGCAGCCGCCCATCGTCGTCGACCGCGCCCAGGTCGCCGGTGATCAGGAAGCCCTCGGCGTCGAAGGCGACCGCGTTCCGCTCCGGATCGCGGTAGTAGCCCGGGGTGAGGTGGCCGCGCACCAGGATCTCGCCGACCTCGCCCGGCGCCAGCGGCCGGCGCGTCTCCCGATCCACCACGCGGATCTCCATCCCGGGCAGGGGAAAGCCCACCGTGGTGCGCCGGACCTCGGCCGCGTCGTGCGCGTCGGTCACCGAGCAGTTGCCGTAGCACTCGGTGAGGCCGTAGACGTTGCAGATCTCGCTCGCGCCCAGGTCCATCACCATCTGCATCGCGGCGGGCGCGCCGATGGCCGCGCCGGTGCGCAGCGAGGAGAGATCCCGCCGCGGCCGATCCGGATGCTCGATCAGGGCCTGGGCGATGTTGGGCGTGCCGTAGTACACGGTGCACCGCTCGCGCTCGATCAGGGCGAGGGCGGCCGCCGGATCCAGGTGCTCCTGCAGCACGATCGTGCCGCCGTGGGTCATCACCGCCAGCAACGCGTTGGCGCAGCCGAAGCTCCAGAAGAGCGAGATGCCCATCCACATGCGGTCGGCCGCGGTCAGGTGCTGCCGCTCGCCGATGTTCCACATGTTCTCGATCAGCCCGCGGTGCGCGAGCTGCACGCCCTTGGGCGTGGACGTGGTCCCGGAGGTGTAGAGAATGTAGGCCACGTCGTCCGGAGACACCGCCCGCTGCGCGGTGTCGATCTCCGCGTCGCGCACGTCGCGGCCCAGCTCCCACAGGGCGTCGAGCGACGAGACCGCGGGCGCCCCGGCTCCCGCGGACGGCTCGCCCGCCACCACGATCCGCCGCAGGCGCGGCAGGCGGCTGCCGCCGGGCCCGCCCAGGTTGGCGAGCGCGCCCAGGTAGTCTTGCCCGCCGAAGCGCGGCACGCTGAGCAGGACCCCCGCCGCGCAGTGGTTCAGCATGTATTCGATCTCCCGCGGACGCGACCAGGTGCTGATCGGCACCAGGGTGGCCCCGAGCAGCGTCACCGCGAAGTCGATCAGTAGCCACTCCGGCTGGTTGTTCATCAGGAGCGCGACCATGTCGCCGCGCTTCACCCCCAGGCGCAGCAGCCCCTTGGCGAGCTGTCGCGCGCGCTCGCGGCTCTCGCGGTAGCCGAGGCGGGCGTCGCCGCCCACGATCAGCTCGTGCGTCGGCTGGCGCGCGGCCAGCTCGTCCAGCAGGGCGGGCAGGGTGCGGCTCCGGGGAGCGATCACGTCCGGCACGGGCGGCTCGGGGAGCGGTCGATCAGGGCGGGCCGTCGACCGCGTGCGACATGGTGTCGAGCCGGACCCGGGTCGTCGCCCAGCGTGGCTCCGGCCACGACGGGCAGGTCTCGCTGATGTCGGGGTAGGCCGGGTAGCGCCGGATCAGGTCGTTGATCTCGACGCACGAATCGGAAGGATGTCCGGCCGGGACGCCCGCGCGCCGGGCCTGCACCGCGCGGCGATAGCTCCAGAGATAGGCGTGGGCGTGGAAGAAGGCCCTGCGCTCCGACCAGTGCCGACCCACCATCAGGATCTTCACCGCCTCCGCGTTGGCGTCCAGCTCGCGCACCTCCTGCTCGCGCTGCCAGATCCCGGTGCTCGCCTCGTCGGGCGGCGGGAAGTAGGCGTGGCCGAGGACCCAGTGCGCCAGCTCGTGGGCCAGCAGGAAGTCGCGGCTCTGCCCGGCCGGCAGCGGCTCGAGCATCTCCGGCTTGAAGGTCATGAGTCCGCCCGGCCGCATCGCGGCGCCGCCAGGGCCCGGGTGCTCGCCAACCAGGAAGCTGACGTCGCTGACCCCGTAGTGCGCGGTGACGCGGTCGGAGAAGCGTTGCCAGTCCCTGAGGTTGGCCTGCTGCTGGGCGGTGAGGTTCGCGCAGCCGACACCCAGGATCGGAAGGATCAGGAGGTCCACCAGGACCAGCGGGCCGAGCCCCCATCGCCGCCTCATGTTCCCGCGAGCCTACTTCACGTAGTGATCGCGCGCCAGCGGCGCGGTGGTCCCTTCTCCGGTGAAGAGGACGGTGAGCACGACCTCGACCGAGTGGTTGATCGCCAGCCCCTGGCAGCCGATCGCCGCGCGGGTGGGCTTGCCGCGATCTCCATACAGCGCGACCAGGAGATCGGTGGCGCCGTTGATCACGCGGGGCTGCTGGTTGAACCCGGGCGCGGAGTTCACGAAGCCGATCAGCTGGACGGCCTGCCGCACGCGATCGAGATCGCCCAGGGCGTACTTGATCACCGCCAGGCTCGAGAGCAGCGCGTAGCGGGCGGCCTCGTAGCCCTGCTCGAGCGAGAGATCGCTCCCGACGATTCCCGTGAGGTATGGCGCGCCGTCCTTCATCGGCGTGGTGCCGGAGAGGTACAGCACGTTGTTGACCGCCAGGTGCGACATGAAGCGGGCGCCAGAGGCATTGGCCCGATACTGCTGTTCCAGATCGAAGAGCTTCAGGCCGAGCGTGTCGAGCCGTTTCTCGATCTCCATGATGCCCTCATAGCAACGTGAGGCGATCGATGTCAAGGCGCCGAAAGGACCGACCCGGGTTATCCACACTTATTCACAAAATTTTCTTTGTCATCGTCTTGACACATCCCCGGCGCGTCACTAGGCTTGGTCCCCGATCATGCAGGCGAGTCGAAAGCCTCTCGCGAAGATCGAAGGACGCAGGTCGCTACGGCTCAGCCGGCTGACCATCGTGTGGCGTGGCACGCCCGATCTCGATGACTGGGTCGCGTACATCGCGACGCGAACCAAATCGAAGAAGCTGATCCTGGCCGATCAGGTCTCGGAGCGGAAGATCAAGGCGCTGCTCGCGAAGGTGGCGAGCCTCTCCCGCCGGGGCGTCGAGAAGTTGGCCAAAGGCTGAGCGAAGGCCGCCGCCCTGGGGTGGAAAGACGGGGTGTGGCGCACCCCGAACCCGGGGCGACTCTATCCACAGAGTGTGGATAGGTCTGTGCATAGGTCCCCTCGAGCCCCTACAAATCGCTGCTGATTCAAGGATTTACGGCGACTGACCAAATGCTACGTTTCGACCAATTCCTCGAGCCGTTTCAGCAGTTTCACCAACCCGAAGGTGTCGAGCGCGCAGTAGCGTGAGAGGTCGTCGCGGAGCTGGGCCCGCTCGGAAGGCGGCATCCCCGCCCCCTGAAACAGCAGCCGCTCGAGCGCCACGCTGGCCAGCGCGCCCTCATTGATCGCCAAACCCGCGTAGCTG
>Ga0210384_10004144_pt1 | contig 16310 bp, 7 predicted proteins | sample IncBWH2MmetaG_FD_160574 | JGI IMG/M metagenome (GOLD analysis project Ga0210384, IMG submission 160574) | Forest soil microbial communities from Barre Woods Harvard Forest LTER site, Petersham, Massachusetts, United States - Inc-BW-H-2-M | ecosystem: Environmental > Terrestrial > Soil >...
CCGGGGAATCACCACCTGCCCTTTTACGGTGAATGATACAGTATCGGTTTTCGATGTTGGATTCATAACCGTTAAGTTATACTCTATTCCAAAAAGTAAGTCAAATAAATATTTGTTGGAAAATGGATAATATTGTAAACCTCTCCGCAGCTAAGTGTTTCTTTATCACTCTCGCCGATCCAGCGGATCCGCCTTCGTTTGACTTCCGGCGCGACCCGCCGTCGCCGAAGGCTATGGCGTGGCAAGCAAGTGACGGTTGCGCCGGGCGTCGAACGAGGTGAATAGACCCCGAATGTTTTCGGGGTTGATGCCGCGTATAAATGGTTCGGGATCGTTTTCGTTGTGGCGCGGCTCCCGCCTCCGCGGCGGTACGGCGCGACAGGCATAAATGCTCAGACATGGGCGATGTTGCCAAAGCCACCAAGGCTCAACTATTCAAGCATCAACGATCAACTGACTTTGAATCACATGTTGTCCGCCGCCACGTTTTCGGATCGTGGCTGGTTAAAAAAGTGCTAAATCTTGCAGTCGTGAAACTCCGATTGAACTCTTCGACAGAGTAGAAATCACCTCTCTGTTTTTGATCGCCAAAGAACCCGACGCCTTCGCCAGCGTTTAACAATCGCGTCGAAATTTCCAAGTCATATCTTATAGGGTTGGGTATGAGATTTTGGCGGAAGAAGGGCGATCGCGTTTTGGTCGTCGGTATTTTCCAAAGCGTGGGAACCGGCCGCGCGGTACTGCAGAATCTCCATCGCGCTGGGTTTCGCCGGACTGCCGCGATCCACGCTTCGGCCAAAAGCCGGAATCGGGTCGAGGAACATGGGATTTCAGCGATCGGCGGATCGGCCGCCGCTTCGGTTCTCAGCCTCGTCCTTGGCGCATTTATCTTCTGGCAGCGCGGAATGCTCGCCGATTACCGGCCAACCAGGTTGGCCCTGCTACTCGCTGCGTTCGCGTTAGCAGGTGCGATCACCGGGTGGATTCTCGTCCAATTGTTTCGGGAGCATGTTGACGCGGCGAACCTCGTCAGATTCACCAGCACGATCCTGCCGAATGAAACGGTCGTCCTAGCTGAAGTCGATGCCAATAAAGCCTCGCGCGTGCTGGCGATTTTGCGGGACGTGGAAGCCGAGGCGCCCGTGACGTTCGGTTTTTATCCGCCGCCACCTTTCTCTGTCGAACCGAGCCCACGACCGCTTGGTCCTGAACTGCCTTCGACTCAGCGCCTCGTGGAAAATGCGGCGCGGCTCGCACGCGCAATCGCCGTCAGCCGCGCAGCGAAGCCGCGCGGGCCATCTTTTCTGCGCCGGTTACGCGAAATCGAGGACGCGCTGGAATGGGCGAACATGAGTCTCACCATGTCGGCCGAGGCGCACCAGGCCTTCACTCTTTCGGCGGAGTGGCTGCTTGATAACGCCTATTTGATTCGCGAACAGGTGACCGATCTGCGGAAGAGTCTCCCGCAAAAACAGTATGGAAAGCTGCCTCTGATCGCCAGCGGTCCAGCTGCGGGATTGCCCCGGGTTTATTACGTTGCCGCGGAAATGGTCGCCGAGACCGACGGCGCCTTGGAGCCCGAGATCATCCGGAGATTTCTGGCCGCGTTTCAGGCGATCGCACCACTGGACATCGGAGAACTCTGGGCTCTTCCACTGATGCTGCGATTGCAGTTACTCGAATGTATTCGCGTGCTCGCGATCCAGGTCGACCAACAGCAAAGGGAAAGCGAGGAGGCCGATTTCTGGGCAAATCGACTTATCACCGCCGTCCGTCACAGCTCACCGCGATTGCTCAAAATAATGGAAGAACTGGTGGAACGGTATCCCGAGCCGACACCGCATTTTGCGAGCGAACTGGTGGCGCATCTCTACGACGACGAGGGAGCGCTCCCGGTGGTGAGCGGCTGGCTGGAACGCTCGCTCCGTTCGCCGCTGCTCGAGGTGATGCAGCAGGAACATCGTTACCAAGCCGTCCAACAGACCGCGCTCACCAATGCGATCAATAGTTGTCGCCGCCTTGCGCAAGTTCAGTGGCGGGAACTTTTCCAATCGACCAGCTGGGCAGAAAGCGAGTTGGCCGCAGATCCGGCGGGGGTTTACGCGCGCATGGATTTTGAGACGCGTGATCGATGCCGGAGCGCCGTGGAGGAGATCTCCCGATGGTCAAATTGTTCGGAACAAAAAACTATCGATCATGCGCTCGCTCTGGCGAAGACCGCAGAAGACGAAGTTGCGCGCCACGTCGGCTATTACCTGGTTGACGCGGGCCGGCCAGTGCTTGAGCAAGGTACTGGCGCGAGAGTACCACTGGCGGAAAGGTCGCGCCGATGGATTCGTGCCCACCCGGCGGGCGTTTACTTCGGAAGCGTTTTCGTACTAACGGCCGCATTGGTAGCGGCTCCTCTCCTCTTCGTTTCTGGGCTGGTTCCCGCGCTGACGCTGCTGCTATTAGGATTGCTGCTGCCCTTGCCCGCGAGTGAGCTGGCGGTGCTGGTTGTGAATTATTTCGTGACCTCGCTCCTGCCGCCGCAGGTGTTGCCTAAAATGTCCTTCGAAAAAGAAGGCATTCCCGATGATTGCCGCACGCTGGTGGTAGTGCCGATGCTGCTGACGACTCCAAGTGCGATCCAAAACCAACTCAGCCGGCTTGAAATTCATTACCTCGGGAACACGGATGCGAATCTGCGCTTTTCACTCCTGACAGATTTTTCTGACGCACCGCGGCAGAGCATGCCAGAGGACGCAGAGTATATCGACATCGTGGCCCGCGGGATCGAGGAATTGAATCGCCGACACGGACCAGGGCACTTCTTTCTTTTCCATCGCAGCCGCACGTGGAGCGAGAGCGAACAACGCTGGATCGGTTGGGAGCGCAAGCGCGGCAAGCTCGAGGAACTCAATCGATTTCTCATCGGCGAATCCGCGCCCGAGCTGGAAGGATTTCTCTTTGCGGGCGATCGCGCGCAGCTCGAGGGCATTCGGTTTGTCATCACTCTGGATGCCGATACCCAACTGCTGCGTGACACCGCCCGGCGGATGATCGAAACCCTCGCGCATCCGCTGAATCAGGCGCGGCTTTCGCCAGATGGCCGCCACGTAGTTCGCGGTTATACCATCATTCAACCAACCGTCAGCGCCTCGCTTCCCAGCGCGACGGCAACGTGGTTCTCACGCATTTTTGCTGATCCGCGTGGGATCGACCCTTACACGCACGCGGTCTCCGATGTTTACCAGGATTTGGTCAGCGAAGGCAGTTATCACGGCAAAGGCATTTACGAATTGCAGACGTTTCACCAGCTCTTATCAGAACGATTTCCAACGGCGCATTTGTTGAGCCATGATCTGCTGGAAGGATGCCACGTCCGCGTGGGCCTGGCGACAGACATCGAGTTGCTGGACGTCTTCCCGAATAGTTACATCGCGTGGTGGAGTCGGCAGCACCGCTGGGTTCGCGGGGACTGGCAAATCATTGACTGGCTCAAGTCGCGCGTGCCCGTGGGTGGCGGCAAGATGGAACCCAATCCGCTTTCTGTTTTCAACCGCTGGAAAATCTTCGACAATTTGCGCCGGAGTCTGGTGGCAGCGGGGATTGTGATCCTCCTCCTGGCCGGCTGGTTTTTCACACCTGCTCCGATGTTATGGAGTGGAATTATCGCGGGCCTCGTGTTGTGGCCGGTCCTGAATGCTTTCCTCTCGGTATTGTTCCATCCGCCGCCGCCCGGAACGAGATTTTGGCGCGATCCGCGCGACCGGTTTCTGCGCTCTATGTTGGTCGTTGTTTTTCTCGTGGATTACGCGGCCATGGCACTCGATGCCATTATTCGCGTGGCCTATCGGCGAATCACGTCGCATCGGCGGCTGTTGGAATGGGAGACGGCGGCAGACGCTCACCGACGCGCGAGAAGTCGCCAATGGCAGTTTATTCTCAGCCGCCTTTGGATCCCCGCTGCCTCTGTGCTCCTTTTCGTCGGCGCGGCGTCGCGGGGAACAGCGACGCTGGTAGCCGCGGCCCCATTTCTCTTTTTGTGGGCTCTCTTTCCCGTGGCCGTGATGGTGATCAACCGGCCGGCGAAGAGTTGGCGCGGCGGAACGCTAACGGCGGATGATCGCCGATTCCTGCGCGCGGCGGCGCGACGAACCTGGAGATACTTCGATGATTTTGTCGGACCGCAGACCTCCTGGTTGCCGCCGGACAATGTCCAGGAAACGCCAACGCGGCAAATTTTCATGCGCACTTCACCCACCAACATCGGGCTGTCCATGCTGGCGACAGTGGCGGCGAATGATTTCGGTTATATTACCATCGACGATCTGGTGGCGCGCAACCTCGGCACGCTCGAAACCGTGGGTCGGCTCGAGCGTTTCGAAGGCCATCTTTTTAATTGGTACGACCTGAGCACACTGGAGCCTTTGCGTCCACGCTACGTTTCCGCCGTGGACAGCGGAAATTTGCTTGCCAGCCTCTGGACTTTCAAAATCAGTTGCGATGAACTAGCCGCGCGTCCCCTTCTGGATGAGTCCGCATTGCGTGGAATAGCCGACACGCTCAGCGTGCTCCGGCAAAACGCCCCCAGTACGAAAGACGCGGAACGTCCTCCCGCGTTTCTCCGCCTGACCGAACTGACCACGGGCCAGCCGGCGAATCTGGAAGAAATCATCCTGCGCGTAAGGACAGCTCGACAGCCCGCGCAGGATCTTTTGCTCCACTACGGAGGCGAGGAATTCGATCCGCGTGCTTATTGGGCGCAACAAGTTTCGAAGCAGGTCGCGGCGTGGAATGGCGTCATCGATAAATATCTTCGCCCCGTGGAAATTCTGATGTCGCCGCCGGCGCAATTGATGTCGTTAGGCGAAGCGACGCACGAATCCCGGCGGGAAGCGCTCGCGGCCACCTTTTCGCTACACAACATTGCCATCGAGGGCATCTCCGGGTTGGTGCCGCTGCTTCCTTTTTATCAGAGGCGAGAGGACCAGGAAATATCTCGCGACGTGCGTGAGTGGCTCGATCTTCTCGTCACAGAGGCTGACCGTTCGCGCCAGAACGCCTCGGAGCAGCTCGCGCAATTGGACGAATTAATCGCCCAGAGCCAGCAACTGGAAGCCGGCATGGGGCTGCGATTTTTGTACGATGAGGAACGGCGAATGTTTGCCATTGGCTACCAGGTGGCGGAGCGCCGGCTTGACACGTCGTTTTACGATCTGCTCGCAAGCGAAGCGCGCTTAACGAGTTTCCTGGCCATCGCGCGCGGAGAAGTGCCGGTAGAACATTGGTGGGCTTTGAGCCGGCCTTTTGGGTCCGCCTACGGACGGCTGCCGCTTCTCTCCTGGAGCGGGACGATGTTCGAATATTTGATGCCGCTGTTGTTCACTCAGACGCATGAGAATTCCTTGCTTGATCGCGCCTGTTACGACGCCGTGCGCTGCCAGATTGGCTATGCCCGGCAAAACCGCGTGCCGTGGGGCATTTCGGAATCCGCCTTCAGTGAGCTCGATCGACACAACGTTTATCAGTACCGGGCTTTTGGCGTTCCGGCACTGGCGTTGAAGCGTGGGCAGGAAGAAGATCTGGTGGTAGCACCATATGCCGCCGCGCTCGCTCTCGGCGTGGAACCGGCTGCCGCGATGAAGAATCTGCGGCGGCTCGCGATTCTGGGCAACTCGGCACTGCTTGGCGACTGCGGCTACTACGAAGCGATCGATTATTCGCGACGCACGGAACTCGACGGCGCGGCAGGAATCATCATCCACTGTTACATGGTTCATCACCAGGGAATGTCGCTCCTCGCTTACGACAACGCTTTACATGACAACGCGATGCGCAGGCGGTTCCATTCCGATCCGCGTATTCGCGCCACCGAGCCGCTCTTGCACGAGCATATCCCGGAACAAATATTGCCGACTACCGGTGAGGTGCATGAAGAACGACCCGTGCGCCAGACGACCGCGACGGTCGGCGCCCCCGTTGTGGCGCAAACACCGGACATCCCTTCGCCGCGCATTCATCTCCTCTCCAACGGGACCTGCTCTGTTACGGTGACTAACTCCGGCGGCGGCTACCTGCGTTGGCTGGAGCTGGACATAACGCGTTGGCGCGCCGATGCGACCTGCGATGCCTCCGGCCCGTTTTGTTATATCCGGGATTTGGAAACCGGAACGACTTGGAGCAACACTCATCAACCGGTAAGATCTCCCGAGCGCCGTTACATCTGGAGTTTCACGCCAGACAAAGCGGAGTTTCGGCGAAGGAGTGGGCCATGTGAGACGATCACGGAAATTGTCGTCTCAGCGGAAGACGACGCGGAAGTCCGGCGTGTGACATTGGTGAATACATCACGCAAAACATGCCAGCTGGAGCTGACCAGTTATCTCGAGCTCGCTCTTGCGCCACACAGGACGGATCGCGCGCATCCTGCTTTCAACAAGCTTTTCATCGAAACTGAATGGCTGCCGAGTTGCGAAGCCGTGCTCGCCCGGCGCCGCCTCCGCGCTCCCGACGATCGTCCTGTCTGGGCTGCGCACCTCATGGTCCCAGAATCCTCCATCGGGGCGACGGAATTCGAAACCGACCGCGCTCAGTTTCTCGGCCGGGGCCGCACTCCCGAAAATCCCGAAGCGCTCACCCGCCGTCTAACGAATAGTATTGGCGCCGTACTCGATCCGATCTTCAGCCTGCGACGGCGCGTGACGATTCTGCCTAACCAACGATTTCAGTTCGCGCTCGTTACCGTGGTCGCAGAGTCCCGCGAAGCGGTTGTTACACTGGCGGGGCGCTATTCTGAGTTTCACACTTGCGCGCGCGCTTTTGAGACCGCTTGGACCCATGCCCAACTTGAGATGCGCCGGCTCCGCATTCGCCGGGCCGATGTGCAAACCTTTCAACAACTCGCCGGCCTCATTATCTTTCGACAGGCCCAACTTCGACCGCCGCCGGCGCGGCTCGGCCGCCGGGCCGAGGGTCAGCGAGCGCTCTGGCGACAAGGCATTTCGGGAGATCTGCCGATCGTCGTCGTCATGATTGGTCACCTCCGTGACATGGAAGTCGTGCGAGAGATATTGACTGCCCATACCTTCTGGCATCTGCGTGGTCTGAAGGTCGATCTCGTCCTCGTGAGCGAGGAACTCCCGAGTTACGACGAACCGTTGACCGGCCATCTGCGGCAGCTCACCGAAGCTCAGGCGCACTTGACCGGCGTCGATCAGCCCGGCGGCGTCTATCTCCGCTCGGCGACAAAAATTTCTAAAGAAGAGCTGATCGCACTTCAAGCAACTGCACGGATGGTCCTGGTGGGAGCTCGCGGCACATTGCGCCAACAACTTGCCGCGAGCGCCCCCGCGGCTCCGAAACCGGGGCAGCTAATGCCCGGGCGCCAGTTCCGCGAAGAGCCCTCCGCGCCTCTGGCTTTCATGGAACTGAAATATTTTAACGGTCTCGGCGGCTTTACCGAGGATGGGAGGGAATTCGTCATTTATCTGGGGCCGAGCCGGCACACGCCGCTTCCTTGGATCAACATCATGGCGAACCCAAAGTTCGGCGCGTTGGTTTCAGAATCCGGCGCCGAATTTGTGTGGGGCCGCAATAGCCAGAACGATCGTCTCACTCCGTGGTTCAACGATCCGATCTGCGATCCGCCCGGAACAGCCATCTACATCCGCGACGATGAGATCGGCGTCGTATGGTCGGCCACACCGCAACCGATTCGGGAGAAGGACGCTTATCGCGCGCGGCATGGTCAGGGTTACACAACATTTGAACACAGCAGCCATGCGATCGAACAACGGCTGCTCACCTTCGTGCCTGTCGATGATGCTGGGGGACAGCCAGTGCGCTTGCAGCGGCTGCGCTTGCGCAACAATTCGTCGCGGCGACGAAAGCTGACTGTCACCGCCTACGCCACTCTCGTTCTCGGATCCGATCCAGAGGAAACGGGTATGCATGTCGTTACGAAATGGGATTTGCAAAGCCAGAGCCTGTTTGCCCGCAACTCCTACAATCCGGAATTTTGCGACTGCGTCACTTTTGCTACTTCGGTTCCACCGCCAGCTTCGTTCACCGCTGATCGCGCCGTGTTCATCGGGCGTAACCGCTCCCTGCGCGATGCGGCCGGCATGGCGCACGAACGATTGACCGGCGATGTCGGCGCCGGCCTCGACCCTTGCGCCGCCGTGCAGGTGGTGGTCGAGATCGATCCAGAACAAACTGCGGAGATAACTTTTCTCCTCGGGCAGGCGGACGACGAAGAGAAAGCGCGTGGACTCGTTACCCGCTTTCGCGATCCCGCAAACGTCGAAGCTGCATTCCGGGAAACGCGCGATTGGTGGGACCGGCTCCTAAGCACGATCGAAGTGGAAACACCCGAGCTGTCCACGAACTTTTTGCTCAACCGCTGGCTGCTTTATCAGACGCTTAGCTGCCGACTTTGGGGCCGCTCAGCCCTTTATCAATCGAGCGGCGCTTACGGGTTTCGAGACCAGTTGCAGGATGTCATGGCTCTCGCGCATGCCGCGCCACGCTTGGCTGGCGAGCACATTCTGCGCGCTGCCGCACGGCAATTCGTGGAAGGCGATGTCCAGCACTGGTGGCATCCAGAGTCTGGCGCCGGCGTCCGCACCCGGATCAGTGACGATCTTCTCTGGCTTCCTTTCGTCACCGCATACTACGTCCGCACGACCGGCGACGCCGCGATCCTCGATCAGATGATTCCGTTCCTCGAAAGCAAACCGTTGGAGGAACAACAGACGGAGAGCCTTTCCATTCCGGTCGCTTCCGCTACGGAGGGTTCTCTGCTCGAACATTGCCGGCGGGCTATCGCGCGCTCCGCTACTGCTGGTCCGCATGGGTTGCCGCTAATCGGAGGCGGCGATTGGAACGACGGCCTCAACCGCGTTGGATTGGGCAGCAAAGGCGAAAGTGTCTGGCTCGCCTGGTTTGAGATTTGTGTGCTGAAAGACTTCGCTGAGCTGCTCACTCTGCGCGAGCTGGGCGACGAAGCGCAAGCCTGCCGCGACCGCGCCATCCAACTCGCACAAACGATCGATGCCCAAGCTTGGGACGAAGCGTGGTATCGTCGCGCATACTTGGACGATGGCGCGCCTCTCGGCTCTAGGGAAAACGTGGAGGCCTGCATCGATTCGCTGCCGCAAACCTGGGCCGCCATTTCCGGTGCCGGCGACTCCGGTCGCGTCGAGATCGCGCTGCGATCGCTTGAAGAAAATCTCGTGCGTGAAACCGACAGCCTGATCTTGCTGTTCGCTCCTCCTTTTGACAAAACCGTCGCCGACGTTGGCTACATCAAAGGTTACCCTCCCGGCGTGCGGGAAAACGGCGGTCAATACACACATGCCGCCACGTGGGTGGCCATGGCTTTTGCTCGCCAAGGCGATGGCGATAAAGCCGTCCGACTTTTACGGATGCTAAATCCGATTGAGCGCGCCCGGGACGAGAAGGATTGCGAGCGCTACAAGGTCGAGCCATACGTAATACCCGGGGACGTTTACTCGTTAGCCGGCCACGTCGGGCGCGGTGGCTGGACTTGGTACACGGGCGCAGCGGCCTGGACTTATCGCGTCTGGCTTGAAGAAATTCTGGGATTCCAACGCCGCGGTGACACGCTAACGATCGATCCGGTCATACCGAAAGATTGGCCTGGCTTCCGTTTGCGATACCGTTTTCAGAACACCACCTATCGCATCTCGGTCGAGAATCCAGAACACTGTTCCCGAGGTGTCACTCTGGTGGAATTGGATGGAGTCGCCGCAGCCGACAAAGTGATAACTTTGCGTGACGACGCGCTGCCTCACGAGGTGCGTGTTGTCTTAGGAATTAAATCGCCGACGTGAGGATCATCTAGTCGCAGTCGCATTCCCAGAAAGCTGGTCCGGCTTCACGACGCTTCCGTCTTCGTTGGACTACGACGTGACGAGTCGGCGCAGCACGCGAGGCCGCGTGCATTCCCCAGATTGTTCCGCAGCGGCCAGCCACGCAAAAGTGCCGTTAGAATCGATTCTATTTTATGAGAGGCGGTCCACCAGATGGGACCGAAAACTTATGCTGATAGAAATCGATGAAAGCGATTCGTTGGTGAACTCGATTCCAGTGCCGGCGTGTCCCGGTTGCAGAATGATCAAGAATGAGTGGCCTGGCGAAGGATATACGCACGACGGCGAGACTTATTGCTGCCAGGGTTGTGCCGAAGGCACCGGCTGCATGTGCGTCGCTGTCGGAACCCCGGGCTTTTCACGCCGGGGACAAAGGCTTACGCGGGCAGAGCCGCGTCAGGGCGAGCAGCGCTCCGGTGCACCGGCACCGCAGGGTGAACTGAGCGGAGAACGCGACAAACTAGGGACTGAAGAAGCCTTGGATCAAGGTGGCTAAGATCATCAGCCGGTTGAGAGCGTAAAGCTCCGTGGGAGCCACGCTCCTTTACGGAGTTGAGCGTTGAGGGTTTGAGTGATTGCAACGAAGTTCGCGGTCGCGAGGCGCGATCGCCAACACGCGAGGCGCGTGCGCTCCCCAAACCGCTGCTAGAGCAACTCCTGAATCAACGGCTTCGCTTGTTCCGAAGAAATGCCGAGCTTGCGGAAGGCGAGCGGGCCTTCACATGTATGCAACACTGGCTCCAGATCTTCCAGGCTTTCCAAGTCGGTTCGCCGCCAGAACAATCCAATGGGAATTTCTTCGCCCCACTGATAACCGCGCTCGATCGCCTTGTGCAAATCGGTCGGGTCGTGGCCCTGTTCCTCGAGAATTTTCACGCGCGGATTAAACCATTGGTAGGTGTTGTCCTTGTTGTAAGTGACGCACGGACTGAAAACGTCCACCAGCGCAAAGCCCTTGTGTTGAATGGCGCCCTTGAACATTTCGACCATGTGTTTTTGTTTGCCGCTGAACGCGCGCGCCACGTAGGTGGCACCGCCAACGATTGCCATCGGGATCGGATTGATCGGGTTCTCAACGCTTCCCTGCGGCGTGCTCTTGGTTTTCATTCCCTTGACGCTAGTGGGCGAGCACTGGCCGGTGGTTAAACCGTAGATCTGGTTGTCCATCACGATGTAAGTCAGGTCAACGTTGCGCCGCATGGTGTGAACGAAATGGTTGCCGCCAATTCCGTAACCGTCGCCGTCGCCGCCAGTGCAAATCACCTTCAGTTCGTGGTTGCCAAGTCTGACGCCGGTCGCAACCGCGAGCGCGCGGCCATGGAGCGTGTGCATTCCGTAAGTGTTGACGTAACCGGGCAGATTCGATGAACAGCCGATGCCGCTGATGACGCAGACCTGATGCGGCTGCAACCCGAGCTCGAACAGAGCCGCTTGAAGCGAGGCGAGCACGGAGAAATCGCCGCAGCCCGGACACCAATCAGGATGGATGCGGCCGCGGTAAGTTTCCTTCGTTAATTGACCCGGCTCGGTGGTGGTGGCGGCGGGCGGTGCAGCGGGTGCGGTCATAGATTCGTTGAAGCGTTAAAGCGTTGAAGGGTTAATCGGCGCATACTCAGGCGTTCACTTCGTGAACAGGGATGGAAAGGCGGGTTTGGCCGGCCAGTTGCCCTTTCACTGCTTCGACAATGTGGTGCGGCATGAACGGTTCGCCGTCGTACTTGCGGATGTGACCGTGCGCCGCGAAACCGGTTTCGCTCCTGAGATAACGGGCGAATTGGCCGCTCTGATTGTTCTCAACCAGGATCACGTTCTTGCTGCGCCCGAGAATGGCGCCGATTTCCGCCGTGTGCAGCGGCACAATCCATTTAATGGCGAGCTGATTGGCCACGATGCCTTCTTCGCCTGCCAGTTTTTCCACCGCTTCCCGGATTACGCCCGCGGTCGAGCCCCAACCCACCAGCGTGACATCGGCCTGTTCCGGACCAACGAGTTTCGGCGGCGTGATGTCGTTGATCGCGCCTTGCATTTTGCGGGCGCGTTTCTCCACCATCATCCGCCGCTTCTGCGGATTGGTGAATTCATCACTGATGAGCGTGCCGTCTTCATCGTGCTCGTCGGTCGCGGCAGTAAAAATGTAACCGGGCACTCCCGGCACCGCGCGCGGAGAAATTCCGTTCGGAGTGTTCTTGTAACGCAGATACGTCTTGTCGTTGTAGCCGCTGGCGGGATTCGCGCCGTTTCCGTTGCCGTTAGACAAAATCAATTCGCCCCGGTCGATCTTCACCTGGAAGTCCAGATCATCGGGATCAATGCTCGCGGTTCCTTCGGAAATCAGCAGATCGGACAGGACCAGACCCGGACATTGGTACTTGTCACAGAGATTGAACAACTCGGGAATCGTCTGAAATAAATCCAGCTGGTTCGCCGGTGCGGCAACAATGCGCGGATAGTCGCCCTGCCCGGCACCCAGCACTTGCCAAAGATCGCCTTGTTCGGTTTTGGTTGGCACGCCTGTCGCCGGTCCGGCGCGTTGCACGTCGATGCAAACGATCGGCGTCTCAATCATTCCCGCCATCCCGACGGCCTCGGTCATCAGTGCAAACCCGCCTCCGCTGGTTGCGCACATGGCGCGGCAGCCGGTGTGGGCTGCGCCAATCACCATGTTCATCACGCCGATCTCGTCTTCGACCTGCCGAACCATGATGCCGAGTTCACGCGCGTGCGCGGCCATCCACATCAACACGCCGGTGGACGGACTCATCGGATACGCCGCGTAAAATTTCACGCCTGCCGCCGCTCCACCCATGGCGATCGCCTGGTTGCCGGTAGTTATTCCGAGCGGTTTGGCTCCTCGCGGTGCTTTCCAAGAAAAGGCTTTAAAATTCTGAGCCGCGTAATCGTAACCTGCGCGAGCGATGGATAGGTTTTCAGCTACAACCGCGTCGCCCTTCTTCTTAAATTGCCGCGAAATGACCGTCTCGAGCGGTTCCGATTCTATCCCGAGCAATTGGAGTGTCGCGCCGAGAGCAGCGGTATTGACCGCCAGCTTGTTGCCCTTGGTCAATTCCTTCATCGGCATGGGGCAGAGTTGGACACCGTCTGCCGCCTGCCCGGGCGTGACCTTCTCTTTGTCGTAGATCGCGCACGCGCCGCTTTTCAAAAGATGCAGGTGCCGATCCATTGTGTCTTGATTGAGCGGGATGAAGACGTCGATCTTGTCGCCCATGTTGCGGACTGGTCCGTCGCCGGCGCGAATTGTCAGGAAAGTGTGGCCGCCACGGATAATCGACTGGTACGCGTTGTAGGCGTTGAGATGCAGTCCGCGCCGCGCAAAGATAAGCGCCAGAATGTTCCCAGTGGAAGCGATCCCCTGGCCGTTCTCGCCACCAATGCCGACTGCGAAGTCAATTTTGTTCATTACGCCGGAACCGGTTTTTGCTCTTCGGCGCGTAAATTTGCTGCGTCGGACGTTAATAGCAAGCGCAGGATAGTTGAGAGCGTAAAGCTCCGTGGGAGCCACGCTCCTTTACGGAGTTGAGGGTTGAGAGAGGCTGCGGTTAAGCTGAGTTTTATGAAGAAGATAAATCCTTTTTTATGGTTCGATTCGGAAGCGGAGCAGGCAGCTAAATTCTACGTCGGCATTTTTAATAATTCGAAGATCGGGAAGATCGCGCGTTATGGCGAAGAAGCCGCCCAAAAAACCGGTCGACCGGCTGGATCGGTGATGACGGTGGAGTTTACGCTCGACAGAGTGGAGTTCGTGGCGCTCAACGGTGGACCGCAGTTCGAGTTCACTGAAGCGATCTCGTTCGCGGTCAACTGCGAGACCCAGGACGAGGTAGATTATTTCTGGGAGAAACTTTCCGCCAATGGCGGATCGACCGGGCGGTGCGGCTGGCTCAAAGACAAATTCGGTATCTCGTGGCAGGTCAACCCAGTCTTTCTGCGCGATATGTTGACCGATCCCGATGCCGGGAAGGCGAATCGCGTCATGAAAGCGATGATGGAAATGGATAAGATTGACATTGCCGCCTTAGAAAAGGCCGCGAAAGGATGAAGGGTGAGGTAAACGGGCCGCGGTCAGCGACCGCAGCTACAGATTTTTCCCTAATTTTCGGGTTACTTGGTTTGGTTAAACTCAATGCGGTGCGTCGATGACCCCAGAAGAGTCGAATGTTTACTCGCAGCAATGGTTTGAGTTCTTCCATGTCGGCATTGAGGAAGCGCGAACAACCCAAGAAACGGAATTTGTCTGCCGGTGCGCGACGCTGCCCGAATTCCGAGAAATTCTGGATGTGTGTTGTGGCGTAGGACGACATGCTCGCGCGCTTTTCAGCCGGGGTTACTCAGTGACCGGCATCGACCGCGATTCTGATGCCATCACGAAGGCGCGCGAATTGGCTGGCGGTCCAAGCTATGTGCATGCGGACATTCGCGACTACCGGCCGGCGCCCGGCGCGTTCGATGTTGCGATTGTTATGTCTCAGAGCTTTGGTTATTTCGATCCGACAACAAATCGCGATGTGCTTGGCCGGCTGGCAACGGGCTTGCGAGAAGGCGGCCGCGTCATTCTCGATTTGTGGAACCACGAATTTTTCGCCGCTCATCAGGGCGAGCGCGAACTCGAGACGGCTCGCGGAGTAGTTCGAGAGAGCAAACATTTGAATGACGATCGGCTCCGGGTGCAGCTGGATTACCCGGATGGTGCTCACGAAGAATTCGAATGGCAATTGTTCACGCCGGCGAAAATGATTTCATTAGCGCAGTCAGTCGGTTTGGCCCTGTTACTCTCCTGCACAGACTTCGACACTGCGATTACGCCTTCTCCCGCTGAGCCGCGCATCCAATTCGTTCTCGAACGCCCGGGGAAAGGATGAACGCAACATCGCAGTGACGCGGCGACGCCGCGCGCGAAAGTATCAGGAGCCGCGAATTATGGTAGTGTTTCGATCTTCATGACCACTCCTTCGACCATGGCCAAGACAAGTCGCAGTCCCCTACCCTCTGGCGTGGAGGTCTTGGGAGAGATGACGCCGGCTTTCTCTGAAATCTTAACTCCGGAAGCGCTCGCTTTTGTCGCAAAGCTGCAACGTCAGTTCGGTGCGCGGCGCAAGCAATGTCTCGAGCGCCGGCAGGAAAGGCAGAGAAGGCTTGATCAGGGGCAAGGGCTCGACTTCTTGCCCGAGACGAAACAGATCCGCGAAGGCGACTGGAAGTGTGCGCCGATCCCAAGCGATATCCAAGACCGACGGGTCGAAATCACCGGACCGACCGACCGCAAGATGGTCATCAACGCGCTGAATTCCGGCGCAAAGATTTTCATGGCGGATTTTGAAGACGCGAACGCGCCGACCTGGAGAAACATGGTGGAAGGTCAAATCAATCTGCGCGACGCCATTCGAGGCACGATTAATTTCGCCAATCCCGAAGGAAAAAAGTACAAGCTCAATGAGCAAGTCGCCGTGCTTATGCCCCGGCCGCGCGGCTGGCATCTGGTGGAGAAGCATGTGATGATCGATGGCGAACCAGTCGCCGGGGGCTTGTTCGACTTTGGATTGTTTTTTTACCACAACGCGCGGGAACTCATCGCGCGTGGAAGCGGTCCTTATTTCTATCTGCCCAAAATGGAGAGCCACCTCGAGGCGCGCCTTTGGAACGACGTATTCCGGCTCGCGCAGGAAGAGCTGCGCATTCCATACGGGACTATTCGCGCCACCGTCTTGATCGAGACAATTCCGGCCGCCTTCGAAATGGACGAAATTCTATACGAATTGCGCGATCATTCGGCCGGGCTCAACTGTGGCCGCTGGGACTACATCTTCTCGTGTATTAAACGGTTTCGGAACAAGCGCGATTTCTTGCTGGCCGACCGCGCCTTGATCACCATGACCACGCATTTCATGCATTCGTACTCTCTCCTCTGCATCAAGACGTGCCATCGGCGATCAACTTTCGCGATGGGCGGAATGGCCGCGCAGATTCCGGTCAAAAACGACCCCAAGGCGAACGAAGAAGCTTTTGCCAAAGTGCGCGCCGATAAGGAGCGAGAAGCGCGCGACGGCCACGACGGCACATGGGTGGCGCATCCCGGCATGGTCCAGCTCGCGCTCGACGCCTTCAACGCTCTCATGCCGCAAGCAAATCAAATCGATCGCAAACGCGATGACGTGAACGTCGCGAGCAAAGACCTCCTCGATTTCGGACCGAGCGAACCAATCACCCAGCGGGGCTTGCGCACCAACGTCAGTGTCGGCGTCCAGTACCTTGAGGCCTGGCTGCGTGGCAGTGGCGCTGTGCCGATCTTCAATTTGATGGAAGACGCAGCCACCGCGGAAATTTCACGCGCCCAGGTCTGGCAATGGATCCGCCATCCTCGCGGCACGCTCGACGATGGCCGGAAGGTGACGAAGGAGTTATTTCGGAGCATGCTTG
>Ga0210384_10004146_pt1 | contig 16309 bp, 14 predicted proteins | sample IncBWH2MmetaG_FD_160574 | JGI IMG/M metagenome (GOLD analysis project Ga0210384, IMG submission 160574) | Forest soil microbial communities from Barre Woods Harvard Forest LTER site, Petersham, Massachusetts, United States - Inc-BW-H-2-M | ecosystem: Environmental > Terrestrial > Soil >...
CGAGCAGAATCCGCATCAGGAGGCGGACAGAAGTTGTAGAGCTTGTTCCAGGGCTGCGATGGCCATCTCGCGGCTCAGCAAAGGCAAACCCAAGAGCGACGAAACAGGTAATTGCGTGTTGTCACTCGCCACTCGCCACTAAGTACTGTATTTAAGATCGGCCCGCATAAGTAATTGCGCGGGTAGCGAGGCGCCAGAAGTACTTGGGGGTTCTCTTGCCACTCGCCATTAAGCGCTCGCCACTGCATTTAAGACCAGTGGGTAGTGAAAGCCCAGAGCGACGACATTCGTTTGGAAAGTCACGGGAAAGTCTTAGGAGAGACGAGTAACCCCGGGGAATCCATCGAATCCCGTATCAAAGCTTAAGATTCGCTCGATCCCATAGTTCTCCATCACGGCCAGGTGCACGGCGTCGCGCGCAGAGAGACGCTGATAGGCAAGGACAAACTGTTTTGCGCGCTCCACAACAGCTCGGTCAACCGGGAGGACCTCGTCCACTGCGTTCAGGAGTGCGTCGAAGGCGGGCTGGCAGTCGTGGCGGCAATTAATTGCGACGTATCGGTGCAGGATTTCCTGCAGCACTTCTGCGTCGGTGACTAGGCGCTCGCGCTGGCTGATCAGCTTTTCCAGTAGCCGTTGCGCATCGGTCTTGTGGGGACCTGGTGTCCCCACAAGATACATAGGAACGTTGGAGTCGATCAGAATCACGGCTGCTGGCCGGCGGAGTATCCCCTTTCGATTTCCGCCAGCATGGTGTCGATGTCGGACGTGGGCGACTCATGCCGCGCGGCGGCGCGAATGGCTGCAAGCTTTTTCTCCACATTACCTAGTGGTTCACGGCGGCGAGCGAGCGCGAGCGCTTGGCGGACCCACTCAGCGATCGACATCTGGCGCGAGCGGGCGGCCCGCTGAATTTCCCGGTATTCCGGATCCTGCAAAATGACTTGCAGTCGCTTAGACATAGCATGAGTGTACACGACTCATATCGATGAGTCAAACATTTGCGTCCGCCGGTAGTGACTCACTTTGATTTCTAAGGGCAGCGATCTCCGAAATGTTCTGAATCCGGCATGAGCACCTATGCATGGCGTGTGCTAGGCTCGCGAAGGTAGTGCAAGCGAATAACAGGTCAAATTGTGAATCACTTCTGGACAATTACGATACCCTGCGCCGCGGTCGCGAACATACTGCTCATTTGGGTATTCGCTCGCCTAGAAAGTCTGGGGATTCAGCGCCCATGGTTAAGCCTTGATTTCAGGCTGTACGTCACGTACTGGCGACTCGCTCCTACGCAGGGTTGGTCCCGCTTACCACTTATCGTTGCTGCCGTTTTAGTGGTGGTGGCTTTCGTTGCTTTTCTAATTCCAAACTGAGTCACCACGCGTCCGCCGAGCGGGCGTTTGAGGGCGCGTGGCAACTCACAAGATTCAAACTGCTCGGGCCGCAAGCAAGACGACAATCGCCGTCCATATCAAGTCTTGTGTCACCATTCCAAGCTTTGCCGAGCGGGATAGAACGGTCTTTGTGTCGTTCCAAGGTCTAGTTCGATGCCAACCATGGGAGAATCCCGGAAAAACCTGTAAGAGGTTTTTTGGCTGATGGGCCTTGCCGACAAGCCGTTCGTACTGCTCACCCGGCATTGTTTCTCGTACGGCCCCTTTTTATTAGGAAACCCTTCGCAAATGTGGTATACAGTTGGAATACCGAAATTAGACAAAGGCAGAAATATGCTTGCGGAGCAAACTTTAATCAGTGAAGTCCGAGTGATGGTTCCCGCCGGAGCTCTCGGAAGCGGGATTAAGAAAGAACACGTTCAGCGGGGCATTTCTGCTGGCGCCCAGGCCATTGCGCTGGACGCAGGATCTACAGATAGCGGCCCTTCCTATCTTGGCCGGGGCGTATCCAAGTTTAATCGCGAGGCGGTCAAGCGTGATCTTGAAGTCGTGATGACAGCACGTGAGCAGGCTCGAATTCCCCTTCTCATTGGATCGTGCGGAACATCCGGCTGCGATCTGGCCGTTGACTGGACATGCGACATCGCCCTCGAAATTGCTCGTGAACGTGGCCATAAACCGCGAGTCGCGGTTCTTTATTCCGAGCAGAGCCATGAGGTCATGAAGGCTAAGAATGCCCAACAGAAGATTCATCCACTTCCTCCCTCAGCCGAGCTAACCGACGAAGTCATCGACTCTTGTGAACATATCGTCGCGTTGATGGGCGTCGAACCTTATATCGCGGCCTTGCGACAAGGTGCCGATATAGTCCTGGGGGGGCGCACGACGGACACCGCAATACTCGCTGCCGTACCCTTGATGCACGGGGCCGGAGCGGGCGCTGCATGGCATGCCAGCAAAGTCGCCGAATGCGGAGGTGTGTGCACCGTCAATCGCGGCGACGGCGGCGTGCTTATGAGGGTGGGGGAAAGGGAGTTCGAGATTGAACCTCTCAGTCTTCTAAACCAATGCGATGTCCACAGTATTTCTGCGCATATGCTCTACGAGAATGCTGACCCCTATCGACTTATCGAGCCTGGGGGAGTTCTCAATGTCGCTGCTGCAGGATATACGCAACTAACGGATAGAGTGGTGCGCGTAGCTGGTTCCAAGTTTGAACCGATGCCTTATACCATGAAGTTGGAAGGGGCTGCGAAGGGAGCCTTCCAGACCATTAGTTTCATAGGAATCCGGGACCCCATAGTGCTCGCTTCGTTGGACGAGTTTCACGATGGTCTTCATGAAGCCTTAACTGACCGGATCATGAAAACGTTTGGAACGGAAGCCGGCGACTACGATCTGTCATTGCGGATATATGGATGGAACGGTGTCTCTGGACAAAAAATGCCCAGATCCGCGGCAGCGCCGCACGAGGTTGGAGTGATGCTGGTAATTACCGCCGCCACCCAGGATCTCGCCACCAGAATGTCGAAAACATGTAATCCGCTGTTTTTTCATTTTCCGCTAAGGCCGAACGTACCCCAGCCAAGTTACGCCTTTCCCTTCAGTCCGGCTGAAATTGAACGGGGGCAACTCTTTGAATTCAAGCTCAATCACGTGGTGGATGTGGAGCATGGACTCGAACTGGTGCATACCCGATGGCTTGATTTGGGAAATAGCTAATCAGGAACATGAGCGTGGCTAAACTCAAAGAAGTTTGCAAACACATCAGATCGAAGAATGCTGGCCCTTTCTGGGTCACTGTCGATCTCTTCTTCGATGGACCGCAAAACTATGCAAAATACCGCAACTGCGACGCGCTTGGACCAGCCATTTTTGGCGCAATTTTCGGGACCGATCCCGGCCACGTAAGGCGCACAGCGGTAGACAGTCTGCACATGGTGAAAATTTCCTACCCGCGTCCTAGGGCCCAAGGTTGGAAGGGCGAACGCGATATGCATGCTGGTCAACAATATGTCAGTTTGCTCGATATAGAGTTGGATGAATCGCTAGCTACTGGGAAGAAATAGCATGTGCCGCTTTCCCCGTTGATCTTTAAAGGGCACCCAGTTTCTCGAGAGTGTAGTGTCGAATATTCTCTATGTGTTTTTGCATTGCCAGCCTGGCCTCATCTCCGTTTCCGGCAAGAAGGGCCTCGACGATCGTAAGATGTTCGTTACAGCTTTGAATTAAACGGTCGGGCACTCGTCTCACGGTGAGGAGTTCACTGCGGTTTCTGAGTTCTCCAATTATGGACGCCAGCACGGGATTGCCTGATGCGTGGGCGATCCATAGGTGCAAATCGCGAGCCAGCGCGAGGTTTCGGTTCACATCAGGCGAACATTGCTTATCGTCCTTGATTGTTTGCAGGCGCTTTCGAATGCCCGCCAGCTCCTGAATAGAGACCTCATGGACCAAGATTTTAGCTGCTGCCCGTCGCGCGGCCTCGCCTTCAACCAATATGCGAACTAACCAAATATGAAGGAGATCCTCAATCGAGAGAGCTTTTACGATAAGCGTCCCACCTCTTTGCCGTTCTAGTATGTTTTCACCCTCGAGTCGCCGAATCGCTTCTCGCAAAGGCGTGCGTGAAAGCTTCAGATGTCTGGCGATCTGCCTCTCCATGATTAGATCATTAGGTTGCAGATCCCGGGAACGCAGCATGGCCACGAGCCGCTCGTAAGCAATGTCGGAAAGCGATTGGCCGTTCAGAACGGCCCGACGCGAATCCTTTGATAACAGCGCTTCATCGCCGACGCGCCGATGTATCGGACCGGGGCCTTTCTGCAAGGGTTTCTTTGGGGAGCCGCTTCCCATCTTATGGCCCTCGCAATCGCCTGTTCTGGGTGCGCATTTTCGTTTCCAGTATATAGCATACTATTCCGGTTGCCGATGGGGAATGCATGTGGTATACCATGCGTATAATGAAGTTGTACCACGCCTACCAGATCACTCGAAGGTGCATGTGGAATCAGCAGGAGGAAATGATGCTTGGTGAACTCACGGCCGGTCGAAGGCTTCTCATCGCCACTCTCTTGCTGGGCGTTTTGAACTGTGGTCCAGCATCGTACGCGCAACTGGCAGGCGGAAATCTATCCGGATCTATAAAAGATGAATCAGGCATGAGCGTGCCGGAGGTAAGCATCACCATCAGGGACACCGCAACGGACGCGGTGCGCGAACTTGAATCGAATTCAGACGGTTTGTATTCCGCTCCCAACCTACCGCCAGGCAGCTATGAACTCACTGTCACTGCTAAGGGTTTCGCAACGCTCATATTGAAAAACGTTACGCTAACCGTAGGCTCCGAACAGACCCTCAACATCACGCTAAAGGTCGGAGAATTAAACCAAAAAATCGAAGTGAATTCCGTTCTACCGAACGTCGAAGCAGCTTCGTCAACCATAGGTGGAACGGTGGAACAGAAAATGATCGTGGACCTGCCTTTAAACGGGCGCGACTGGACACAACTTGCCACCCTGCAGCCGGGAGTGACGGCTTTAAGGGCCCAAGCCCAAACGGGGAGTAATGGATCGAATCGTGGAAATCGCGGATTCGGTAATCAGCTTTCCGACAGCGGTCACCGCCCCTATGAGAATACCTACCGCGTTGACGGAATCAATATCAATGATTATTCGAACGGCGCGCCCGGTAGCGTACTTGGCGTTGCACTGGGAGTGGACGCCATTCAGGAGTTCAATGTGGTCACCACAAATTATAGCGCCGAGTATGGACGAACCTCCGGAGCGGTAGTTAACTCCGTAAGTAAATCGGGAACTAACGATTTTCATGGGTCTGCATATTTCTTTGACCGGGATAAGATATTTGACGCGCGCAATTTTTTCGACCCGCCCGCAATACCGCCGTTCCGGCGCATCCAATTCGGCGCGTCCGGGGGCGACGCCATCATCAAAGACAAAACTTTCCTTTTTGCCGACTATGAGGGCATTCGCGAGAGCGAGAGCGGAACTTTCAGCGATATCGTACCGTCGCTGGCGGCGCGGCAGGGGCAACTTGTTTCGGGGACCGTTACGGTCGATCCGAACATTCAACCCTTTCTAGCCCTGTGGCCGCTGCCGAATGCTGGAAGCAATGGGGATACCGGTATATATAACGTCGGCGCATTAAAAAATGTGAAAGAGAATTACTTCACCGTAAGGGTCGATCAAAAGATGTCGGTAAGTGACAGTCTTAGCGCAACGTACTTTTTTGATAGTGCGCCACAAACCATCCCCGATCCATTGAATAATTTGCTTAACCTGGTATTCATGCGGCGCCAGATGTTGGGTATTACAGAAACCCACGTGTTCGGCCCCAACTTGCTCAATACTGCACGGTTTGGTTTCAATCGAACTCGCGGGCTCGTCAATCAACCAGATAGAGCACTGAATCCAGCCGCAGCGGACACTAGTCTTGGAATTTACCCCGGCCAGACCACCTCAGCGCTGCTTAACGTTAGCGGGATTACTCCCGCGTTTGGGCTAGGGGGTGCCATCGGCTTCGTTCACGTTTTGAACTCCTTCCAGGCCTACGACGATTTGTTCTGGTCGCACGGAAAGCATGCTTTGAAATTCGGATTTGCTTTCGAGCGTCTGCAAGCCAACGAGCTTTCGAGCCTAAGAATAAATGGTACCGCCGGGTTTTCATCGCTTGCAAATTTTCTAACCAATAAGATGACGAGCGTAGTTTTTTTCGATCCAAAAACGAGGAAAGAATTGGGTGCTCGGGACAGTCTTTTCGGCGGATACGTGCAGGACGATTGGCGTGTGACTTCCAATCTAACCCTGAATCTTGGCGTGCGCTATGAAATCCTTACTCTACCTACCGAAGTCCACGGTGGTTTCGGAGGTCTTTCAAACTTTTATGGTGGTACATTTCAATTGAACAAAACGTTTTGGCAGACCAATCCAACACTGCACAATTTCGACCCGCGCGTCGGTTTTTCTTGGGATCCCTTTCACCGGGGTAAGACAGCTATTCGGGCAGGATTTGGAATGTTTGACGTTCTTCCTTTGCCCGCGGGTTACGCTAGTGAAGCGGTGTTGACCCCGCCATTTTCTTTTGCACTTTCTAGCTCCGACCGAGCAAAACTAGCCGGCCAATTCCCCCACGGAATAGTTAACCTGGTCGCTTTCAACCCGGGCAATACACGGTACATGTTTGCTGAACCCCATCCCAAACGATCTTATTCTATGGTTTGGAACATGAATGTTCAGCAGGAAATCAATCACCATACTTCGGTTATGGTCGGTTATGTAGGCTCGCACACACTGCACCAGACCTTTTCGGGCGATGATAGCAACATGGTGATTCCGGCGAGCGTAAGTGGGACTCTGGTGTGGCCGGGCCCGACGGCTTGTAACGGCGGCCCCTGTCCTCTGGCCAACCCCAACGTCGGGTCGATCTTGCCGATATTTTACGACAACAGCACGAAGTATAACGGCCTGCAGACGCAGCTCTTGGTGAATGACCTTCATGGCCTACGATCGCAAGTTTCCTACACCTGGAGTAAGTGCCTCGATGCCGGTTCCGGCGCAGGAATTGCTGATCCCTTTGTGAATTCTATTTCAACGCTGATTTTTTTCAACAAAGCCGGCCGAAATGGCCCCTGTGACTTCGATATTCGCCACAACTTGTCTGTGAATTACATGTACTCCTTCCCCAGCCCAAAGGGGCCATCGCTAATTAAGTGGGTAGCCGGAGGCTGGCAGGTGGGAGGAATTGTAACCGCCAGCACCGGCGTTCCATTCACCTTGGGTCAAGGGGGCGACCCCGGAGGCGGAGACCCGCTTGGGGAAGGGAATACGGACCCCTTTGATTTCCCAAATCGCCTTCCCAATTGCAATCCTTATAACTCCGATTTCAAACACAACGGCATGGCCTATATAAACGCCAACTGTTTCTCCTATCCTAGCGTTTCGGTGAATTCTCCCATCGCCCCGCTGTGTAACAACATTGGGCCCACTGGAAATCCAGTACCGGACACGAGTGGGCAACGTCTGTGCTTGAACATTTTCGGTAATAATGGGCGTAACCAATTAGTCGGACCGCGACTGGTAAACACGGATTTCTCACTAATTAAGAACACCCGGATACCCAAAGTCTCTGAATCGCTAAACGTGCAGTTAAGATTTGAAGTGTTTAACATATTCAATCACGCTAACTTTCAGGCTCCCGTAGACAACCTTGCCTTCAATGGACTAGTAGGTTTTAACAGTGTAGATCCCGGAAGTGCGGGAATTATTGATTCCACCACTACTCCAGCGCGGCAAATTCAGCTCGGATTGAAAATTATTTGGTAGGCAGCTGCGCGTTCAAGGATTTTAGGAGCCAGCTTCTTTGCCGGAGAGGCTGCAGTCCGCACGCAGTGACATTTACAAGCTTTGTTTCCATGAAAGGGGTTGAATGGAATGGTTACCATGAGAGATGAAATCAAGTTCGTGGCCGCCACTGGGGCTTTGGGTTTTGGTGTGCACGCTGGTGGACTGCAAGAGGCTATGACCCACAAACCACACTTCATTGGAGCGGACGCCGGAACAACCGATGCCGGCCCTTATTCGCTGGGCGGTGGGGAACCAGCATTTCCTCGCGAGATGGTTAAACATGACCTGGCGCTGATACTGCGGGCGGGACGCCAGGCGGGCATCCCCGTGATCGTGGGTTCGGCGGGTACGGCTGGTGGTGATTCCCATGTTGACTGGACCTTAGAGATTGCGCGTGAAGTTGCTTCCGAACATGGCTTGACGCTTCGCACTGCGGTTATCTATTGCGAGCAGGACAAAAACTATCTGAAGGGGTTACTGCATGAAAATCGCATCGCTCCACTTAGCCCCGCACCTCATGTCGACGAGGGGGTTATTGATCGTAGTAGCCGAATCGTCGGCATGATGGGTGTTGAGCCGCTACAACGGGCGCTTGAAGCAGGCGCCGATTTCGTCCTCGCCGGACGTTGTAGCGATTCGGCATTATACGCTGCACTCCCAATCCTAAGCGGGCTTCCAGAGGGGCTAGCTTGGCATGCTGGCAAGGTGTCGGAATGCGGCACCATGGCAACGGAATCCATGGGCAAGGGGGTGTTATTCAGCACCATTCGAGCCGATCACGCCGTCATCCGCGCGTTCGGCGAGGATCTTCGTTGCACCCCCCAGAGTGTTGCCGCTCATAGCTTGTATGAGAACACGGATCCTTATCTCCACAAGGAGTCCTCGGGAACACTCGATTTGAGCAGGTCAACCTTTGAAGCCGTCGATGATGTCAGCGTGCGCATTAAGGGAAGCACCTTGATTCCATCCGACACTTACACGGTAAAGCTAGAGGGGGCAGAGCTCGTTGGATACCAATCCGTCATCATCGGGGGTATCCGAGACCCGTTCATTATCCGCAGGCTTGATGCGTGGCTAGCCGGTGTGAGACAGAGAATTGAAGCGGCCGTTGATCAGGTATTCGGCAGTAGGTTGCCAAAAGACCGGTATCACCTCAACTTCCATATTTACGGCCGCGATGCGGTGATGGGGAGTCTCGAACCAAATAGCGGAACAATCGCAAATGAAGTCGGTTTGGTAGTGGAGGCCACCGCACCAACCCAAGAGATGGCCACTAAGATCGCCATTCTCTGTCGACAGCCACTGCTACACCATCCCGTTGAAGAATGGAAGGGGGCCATCACTACCTTCGCTTGCTTACACAACCCAGCCCATATAGAACGGGGGCCGGTTTACCGATTTACTTTCAACCATGTCGCTTTGCCGCACAACCGAGAGGAAATGTTTCGCACCAAGTTTATCGATATTGGAGGATCTAAGAGCGCATGAAATTATCGAAACTGGCCAATCTAATTCGCAGCAAGAATGCGGGTCCGTTTTCGTTGACGTTCGATATTATGTTTCCCAACGAAGAAAATTACCTGCGTGTCAAGAAATCTGGGGTGTTAAATGCCAGCATGTTCGCCAAGCTATATAAATGTCCGCCGGATAAAGTGCGCTTTTTTGAATGCGACAACGCTCGTGCCTTTAAATTCAGTATTCCGCGAATCATCTTTCAAGGGGATTTGGGCGACGCCGATCTGCATGGCGGGCAGCAGTTCGTGCCCCTGACAGAGATCGAAATACCGTAAATTTGGTGCGCACACCCTACCTGCGCAGAGGTGCACGTGCATCGCAATTGGCGGCCTGAGTTTTCTTTAGCAGGACCATCCTGCTTTCGGAAGTAAGAGAATTCGTTGGTCACCTCCAACCGATTCGTTGGGCCAGGATAGCAGTTTTGCCGGAGGGCAGGAGATGACCACAACCGAAGCCGCAGCGATCGGGGCGCGCTTGGACCGCCTGCCGGCTTCTCGTTACTTCTGGAAACTCATCGCCTTACTTTCACTCGGTGCGTTTTTCGAGCTTTACGATTTGGGACTCACTGCCGCAATTAGCCCTGGTCTAATCCGCAGCGGCATCTTTCATGCGGGAGCAAAAGGGTTCTTCGGCATGACGGATCAGGCGACCTTCGCTGCGGTAACTTTTTTGGCCTTGTTTATCGGCACGATGCTGTTTTCTCCAATTGCGGATCGATACGGGCGACGGGCGATATTCACGTTTTCGCTTTTGTGGTATGCGGCGGCCACCATTTTGATGGCGCTACAGAACACCGCGTTTAGAATAGATTTTTGGCGCTTCATCGCTAGCATTGGCATTGGGGTCGAATTAGTTACCATTGACAGTTACATCGCGGAGTTAGTGCCAAAACACATCCGCGGTAGGGCCTTTGGCATCAATCAGTGCCTGCAGTTTACGTCCGTACCGGCAGTGGCGCTTTCCAGCTGGCTTCTGCTTCCCATTAAACCCTTCGGCATGGAAGGATGGAGATGGGTAGCCTTATTCCCCTCGATTGCCGCTATTTTCGTATGGTGGATCCGGCGTCAAGTACCCGAATCGCCGCGCTGGCTAGCACAACAAGGCAGAATCGAGGAAGCCCAAGAAGTTGTCGCGGCTATGGAAGCGCGAGTTAGAACTGAATTGGGACGTCCTCTGCCTGATCCCGTTTATGCCGCTCAAGAAGCGGACCACCGCGGGAGTTTATCCGAAATTTTGCGACCTCCATTTCTACGGCGAACCATAATGCTGGCCACCATGAATTTCTTCCAAGCCATTGGCTTCTATGGTTTCAACAACTGGGCCCCTACACTGATGGCTTCGCAAGGGGCCAGTTTCGTGAAAAGTTTGCAATACACCTTTATTGTCGGCTGCATATTCCCCTTCAGTCCTTTGGTTTTTATTTTTATTGCCGACAAAATTGAGCGGAAGTGGCAGGTTATTATCGGGGCCTTAAGTGTTGCAGTATTCGGTCTACTTTTTTCATTTCAGTTCACCGCATTGAGACTGATAGTTTTTGGCGGACTTCTAACCATTTCTAATGGCCTGCTTTCTTATGGATATCACACGTATCAATCAGAGCTGTATCCGACGCGTGTAAGAGCTAGAGCCATTGGTTTCGTGTACTCCTTTAGCAGGCTTTCTACCGTACTCAGTAGTTTCATGATTGCTTTTTTTCTCGAGAAATTTGGAACATTTGGGGTGTTCGCGTTTATCGCCGTGGCCATGCTGATGGTGACCCTGACGGTAGGAATCTTTGGTCCACGAACGTCCGGCTTGGCGCTTGAGGAAATCTCGCAATGAGGCTTCGCCGAGCCTTCAAGCAGTCCATTTTCCAATCGGTGCGCGCGCGAGGAATTTGTGGGTTTCGATTCGACAGGGATTTATAGATAGGTGGAAGAGCGCCGTCTGGCTGGAGTGAGTCTCGGGGAAAAGCGATGCCTAAAACTACAAGCAAAGCTGTAGCTGAGCTTCGACAAATTGTCGGTGCGCCGGGCATTCTCACTGAGCCATCCGATGTAGCTCCCTATTGCACGGATTGGCGCGGGCTTTATCGTGGCAGCGCGATCGCTGTTGTTCGACCTGCCAGCACGCGTGAAGTGTCAGAGGTGGTGCAACTTTGCGCAACGCTAAACATCCCCGTGGTTCCCCAAGGGGGGAACACCGGATTGGTGGGAGGCAGCGTGCCGTCTGAAAACGGCAGCCAGCTGGTATTAAGTCTGGGTCGCATGAACCGTGTTCGTTCTCTGGACCCGACCAACATGACCATCACACTGGATGCCGGGGTCACTTTGAAGGCCGCCCAGAACACCGCAAACACAGCGGGATGTATGATTTCGCTTTCGCTCTCCTCAGAAGGTTCCGCCCAGATTGGAGGCCTCCTTGCGACCAATGCGGGTGGTAACAATACCCTGCGCTACGGTACTGCACGCGAACTCGTCTTGGGACTCGAGGTTGTCCTAGCCGAAGGACAGATCTGGGACGGTTTGCGGCAACTTCGCAAAGATAATACCGGGTACTGTCTTCGTCAGCTATTTGTCGGCTCGGAAGGTACCCTCGGGATCATAACTGCCGCCGCACTGAAATTGGTAAGAAGGCCGAAGCATATTGCTGTCGCCCTGTGCGCCGTGCCGTCGCCGCAAGCTGCGCTCGACCTCTTCGCTAGCTTCCAAGAGAATGACGTCGACGCGCTTGTTGCCTTCGAGTACTTATCGCATGCCGGGATGGCCCTGGTGCTACAGTACATCTCAGGAACCGTCCTTCCTCTTTCCGAGCCCGCAGCGCACTATGTCCTAGTCGAACTTGCAACTCCCAGACGCGACGCCGACCTTCCCGCGGAATTCGAGGCGGTACTCCAAGTCGCCATGAAAGCAGGTTTGGTAACGGATGCGGTGGTGGCCACAAGCCTTAGCGAACGGCAGGCGATTTGGCGGCTTCGTGAAGAGCATGCGGAATCGCAGAGGCGTGCCGGCGCGCATATCCAGAACGACGTTTCTGTTCCCATATCGAAGGTTCCCGAACTCCTTCGACTCGCGACGGACGCCTGCCGGCGTCGGATTCCCGATGTCCGCGTGGTGCCGTTTGGCCACATCGGCGACGGCAACATTCACTTCGTGCTCGTCCAGCCGGTGGACTCCGACCCTCAGGTCTTTCTTTCGCGCGATCGTGAACTAATGGATGCAGTCAACGAAGTGGTACGTTCGCTGGGCGGCAGTTTCTCGGCTGAACATGGCGTCGGCAAATTGAAGACGTATATGATGCCGACTTGGCGCGGCGGGGTAGAGTTGGACGCCATGAGGCGGATTAAGTACGCCTTAGATCCTTGCTCGTTGATGAATCCAGACAAACTATTTCCCTGACAAATTACAGTAGCAGAGCGTGGACAGTGGTTACCGCGCCATCACGGCTTCATTAAAAACTTGTCGCCCATGTGCTAACGTTCTTTCCTATTGGACTAAGCAAAGAAATCAATCAGTTTGGTAAAGCTCGGAAGAAAAAGCCAGGGGTTCTTCTCGAGGATGGGTTGGTTTAGATGTGTCTAGGGTAACTCGAACGGTCGAGACTCTTTCCAACCAATTCGCTCACCACTGCATCGCCAAATGCCCGAGTCCCGCTGGTTCCCCCGATATCCGGCGTTCTCAAGGACGCGTTACTGAGAGTGGCGTCCACCGCTTTTTCGATTCGGTGGGCTGAATCGACAAAATTCGTTTGGTGTCGGTGCTCACCCAGCCAGCGGACCAGCATGGCAACCGACAAGATCATGGAAGTCGGATTGGCTTTATTCTGCCCTTCCAGGTCGGGTGCGGAACCGTGTTGCGCTTGCGCGCAGCATAAAGTATCACCGGCCATGATGGATCCCCCTAGACCCAAACTGCCCGAGAGTTCACTTGCCAGATCGGAAAGAATATCTCCATACAAGTTTGTAGTCACAATAACATCGAAGCGAGAAGGATCTCGAACCAGGTAAGCTGCGGAGGCGTCCACTAAAAGGTCGTTTAGTGCGACCTCGGGGAAATCCCTGGCCACTGCGCGCACTTGCCGGAGGAACAATCCGTCAGTCATGTGAAAGCTATTTACTTTATGTATCGCGGTAACTTTCCTTTTCCTCGTCATGGCCATCTCGAACGCCCGCCGAGCAATGCGTTCCGAGCAGTGCGCGGTAATTTTGCGTACCGACAAAGCCATATCTTCAGAGGGCATCATCTCGCCCCATCCGAGATGCATATTGCGATCGGGATAGAAGCCCTCTGTGGCTTCACGCACAATGACCAAATCCATCGGCTTTCCGTTCGAAAGGAATGGTCGCGAACGCGAAGGTCGAATGTTGGCGTAGAGATCGAGTTCAACGCGTAAGGCAGCAGATATATTGCGACCACCCTTTTCAGGCGAGGGATAGTCCGAATGAGACTGAGGGCCAAGAATCAAACCGTCATAGGTTTTCGCCTTTTCCAAAATGTCGCCGCGAAGAGTAGTTCCATATTTCCTTAAACTCTCAAACCCGACCTCCTCATAATCGATGGTAAGCGACAGATGAAACAGCTTGTCGGCAGCCTCCAAAACTTTAATCGATTCCGCCACGATTTCCGGGCCTATTCCATCTCCGGGCAATACCAGAATGCGCATAACTGACCTCAGTCCGGTTGATTGTAGGTTAGCAAGCTGGCTTTTCTTGCTGTTCCGCTGAAATGCTGTTGGTGATGCCGGTTTCGGTCAACGTCCGAGAAGCATGGATAGATCCGTAGATCCATAGAATCTTCATCGGGTCGGTCTCCGATAGGTTGCGAAAACGGTGGGACACGTTGGGTGGAATCCAGGTGGTGTCCAAGGTCTGCAGCACATGCTCGCAACCCTCTATATCGAGCGCGGCCTTGCCCTCCAGCAAGACAACACTTTCTTCACAGTTGTGGGAGTGAAATGGAAGAGCTGCGTTAGGTTCGAACGATGTGATTCCGGTAATAAATACTTTGGCGCCCAACGATGGACTCACCAAGGGCGTTGTATGCGCCCCGCCGGTGCGCTCGTAAGTCTTAAGCTGTCCCGGTCGTAGAATAACGGCACCGGCGATTCCATCTTTTGTCATGATCAATTCCTCGTCAGTAAATACGTGTAACCAGTTTTTCTGACACGAGCGAGACCGGCAATGTGCCCTTCACCGACTGGCGACATTAGCATACCTCCCGAAATTAGAAAGATGCTGTGATCCATTCGCTGTTCGAACCGCAAACCCTGCAAACGACCCGCCACTCGTGAACCATCGAACTCAACATGACTTGTAATATCGCCCCGGCGGTCACTTAGATCTTTGGAGTTATTCTCATTTCTGGTGTGGGCTTCGGGGCACCAATCGAGAAGCACTCCGGTCCCTTGAACCAGTTTGCCGCGAGCGAGGCTAGTTCTGCGGTCGCCTGAGGAGCCCAAGACTGTTGGCCACCATGCCATGGATAACTCGGCGGTTGACCTCGACCGTTAATCACATTCCAAATCGCCAAGTCCTCTCGGAGAGGATTACGATAATTGTTTCCAAATTTCTCGAGCACAGCTTCTAGACAATCCATCGTCGAGCGATAACGCACCCAGGCATGATTGTCCCAGTCGAAGCTCGTCAGCAGCGCCTCACCTGCACTTTCTCCCCGTTTGATCATAGTCTTGATGACGTCGGCATCCATCTTCAAATTCAATCCACCTTCCCGGTTGGTGTGGCTGATATGCACAATGCGATCGCGATATCCCGGGACGGGCATCTGCAAATTGTCGCGCCAGTTCTGCATGACATTCAAAATAGCGCCGATAAAACCAAAAACGCCGTGGCTCTCAAAATGATTCCAAGTTGGCAGCAGGCCACCTTTATTTCCCTTCGGTAGCCACACGAAATCAGCTTCGGTGTTGTGATCCGGATGGGGGACTTCAGGTCGATCCCGAAAGTGGGCCACCTTGGCAATGGCGAATCAAAGAAATGAATTGGAAAATTGCTGCTAATACCGCCATCTGAAAACCAGCACGGGTCGGCAACGATGGGCTGGGTCTCCGGCACTCCCTGACTCCGCTTCATGCTGTAGTCGACCGCATACAACGGAACAGCGCTCAAGAGGATGGGGAAACTCAAACTCATGCGGATGGCAACAATGATCGGCAAGTCGCCCATCTCCGGCAAAGGAACAAGCTCTTCGCTGTTTTTGGTACGCGCTTGCCGAGCGCTTGGATCCGCCTTATCCACCATCCATTGCACAACTTCGGATGGAAATAATTTCTTCCAATCTTCACGGAGAAAGTAATAGCCCTTGACGGGAAAGGGAATACGAGATGGACAACCGCAGGTGAGATTCGTGGTCATCACTTCCAGATTGATTGCGCGCGTGGTGTAGTCTGAACATCGATACTCGCTCGAAAGTGGATTTTCGCCCGGATAGCTGGGAGCCTCCCACAAATCGCGAAAGGTAAGTGGCGCTCCCGGTTTTTGCGCCGCAATTTCGTTCAGTAAGGAATACAGCCAATTGGTCAACGGAGGAGCACCTAAAGAGGCGCTGGCATCGAATCCAGAAGAGAATCCGAACTTGTTCTCTACCAGAGAACGCATGGCTTCTGATGCAGCACTTTTTAGAACAAATATGGGAATTAGAATTGTGCATCCGAGAAGCCCGATGACCGCGTAGAGCACCCAGCTGCCGTGAAGAAGAAGTGTAAGTATACTCACGAATACCGCGACCAGCAGCACCGCCAAAGCGAAGGGCCCAAGGAAGTTTGCTAGTAGTCGGGTCCCGACAGCAGTCCAAATGTTGTCGCCCGCCTGCTTGGCTGACATGGCCGACAAAACAACTTCGAAGACTCGCACGGTTGATGGGTCGGGTCGGAACAGAGAAAGCAAGAAATTGTCTTCCATCAAATCTAGAGGAAGCTTAGCCACTCGGTCGAAGCCCAGTTGATCGCCAGTACGACGACGGCGACATTCCGCAGCTGCTGTTACTCCGGCGGCTATCGCACCCGCCGAGGTTCCGCCGATATTTTTGAACCAATATTCGGTTG
>Ga0210384_10004147_pt1 | contig 16306 bp, 14 predicted proteins | sample IncBWH2MmetaG_FD_160574 | JGI IMG/M metagenome (GOLD analysis project Ga0210384, IMG submission 160574) | Forest soil microbial communities from Barre Woods Harvard Forest LTER site, Petersham, Massachusetts, United States - Inc-BW-H-2-M | ecosystem: Environmental > Terrestrial > Soil >...
CGTTCTCTCCGCTGCTGAAGAAGCTGATCGCTTTGGCTAGCGTGGAGACGGGCTCTTCGAAGCCGGGGACGAAGCTGCAGATGGAGTTGACCATCGAGGCGCGGCGGCTCAAGACTACGGCCACCGTCGTGAAGCTGCCGTTCTTTAATCCTGCGCGGAAGACGGCGGTACCGGTGTAAGAGCAGTCGTCGGTCGTTGGTCGTCGGCCAAGCCAAGCGCATCAAGGGCACACCTTGCGGTGTGCCCCGTTTGCTGGCGCTGGTTTGCGCGCCGGTGAAACTCGTTCAGCGACTGGAGGCGACTATGGGTACGTCCTCCGAGCGCTGACGGGCGGTGGCCACTTCCTTCTCCAGAGAACTCTTGCGGAGTTCCTGTCCGGCGCGTTCGCCTCCTACCCAAAGCTGGTAGAGGAAGCAGTGATCGCGGCCCGAATAGCAGTGGAACACGAGCTTGGTGCGATCGGCGGCCTTCAGCGACTCTACGCGATGCGGAGTGACGAACTTTACCGCCGCGCTGTTCCCGCCGCGAATCACGAGAATGTTGTTCGGGCTTTCTGTTCTCGAAATCGTGTACAGCCCCGCCGGCATAGTCGTATCGTTGATTGTGAAGCTGAAAGGCACGTCAGCGCGCATTGCGCCGGTTTGTGCCAATGCCGAGCCCGCCGCCAGCAGCAGGCTCATCACGCCAACCCATCCTAGAGCTTGCTTTTTCATAACTCCTCCTTTGTGAGGACGGCGGAAGCCAAGCAGTATCGACCCGCGTCAACCACGATCAGCATTTCCGTGTTGCCGTCTCCACACCCCATTTCGGTGTTGATCACCGAGTTACATATCTTGAGAGCAAGCTGCATGCCAAGCGGGAACCGCGGTGCGGGGTTTTGGGCTGAAAGCTTGCAAGTTGGTCATCAACAAGAGAATCAGGACTTGCGAGTTCCTCCCCGCGGGAAGCCTGTAACGTTTGCAGGTCGAAATTCACTAACCAAACAGTTAATGCAGACACGCCGTTTGGATAGAGGAGGGCGGCGCCGGGGAGGCTTGGGTGCAGACGTGGATGGGACAGCACACACATCAGGATCAGAGACATGAATCTTCGCGATGGAATGTGTCTGAGGATGGAGGCACGCATCTTCAGCACAGTATGGTGGGGTCAAGCTGCAAGATTCGCGAAGTGCTAGCGCTGGTGGGGCGAGTGGCGCCGACTGCTTCGACCGTGCTGATCCAGGGAGAAACCGGCACGGGAAAAGAACTGGTGGCGCGAGCCATTCACGAGAACAGTCCGCGTGCGACGCGACCGTTCGTCGCGATCAATTGCGCGGCACTCACCGAGTCCCTGCTGGAAAGCGAGATGTTCGGGCATGAGAAAGGCGCGTTCACGGGAGCCATCGCGCAGAAAAAAGGAAAAATCGAGATTGCCGCGGAGGGCACGCTGTTTCTGGATGAAATCAGCGAGCTGTCGGCAGGGATGCAGGCGAAATTGCTGCGCGTATTGCAAGAGCGCGAGATTGAACCTGTGGGCAGCACGCGGTCGATCAAAGTCGATGTGCGCATCATTGCGGCGACCAACTGTAATCTGCAGGACGCCATGCAAGCGGGACGTTTTCGCGAGGACCTGTTCTTCCGGCTGAACGTGGTGACGATTCGAACCCCGCCTTTGCGTCAGCGGAGCGAAGACGTGCCCGCACTGGCCACGAGCTTTGTTGCGAAGATCAGCGCAAAGTACAGAGTTCCACAGAAAACTCTATCTGCAGAAGCACTGTCGTTGCTTATGGCCTACGAATGGCCGGGCAATGTTCGCGAACTGGAGAACGCTATGGAGCACGCCGTTGTGCTAGCCGCGGGCGCGGAGATCATGCCTGAAGATCTGCCGAGGTCCCTGCTGGAGACGTCGAAGCCTGCGGCTCACTGCGAAACAAACTATGCTGGAGCGGTGAAGGAAAACAAGAAGCAACTGGTGGTGCGTGCACTGGAGCAGGCGAAAGGGCGCTACGTCGAGGCGGCCCAAATTCTCGGGCTGCATCCCAACTCGTTGTTGCGGTTGATCCGCAAATTGGGATTGAAGTCATCGTCTCCCGGCGAATTGCCAGCAGTCTGACCGTCAAGGGCTAAGAAAGAAGAGCCGCAGGGCACAGAGAAGCTTTAACCGCCCTTCGACTTTGCACAGGGCAGGCTAAGAGCGCGAAGGAAGCGCGAAGGTCGCAAACGAAGACTCGGGCAACGCGCGGGCGTTCGCTTACGCCGTGCTTTTGAGTCGCGCGAAGAAGCTTTTGATCCGCAAGCGATAGAAGACCGCAACTCCCATCAGCACGAGAATTCCCGACAATCCCACGATTTTCAAGACGGCCAGCGGCTTGTTGGGCTCGTCGGGCGGAGGCATTACGGAGAGCGCGATGGTGAAGACGGTCGTCAGGAAGCCAACGATGGCAACGAGCCGAGCGATGGGGCGTCCGCCGGGAACACGGATGACCTCGGGGCCGGCTGGCGTGGATTGCAGCTTGAACATCGAGGCAAAGAGATACAGGTAAGGGATGAAGTAGGTGATCACGCCCATGGCGACCAGCACGTCGTAGGCGCCTTTGACGCTGGTGCCGGCCTGGCCAAGGAAGGCGAAGATCGCGCCGAAAATGAATTGGGTGAGCAAGCCGACCCAGGGAGTTTTCCAGCGCGGGTGAAGAGCGCCGAACACCGGCGGCAGGAACCGGTCGATGCCCGCGACATAGGGCAGGCGTGCTACGGCAGCGAGATAGGCTCCGGCAGCGCCGACGTTGCTGATCATGATCAGAAAGGCGGCGATCGGGATGACGGCCTCCCAATGAACTTTGTACGCGGTGGTGGAGATGGCCTGCATGAGCCCTTGCAGATTTCCGACTTCCGAGGAAGGCAAGGCGAGCAGCACGGCAACCGTCCCGATGATGTAGCAGATGGCGACGGTGACGCCCGCGGTGAACAGGGCCCAGGGAATGGCGCGGCGCGAAGCCTTGATTTCGTCGCCCATGAACGAAGCGGTTTCGGATCCGGCGACGGCGTAGATGAGGACAGACCAGAAGATCATGTCTCGGATGTGCGTGCTGGGGAGCATGGTGTGCACGGTGAACGAAGTCGCCGAGCCGAAGCGGTGAAAGGCGATCGCGCCCATGGCGATGACGATTGCGGCGGGAATCCACATGGCGAGCGCGCCGAGATTGTGCAGCCAGGTGCCGACGTCAAGCCCGATGAAGTTCAGCCAGGTGGCGGCCGCGAGCGCGACGACGGCAAACACGATGAAGTAGGTAGGATTGTGTTCGAGATGAATCCACGCGTCGTGGCGAATGTAAAGGGCGTTGCTGGCGGCGAAGTACAGGACGGCAGGGAAGTAGGGGAGGTTGCATGCCCAGTAGCACCAGGCGGTGAGGAATCCAGCGAAATCGCCGAAGGCGTGCTTGCTCCAGAGATACATGCCGCCTTCGCCGGGATAACGCGAGGAGAGCTCGACGACCGAGAGGGCAAGCGGTGTGTAGAAGCAGAGCCAGGCTCCGACCCAGATCACGATCGAGGATGGGCCGGCGGCAGCGGCGGTGGCGATCCAGCGCAGGCTGATGCCGGTGACTACGTAGAAAAGCAGGAGGTCGCGGAAGCCGAGGGCTTTTCTAGGTCGGTTCGCGTCTTCGGCTTCGGCGATGGAGAAGCCGGGACTCAGCAGAGACGCGCTTTTCGATGGGTCCGGTATGACAGGGTCAGGCAAGCATGTGTCCGGGGATCAGGTTGATGGCTCGGGGTGGAGAAGAAATACCATCGCGGCGCAGAGGAGGGCAAGGCAAAAGCGAGGGCTGCGGCCTCCCTGCCCTCCGCGATTACGTTTTTCACCAATAAAGAAACGAACGGCACAAAGAAAACGCCACGGAAAAACGAAACTAGTCGGAATCGAGCGTGGGGATGGAGGCGAGTTCGTCGGCCTTCGCGGCGGCTTCCTGGATATCGCGCATTCTGCGCACCAGGGCTTCGGTCGAGAAGGGTTTGTTGAGGAGGATGGAATCCTTGCCGATGTTGGCGTTTTCGAGCACCGCGGCTTCCGTGTATCCGGACATGAAGATTACAGAGAAGCCGGAGCGTTTGCGGCGAAGTTTCTCGACCAGTTCCGGTCCGCCCATGCGCGGCATGACGATATCGGTGACGACAACATTGATTTGCCCGGGGTGCTCGTCGACGGCCACCAGGGCTTCGAGTCCGTTGCCGGCCTGCACGACCTGATAGCCGAGACGCTTGAGGGCCTGGGCCGCGAGGTTGCGCACTGGGATTTCGTCTTCGACCAGCAGCACCGTGCCACGGCCCGTGGGTAGCGCGTCCTCGGGCTCGGGTTGCGGGGCGACCACGGCCTTGTCGACCGAAGGCAGGTAGATTTTGAACGTCGTCCCTACTTCGAGCTCGCTGTAAACGGTGATATGACCGCGGCTCTGTTTCACGATGCCATACACGGTCGCGAGGCCGAGGCCCGTGCCCTTGCCGGGCTCCTTGGTGGTGAAGAACGGTTCGAAGATGTGAGCCAGGGTTTCGCTGTTCATCCCACAGCCTGTGTCGGTGACGGCCAGCAGAACGTAGCGGCCGGGAGCCACTTCGTTGTGGGTGGCGGCGTAGCTTTCGTCGAGGTCGCAGGATTGCGTTTCGATGATGACTTTGCCGCGGCCCGTGACCGCGTCGCGCGCGTTGACGGCGAGGTTCATGATGACCTGCTCGAGCTGACCGGGATCAGCTTTGACGCGTCCGATCTGTTCTGAGAGGCTGGTAACCAGCTCGATATCTTCTCCGAGCAGCAGGCGAAGCATCTTGAGCATGCCGCGAACCGTGTGGTTCAGGTCGAGCACCTGGGGCTCGAGAACCTGCTTGCGGCTGAAGGCCAGCAATTGCCGGGTGAGGCCGCTGGCCCGGTCGCCGGCGTGCTGGATTTCCTCGATGTGGGGCCGGGTCTCGTTCGTGGCGGACTCGAGCAACAGCTCGCTGTAGCCCTTGATGATCATGACCAGGTTGTTGAAGTCGTGAGCCACGCCACCGGCGAGACGGCCGACGGCCTCGAGCCGTGCGGAACGGAGCATCGCCTCGTGCGAGAGGCGTAGCGTTTTCCGCATCTGTTGGAAGGCGCGGGTGAGCTCCGCCACTTCGTCGCGGCCCTGCGCATGAATGGGAAATTCAAAATCACCTTTTTCCATCTGGCGGCTGGCCTGCACCAGATCTTCCAGGGGCCGCGTGATCTGGCGCGACAGGATAAACCCGACCAGCGCGCCGGTCAGCACGGCGATGGCTCCCAACATCAGAAGCAGACGATTCAGTTGTCCCACGAAGCTTGTGGCTTGATCATAAGACTTCAGACAATACAGTCGAACTGGATGGTCGCCCGACAGTTCGAGTGAAGTTCCCAGGTAACGTTCGCCTCCCAGATCGATTTCTTTGATCGTCTGGCCATGGTGCGGTGCTCCCGCCAGCCAGGTCTGGAAATCGCCCCAAATCTCGGGATCGAGCGAACTCAGCAGCACCCGACCGTCGCGCTCAAAGACGATGGGGCTCTCCGACAGTGCATCCGTCCCGGCAACGGATTGCGGCGTCACCTCGCGGCCGAGCGCGACGGCGCCAAGCACGTGAAGGTCAGTGTCGGCTCCCGCCGTGACCGGGGCGAAGCTCAAGTCGTAGAGATGGCCACTCACGAACCACCAATCGTGCTTTCCCGTGGAATGGAAGGCGAGCATGCGCTCGCTGGAAGCGGCGACTTTGGCGGACCTCGAATGCAGGGCCAGCACCGTGCCGGCCGGATCCTGCAGAATCAGCACGTCGGCGCCGCTGGCGCGCAAGATGGATTCGGTCCCGTCCTGAATGGTCAGACGGTCGTGCGTGGACATCATCGCTTTGAGACTGGGCAGATTTGCGATGAGGGCGGCGCTTTGTTCCGCTTGCTGGCGGCGGGCTTCCTCGACCTTACTGTAAACGTCGGATTCGGTGTGGAGCGCGGAAACCAGATCACTCGAAACGTGGGCCCGCATGCGCACCTGGACGAGCGCCAGCACCGCGGCAGTTAACAGGAACACCACCGCCAGCAGCGAAACGAGCAGCTTCGTCCGCAGATGTTCGAAAGGCCGAGACAACATACGCAGCAAGAAGCTTAATGGTCTTCTTTCATGCCAGGCTAAACACTTTGGTAACTCACCCAAACACGAGTAATGTTGCTTTGGGTACTTCGAGTGCCCAGAATCGAACTACCCATGACCCGGAACCCATCTTTGCGGGCCGAGCCCTGCCCGCGGCAATCCATCTCCGCGGTACGGTGGAGATCAGTCCTTTGTGGGACTTGGCTGCTGATCGGTCTGCTGGTGGGTGGCTTGTGGGCACAGGATGCGACCGTGCGCGGCGCTGTCCAGATCCTCCACCAGTCGGAAAGCGAGATGGGGAGCGGAGATGTGGTGGTCTGGCTCACACCGATCTCCGGCGGAGCCGCCGGGCCGGGACCCACCGCACATCTCTTACAGAAGAACAAAAAGTTTATTCCCCACGTGCTTGCTGTCACCCAGGGAACCGAGATTGAATTTCCCAACCAGGATCTGTTCTTCCACAACGTGTTTTCGATTCACCAGGGCAAAACAATCGATCTGGGGCTGTACGAGAGTGGCGCGGCCCGAAAAATCCGATTCAGCCAGCCGGGAGTTTCCTACATTTTTTGCAACATCCATCCCCAGATGAGCGCGGTGGTGCTGGTCCTGCGCACGCGTCTGTTCACCGTAACGGACACGGACGGAAGCTTTCAGATCAATCGCGTCCCACCTGGCCGCTATAAATTGTCGGTGTGGTATGAACTGACACCGCAGTCGGAGTCGGCGGGACTCGACCAGGAAGTCGAAGTCAGCGCGGGTACGGTCGAGGTTCCAAAGATCACGCTGCACTCTTCAGACACGCGGCCGGAACATCTCAACAAAGACGGGCAGCCTTACTACTGAACGTTGCGCCCACACGGGGTTTCCCCGACCCGAGATTTGCGGAATCGTGGTGCGTTCCGGGCACCCGGCGATGTTTCAAGATAAAGATCGTCAGCACTGGAGACATGCCTGGGGGCCGACGGCGATCTTTTGCGCGATGCGGCCCCGGCTTGATACGGGTATCAAAAAGCCAACGCCCGAACCTAGAACAGTTCGGGGCTCCAGACCATGGACTCGCGGGCGAGATCGTAGTCCCAGCGCTGTTTCCCGTTGGTAAATACGACTGAACCGAAGCCCATCTGGCGGGCGTGTTGTGCGCGCGCGGACATCACAAACGAGCGAACGTCGCTCCGATGGATGGACGGCCATTCGATGCGCAGGACATCGCGGCTGTCGCCATCGAGCTGAACGCGGGCGTCGACGCCGCCTGAACGTAACTGGCTCTCAAGCGAGGTGGCATAGTCGGAACGGGTTTCCATGGAAACCGCAACGACTCTGGGTTGGGTTGAGGTTGTGGCGGTATTTCGCGACTGCGCAGCTGACCCCAAGGTTACGAGCGCCAGCATCGCACCACTGCCGAGCAAAGTTGCGAACTTGAACTTGTAGGTTGTCATAGGGGTGACCGACGCCAAAGGTACCTCGCACGCTGACAGACCACCTAGATCACGGTGGTAACGACCATCACCTTTTTACAAATGGAAGCGGCGCCTCGTTGCCGGCTGGAAAGGCAACGACGGCCAAACGCTACTGCAAGAATTTGCGCATGTCAATGCCGTTACGAGTTCATGGAGAGAGATTGCTCAGGCGGTTCTCGACAACATGCAAGGAACTCGCACGCACCCGATGGTTCCCAGGTCAATGCCCGTCGACGTGTTCATTTATGAGGATGTCCGTTCCGGCAAGCTGTGGAGCTAGTGTGGTGCGTCAAACAGATCGACATTTATGAGTCGCAGGTTTCCTTCGTGATCCTCTGTGCCCTCTGTGGTTTAAGCCTTTGAACTCCTCGCCCAGCGCCACAGATCACGCGGATCGAGGCACAATATTTAACGCTCACTATTTCCGACGCACTAGACTAGGCGCGCTATGGTTTCCGACAGAGAACGGAGAGGGTGCAGTCACGTGTTATTTCGCGGAAGCGGCGCGAACGGACGGTGCACCGGAGGCGGGGGATGAGTGGGCGGGGTTCGCATTGATAGGTTCGAGTACGCCCGCTTCCGCCGGTGTCGATTTCGGACGGAAGAAATCAACGATCGTCTGGCCGAAGTACGTAAGTGCCGGGAGGGGATCGTTCCAATGGAACGGCGTGCTGAACGATGTTGACCAGGCTCGGAACAGGGAGAAAAGGCCGGTTTTGCGATGAACGTTGTTTTGTTTCCAGCCACGCAGGTCGTTGAGCGCGAAAAAGCAGCGCCGTCCGATCTCGTACCCGCGTACTTCGTCGACCGGAAGGCCCAAAGCATCCTGGTAGGCCATAGAGCAGACATCGACCCCGCAGTGAGCCGCAAATTCCACATACCACCACGGCCGCGCGTTGATTTCGATCAGCTTGAACGTCCGGTCCCGGAGATCGTATTTGAACTCGGCGCTGAAGATGCCACGGTAGGACATCTGGTCGAGCAAGTATTCCAGAGGAAAGGCGGCGCCGTGGAGATTACGCAGCGGCACGCTCTCGATGAAGGTACTGTTGCCGAGCTTGCCCGGATGCATACGCAGGCGACGGCGAGCGAACATCGCGGTAATGCGCCCCGAGCGATCGCGGAAGCCGTCGAGGAAGTACCCGGCGTTTGGAGGGCCGGGAACAAATTCCTGCAGCATGATAGGCAGTTCGAGCTGCCCGATGACCTGGCTCGCCTGCTGAAGGCTGTTCACCATATAGCCCTTCACCCCATGCTTCGAGGCGAAGTCTACGGACGACAGAGGCTTGAGAAGCGCTCCGTCGAAGAAACTCTCGGGCAGAGCGTCGAACTGGCGGAGCGATTTGATCAAACAAGTTTCGGGGCGTGGAATCTCGTGTTTCTCGAGCAACTGGGCGAAGAGCCATTTGTCGGTCAGCACACCGACCGAAGGCGAGACGCATGACGGAAAGCGCTGCGCCAGGTGCGCGGGCAAGGCCGCCACCGCGCGGAGCCAGTCGTCGGAGCAGGGCAGCAGGACAGCGGATTCGACGTCGAGGCTCTCGAGCAACGCCTCAAGATCCGCCGGCGCCGGATTCGGCAGAGCCGTGGGCAACGGGCGATACCAGCGCGAGCGGCGCACGAAATCTGTCTCGGGACAAAGGGCGTAGCACGGGATGTCGGTCTGCCGCAGAATGTTCAGGACCGCGGCCAGAGTGACACCGCCGCCAAGGGCGAACACAGGCGGTTGGTGCGTAAAACGGGCGGACGACGGCTGCTCAATATGAAAGTTAGTGGTCACGATGGTAGCGCGGCGGAACGCTGGAGGAGAGGAACGTCGGCCTAGTTGGCAGTGTAAGCACACTTCGGTTCGGTGTCAGTGCTGTGCGCCTATCGAAGGTCATCGGAGCGCCTCTCGTTGGTAACTCAAAATGGCCTGGAGGTAACCTCTATGGCTGAGGTGGATGCTGGGGCTGGGGACAAAATTGGCTTCCGAAGCCGCTGCTTACCCGATGTCTCCGTTATACTTAGCGATTGTTCCCCGGAAGCTGACGCCGCTCGCTGTAGTCGGGGCTTCGGCTGTCTTAAAAGAGGGTCGGTCCGGCTTCCAGCGCGAATGGGTCGAACGAAAACGAATGTCGGGTGAGGCGTAGGGGATGAATTGGTCGGAGCAGGTGGTCCTGGTTACTGGTGGGACGGGTTCTTTCGGCAAGAAGTTTGTGGAGATCATGCTGCGGGACTATCGCCCGAATAAGCTGGTGATCTTCAGCCGGGACGAACTCAAACAGCACGACATGCGTGCCGCGGGGTTCGACCATCCCAGCCTGCGCTACTTCATCGGAGACGTACGGGATCCAGCGCGGTTGGAACGGGCCTTGGCCGGAGTGAGTGTGGTTGTCCACGCGGCCGCCCTGAAACAGGTGCCCGCGTGCGAATACAACCCGTTTGAAGCGATCCAGACCAACATCATGGGCGGCCGGAATGTCATCGACGCGGCTATCAATCAAGGGGCCCGCCGCGTTCTCTTGTTAAGCACTGACAAGGCCGTCAATCCCATCAACCTGTACGGCGCCACGAAACTCTGCGCCGAGAAGATGTTCGTGCAGGCCAACGCCTACGCACGTACCAATGATTCGCGCCTTGCCTGCGCCCGTTATGGCAATGTCGTGGGCAGTCGGGGCGGAGTGGTGCCGGTATTTCTTGAACAGCGAAAACGGGGCAAGATCACGATTACGGACTCCCGTATGACCCGTTTCTGGATCACGCTCGAGAAGAGCGTAAGGTTTGTCATCCAGTGCTTAGAGGAGATGGAAGGTGGGGAGATCTTCGTGCCCAAGATTCCTAGCATGAGAATGATGGACCTGGCCGAATCGCTTGCTCCGGGCTGCGAGATTGAGACCGTTGGCATCCGGTTGGGTGAGAAGCTTCACGAGGTGCTGGTGTCCGAGGACGAGGCCCGCAACACCCTGGAGGTCGGGGATATGTATGTCATTCAACCTGCACACCCTTGGTGGCGGACTGACAGCTGGGGAAAGGGAACTCCGTTACCCGACGGTTTCCGCTATGCGAGCGATACCAATCCGGTTTGGCTTACGACTGAGCAACTTCAGGAGTGGATCGCTTCCAGCGAGCGCGACATATCGCCAGTTCCAGTCTGACGCACGAAGGACATGTGCCCAATCCATGCAAGTCCGGAAGTGCTCGCCATCGATGGGGGATGTCCCGTCCGCAAGACATTGCTCCCCTACGCTCGCCAGTCCATCGACGAAGACGACATTGAGGCCGTGGTTGCTGTCCTGCGGTCTGATTGGCTCACCACCGGCCCGAAGGTCGATGAATTCGAGCACGCCTTTGCCGCTCGGGTGGGCGCAAAGTACGCGGTTACCTTCAGTTCAGGAACGGCGGCCTTGCACGGAGCGATGTTTGCCGCTGGCCTCAGTCCGGGTGAGGAAGCCATCACTTCGCCTCTATCTTTCGCGGCGACCGGAAACTGCATTGTTTACCAGGGCGCACGCCCGGTCTTTGCAGATGTCACCTCCGATACGCTTAACCTCGATCCGGAGCGCGTAGCAGAGCACATCACAGCAAAGACACGCGTCATTTTGCCAGTAGCTTATGCGGGGCACCCGGCAGATCTGCACCCCATCCTTGGGTTGGCAGAGAAGCATGAGCTCACGGTCGTCGAGGATGCCTGTCACGCTCTGGGCGCCGAGTACCGCGGGCGCCGCACCGGCAGCATCGCGCACATGTCGGTTTTCAGTTTTCATCCGGTGAAACACCTGACAACTGGCGAAGGCGGTATGGTCACGACCGATCGCGCGGACTTCGCCGAATCCCTGCGCCGGTTCCGGAACCACGGCATCTCGACAGACGCACGCCAGCGGCATTCCTCGGGGAGTTGGCGCTATGAGATGGTTTCTTTGGGATTCAACTACCGTCTGACTGACATCGCTTGCGCGCTCGGACTTTCGCAGTTAAGGAAGCTGGAGGCCAATCTCGTTCGCCGAAAAGAGATTGCCGCGACATACCATTCCGCCTTCAAGGACATTCCGGGCGTCATTGCTCCAAGAGTCCGAGAGGATGTGAAACCTGCCTGGCATTTGTATCCGATCCGCATAAACGCAGCCGCGCTGAACGCGGATCGCGATCGGTTGTTGCGCGCGCTGCGATCCGAGAACATCGGTGCAAACGTACATTACATCCCGCTGCATCTGCATCCCTATTACCGCAACCATTTCGGATACAAGCGCGGGGAATGCCCGGTGGCGGAACAGGCGTACGAACAGTTGATCAGCTTGCCGATGTTTCACGGAATGAGCGAAGAAGATGTGGAGGACGTGATCTCCGCGGTAAGGAAAGTGATGAATTACTATTCGCACCAGTTGCACCAAGGTTAGAAAGGCTCTGGCTCTGGGACCCAAGGCAATTGCGATGGACCTGTGCGTCACTCCCAAGGTGGATCGCTAAGCATGACTGCAGCGAGACCCCTCTTGATTCGTTGCGATGCTAGTGTCGCCATGGGAACGGGACACGCTATGCGGTGCCTCGCACTGGCGCAGGCCTGGCAGGACGCGGGCGGGAACGTTGTATTCGCGATGGCCGAAGCAACTTCCGCGATTGAAGCACGGCTCCGGATTGAAGGTGTCAAAGTGGTGCGTTTGCCCGGACCACCCGGGAGTGACGAGGATTCATCCCAAACGTCTGACGTGGCTCGCCAGGAGGGAGCCGAGTGGGTTGTGGTCGACGGATACCGGTTTGGTTCGCCCTATCAGCTGGCATTACGAGCGGCGGGGCTCAAGGTGTTGTTGGTTGACGATGACGGCAATGCGGCTCCGTACTCCGCAGATCTTGTTCTGAATCAAAATGTGCACGCCAGTGAGAGCCTCTACCGCGACCGCGCGGAGCACACGCGACTCCTCTTAGGCCCTCGATACATCCTGCTGCGGCGCGAGTTTGCGTTTTGGCGGAAACGACCGTTCGAGATTGCGCCGCGTGCACGCCGGATTCTGCTGACCATGGGCGGCAGCGATCCGGACAATGTCACCGAGCAGATTCTGAGAGTTCTTCTCGACGAGCCGAACCTGGAGCTAACGGTGGTAGTCGGCGGCAGCAATCCTCATCTTGCAAATGTTGAGCTATTGGTGGAGAAGGCGAATGGTTCGATTCGATTGTTGAAAGATGTCTCCGATATGGCAGCGTTGATGGTATGGGCGGACTTGGCCGTCGCGGGTGCAGGGACCACGAGTTGGGAGATGTGCATGCTGGGATTGCCAGCTGCTCTGTGTGTGCTGGCTCCTAACCAGGAAAGGATTGCCGGCGAACTGGCTCGGTTGGGAGCGACCACCAACCTTGGCTACGCTGGACAGGCACACGCCAACGAAAGGGGAAAAGTGCTGCGCGAACTCCTTCGGTCTCAGGCGAAACGATCGGAGATGTCATCACGCGGACGACAGATTGTGGACGGACTCGGAACAGAACGCGTGTTGGCATTCCTATGGGGAGACCCCGTGCTGCGTCGAGCCATTGACTCGGACTGCAGGAACTTCTGGGAATGGACGAATGACGCCGCGGCCGACTCCGCGTCGTTGGCCAGAGAATCCATTTCCTGGGAGCGGCACATGCAGTGGTTTCGTGCACGACTCGCAGACCCGCAGTCCATCCTCTACACTGCAGTAAATCGTCAAGGGCATTCGATGGGCATGGTGCGCTACCAGGTGGATGGGATGCATGCAGTGCTGTCGATCGTTCTGGGGGCTACCTTTCGTGGGAAAGGCAACGGGCGCAAGATGCTGTTTCTGGCCGCCGAGGAACTCTTTCGAAACTCCAGTGTCGCGGCGATCCATGCCTTTGTGAAGCTTTCCAACCAGCCTTCAGTACGTCTCTTTGAGAGCGCCGGCTTCCGAAAGGCAGGCATCGAAACTATGCACGGCGAACAGGCAATTCGGTACGTGCTCGACAAGAGTGTTTGTCATTAGCGCCACTTTAGAGAGATGGATTTGCTACTCGGACGCGACCAACGCAACAGCCGAGTCCACTGGGGCAGGACTGAGAAGCTTTCTCATAAATCCGTTTTGAAAGGGCGTGGCTTCAGCCGCGCCGTCCAGAGCCGTATAAAAGTTGGGGCTTTAGCCCCTGAGGAGATCGAAGCTTATACGTTTGGTCCATTATGAGATAGCTTCTGAGGGCAAGATTAGACTCGCACAGGTTCACTCCGAGTAACCGTCGGCGTTGTCATCATCGTCGTCCTCTTTGACCTCGCCGTCGTCCTCCTCTTCATCTTCTTCCTGTTCTTCGTCAGATTCTTGTCGCAACAGGACAACGAGAGCTACCGAATGACGAGAACCGTCTACGCCGAAGCTTGGTGGATATATTTTGGTCATCTTCCAATGGTACTCTCACGTTGGACAGTAGGCTCTCACAAACACTTGGAAAGCCGGGTCACTGGTGGGCTCGATTCGCCTATAATTCGATACCCGAAAGGAATCAACACAGATGGCTCACTTGGCACAGGTTGTCCGCAGTCTCGTAGCTCAACGCAAGCAAATAGAGGCGGAATTGAAACGGGTCACAAACGCGCTGTCAGCCTTAAACGGAGTCGGTGTCAAGGCGTCCACATTTCGCACCCGACCCACGATCTCAGCGGCAGCCAGAGCGCGAATTGCGGCCGCCCAAAGGGCACGCTGGGCGAAGTGGCGCAAAGCGAATAAGAAATCAAGATAGCAACCGCAAGGTGGATCCTATTCCCCTAATTTCCCGCAGGGCGACTCAAGGCCGCGCGGGGCGTGAAAAACCGAGTGGAACTCGGGCCAGCATCAATGTGCGCACCAAGCGCTCGCGCGAATGTCTGGTGCAGAACTACTCCGGGTGCGGAAGCCCAATCCGGCGCAACAAGTCGGCGTAGCGGGGATCGGAACGCATCCCGTCCCAGAACGGGTCTATTGCGAGATAGAGCATGCCCGCTGAACGTTCCTCGTAACCTTTTTCCAGCATTCGGAAGGCTTCGTCTTTCTCGCCGAGGCCCGCATAGATCGTTGCCAGTTGATAGAAATCGACATAAGCGTGCGAAGACAGCTCTTCAACTCCTTTGGCGATCTTCAGCGCATCGGCCCGCCTCCCCGAGACGGCATAAACCCAACCAAGGCCGTCTGCAACCAACTGGTTCTCGGCTGCGACGGCCTTGTCCGGTTCGGCGATTTTGCCGTACTCGGCAAGGGCTTGGGGGTACATCCCTTTCATCGCATAGGCCCAAGCCAGCTGAGCGCGAATGAATGCCGCACTAGGATATAGATCGAGAGCTTTCTGAAAATGAGGAATCGACTCATCGTATCGCCGCATCACTAAGTACGCATGCCCAAGACCGCCCATGGTTTGCGTTGAGACGGGGTCAAGCTCCTGCGCTCGCTTTATCTCACTTATACCTTCGTCAAATTGGGTTCTCGTCAGCAGGCATTCGGAATACCGGAAATGCGAGACAGCACTGTTGGGGTTTAGTTCGATAGCTGCCTTGAATTCTCGCTCGGCAGTTGGCCAGTCCCAATCGTAGAACCACTCAGCAAAGCCTAGTGCCGCGTGGGCCTCGCCCACCGTATTATCCAGTTCCAACGCCTTCATGGCTGCCGCTTTCGCCTTCGGAATAGTCTCTCGGGGTGAAACATAATTTAATCCCCCTCCGAGCGTATTGTAGGAATCAGCCAGACCCACGTAGGCCATCGCATAGCCGGGGTCTTTGTCGATGGCTTGCTGGAAATACTCTATGCTCTTGTTGAGTCCGTCCGCCGTCGATTGGTTCGCGACATAACGGCCCTTCAGGTAGAGTTGGTACGCCTCAGGATTGGTCGCGGATGCCTTCGCCAGACGGGTTTTGTCTTCACTGCTCAGCCGAAGCCGCAGATTTCCAGATATGGCACTTGCAATTTCCTGCTGCACCGACGCGACGTCCGCGAGCTTTCGGCTGTATTGCTCCCCCCAAAGCTGTTTGTCCTCATTGGCATCCACGAGTTCAGCGCTGATCGAGAGCTCGTCGCCTCGCTGCATAACTCTTCCCGTGACTAGCGCCTCCACTCCCAGTTCCTTCGCCACCTTTTGCGGCTCGATTTCGCGCTTCTTGTAACGGAAAGCCGACGTCCGTGAAATCACTTTGACATTCGGCAGCCCCGAGAGGCGGTCAATGATGCCCTCAGTGATTCCGTCGCTCAGGTATTCTGTGTTGGGATCACCATTGGCGTTGGCGAAAGGTAGCACGGCGACCGAGTTGATGCGGGTGTGCGTGCTGCCGCGAAAGTAGAACACGCCCACCCCAATCAGCGCGATGACGGATACCAACGCTATTGCGCTCATCACGATTGTCCGGCGCGACCAGCGAGAAGTGGGAACACCAGCCGCGATGGACTTCCCGCTCTCCGTGTCCCTCTTCAATCGCCGGAGGTCGGTTCGAATCTCGGAGGCATGCTGGTAGCGCAGGTTCCGATCTTTCTCCAGACACTTCGTAACAATCCGTTCCAGTTCGACTGGGAGATCGGGATTGAGTCGGACTGGGGAAACCGGAGCACGGTTCAGAATCGAGTCAAAGATTACTCCCGACGTGTCCCCACGAAACGGGAGCGCACCGGTTGCCATTTCGTACAGCAATGCGCCAAATGAGAACAGGTCGGTGCGAGTATCAAGCTCCTTGCCCTTGACCTGTTCGGGAGACATATAGGCGACCGTGCCCAGCGTCGATCCGGGACTGGTAAGGTTCTCCTCGGAGCCGACGGTTGGAGCGTTC
>Ga0210384_10004148_pt1 | contig 16306 bp, 9 predicted proteins | sample IncBWH2MmetaG_FD_160574 | JGI IMG/M metagenome (GOLD analysis project Ga0210384, IMG submission 160574) | Forest soil microbial communities from Barre Woods Harvard Forest LTER site, Petersham, Massachusetts, United States - Inc-BW-H-2-M | ecosystem: Environmental > Terrestrial > Soil >...
GAGAACGCGAGTTTTCCCGGGAAGAAGCTGATTATCACGGACGGCGTTTTTTCGATGGACGGCGATATTGCGCCGCTGCCGGAACTGTGCGATCTCGCGGAGAAGTACAACTGCATCATGATGGTGGATGATGCGCACTCCTCGGGAGTGCTGGGGCGCGGCGGGCGCGGCACGGTGGATCATCACCAGTGCCACGGGCGCGTGCAGATTCAAGTTGGGACGCTGAGCAAAGCGATCGGCGCGATGGGGGGATATGTTTGCGGCTCGCGGGATCTGATCGATTTTCTGTATTTGCGTGCGCGGCCGTTTCTTTTTTCGACTTCGCATCCACCGGCCACGGCGGCGGCTTGCCAGGCGGCGTTTGCGCTGCTGGACTCGCCCGAAGGCGAAAAGCTGGTGAAGAAACTCTGGGCCAACACGAAAATGTTCAAGCGCGAGCTGAAGAAGCGCGGGTTTCAATTCAAGGTGAGCGAGACGCCGATTATTCCGATTCACGTCGGAGAAGCGGCGAAAGCGTTCGAGTTTTCAAAAAAACTATTTGAAGCTGGTGTGTTGGCCCCTGCCGTCGGTTATCCAACGGTGGCAGAAGGCAAAGCGCGGCTGCGCGCGATCGTCAGCGCGACGCACAAGCGCGAGCAACTACTGCGCGCTGCGGATATTCTGGCAGAGGTGGCAAAGCCGCTAGGCATCATTTAGAAAACCCTGGCGGGGTCGAAACGACATACAGTCACCCTGTAAATCCTGCGTGCCATAGGGTATTTTTCGGCGGTGAGAGCGCCCCTATATTCCCCGTAACTATTTGACAACAAGCCATTTACACTGCGGCATGCTTATTGCGACTATCAAATTGATGCAATGGGTACCCTTATGTCTAGGCACAGAAACCAGCTCTCTTTCCGAATGTCATCTGGAGGAGGAACTACGACTATGAATCGCACAGGATTTGCAATTGTTGTGGGGGCCCTTTTTTGCTTCGGCGCTGCAGCCCAATCGCAGACAGGGGCACAGGCGGGAGCACAAGGCAGTGGACAGGCTTCGGTCGAAGCAGGCAAGACGCAGGCGCAAGCATCGGGCAGCACATCGGCTTCAAGTTCTGCCTCGGCGCAGAACGGGCAGGCCAATGCTTCGCTGGCCAGCGGCTCGGCGTTCAATGCCGCGCTGAGTTCACCCATCGATTCGAAAAAGTGCAAGCCGGGTGATCCGGTAAATGCGAAAACGACGGAAGCCGCCAAGTCCGATGGGAAAACAGTAATCCCCAAGGGCTCGAAACTGGTTGGTCACGTGACGCAGGCTTCGGCGCGCTCCAAAGGCGAGTCGGAATCGGCGCTGGGGATCGTGTTTGACAAAGCGATCCTGAAAAATGGCCAGGAGATCCCGCTGAACGTGACGATCCAGGCGCTTGCTTCGGCGGAGAACAGTGCTTCCGTGGCCGGAACCGATCTGGACACGATGGGCGGCGCCGGAGCTACAGCGGCGGGTTCCGGGATGTCCGGCGGGCGCGGCGCACTGGGCGGTGTAACCTCAACAGCTGGCGGTGCAACGGGCACAGTGACGAACACAGCTGCTAACGTCGGAGGCGCGGCAGGCGGTGCTGTGCACTCCACGACGAACGCAGCCGGGAGCGTCGCGGGCGCTTCGAAAGGAGCCGTTGGCGGTCTAAATGCTGCGGGCCAGCTAAGTTCAAACAGCCAGGGCGTTTTTGGCTTGAACGGTCTGAACCTGAACGCGGCGGCCTCGAATGCCACGCAAGGTTCGGTGATTGCCTCTGCAGGGAAAAACGTTCATCTGGACAGCGGCACCAGGATGCTGCTTGTTTCGTCGGCTCAAACTGGTTCTCAGAGCGAAACGAAGCCTGCGGCCGGGAGTAAGCCGGAACCAAAGTCCGAGCCGAAACCGGAAACCAACAAGCCGAATAAACAATAAAAGACTGACTGCCGATTCAAAGGCCGCGCAGGGATTCCTTCCTGCGCGGTTTTTTTTGACAAACGACTTCTCAACTGAAATGGCAAAGGCGCGGCCAGGCTCCCGTACTCCCCATTTGGCTTTGCTATACTCGCCCGCATGCCTTCTGCACCGAAAAAACTGTTTCTCGTTGACGCGATGGCGCATGTTTACCGGGCCTTCTTTGCACCGATGCCTCGGAGGCTTACGGGTCCGGGCGGCGTCCCCACGAACGTTCCCTTCTTGTTTGGAAATATCCTGCGACGGCTGATCAAAGACTACCAGCCTGACTACATTGGAATCGTCTTTGATCCACCGGGAGCCACATTCCGCGACAAACTTTTTGAGAAATACAAAGCGCAGCGGCAACCCATGCCCGACGAAATGCGCGTGCAGTTGCCCTTCGTCCGCCGGTTGTGTGAAGCGATGCGTCTGCCAATTCTCGAGGTCAAGGGCTACGAAGCGGACGATGTGATTGGAACGATGGCGGTCAAAGCGGGCAAGCACAACCTGGAAGTGCTGATCGTGTCCAACGACAAAGACATGATGCAGCTCGTCGGCAAGAACGTTCGAACGCTGCGCACCGGCTCCGGCGGCGCCAAAGGCGACATCATCGTGGACGAAAAAAAGGTCGAAGAAATATTGGGAGTGCCGCCGGATAAGGTTGTGGACTATATGGCTCTGCACGGCGACACCATCGACAACATTCCCGGGGCAAAGGGAATCGGCGAAAAAGGCGCGGCGGAATTGATCAAGAAGTACGGAAGCGTGGAGAGTGCGCTCGATCATGCCGATGAAGTGCCGAATAAGCGATACCGTGAAGCATTGCAGCAACAGCGTGAACAAGTGCTGATGTCCAAACAACTGGCGGAGATTGCGAAGGACGCGCCGATTGAGCTCAAGCTGCAGGAACTGGAGATGCGCCCGCCAAACGGCCTGGCGCTGGCGGAATTCTATCGTGAGCTGGGCTTCAGCTCGCTGTTGAAGGAACTTGGTTCGGAAGCGGTGGCTTCGTCGGCGCCCGCGAATACGGAGCCGGCTGCAAAAACCGATTACGCACAGTTTGCGGCGGTTGCCGAATTCCGCGACTATCTGGCGAAAGTACCGGCGAAACAGCCGCTGGCCATCTGGCTCAATTTGGAATCGGGCGAGCGCGAAGTAGAAGGATTTGGCACGCGCATCGCTTCGATCGAGGTTTCGCCGAAAGCCGGCGAAGGGCGGTCGGTGTGGACCGACGAAAAAGGCGAAGCGCTCAAAGCGCTTGCCCCAGTGCTTACCGACCCCAAGCGGGCGAAGATTGTCCACGATCCCAAAGTATTTCAATTGCTTGCCGGCCGCGCGGCGAACATCCAGCACGCTACACAGCTTTACTCGTATCTCCTGCGGCCGACGACGGCCAACCACAATTTCACCGACGTGGTGATGCGGCAATTCAACACGATGCTCGGCGGGGGCGCCGGGGAGCGCGCGGATTATTTGCAGCGGCTAGCGCCTGCGCTTAATGCACAAATCAAGGAGCAGGATCTTGCCAGCGTCTACGAAAAAATCGATTTGCCGCTTGCGGCGGTCATCGCGGACATGGAACGTGTTGGAATCCGCGTGGACCCCAAAGAGCTGGATAGAATGTCGCAGTCGATGGAAAGGGAAGTCCGGCGGCTGGAAAAAGAGATCTGGAAGCTTGCGGGTTCCGAGTTCAACGTCAACTCACCGACGCAACTGGCGGAGATTCTATTCGACAAGCTGAACCTGCAGCCGAACGCGAGGCGGGGAAAAGCGAAAGCGCGATCGACTGCCGCCGATATTCTGGAGGAGCTGGCCGCGCAGCATCCGCTGCCGGCGAAAATCATCGAGTACCGCGAAATCGCCAAACTCAAATCGACGTATGTGGATGCGCTGCCGAAGCTGATCCATCCTGAAACCGGGAGACTGCACACGAGTTTCTCGCAGACGGGTACGGCTACGGGCCGGCTGAGCTCAAGCGACCCGAATTTGCAGAACATTCCCATTCGAACGGAGCTGGGCCGCGAGATTCGCGCGGCCTTTGTGGCCGAAAAAGGAAAGATCCTGCTTTCAGCGGACTACTCGCAAATCGAGCTGCGGATCATGGCGCATTTTTCGGAAGATCCGGTGCTGATCGACGCGTTTCGAAACGGCGAGGACATTCACGCGCGCACGGCGCAGGAAGTTTTCGGCGTAGGGCCGATGGCGCAAACCGCCGAGCACCGGCGCGCCGCCAAAGCCATTAATTTCGGCATTATTTACGGCTTGTCTCCTTTTGGGCTGGCGCAGCAACTGGGCATCGAACAAAAAGAAGCGGCAAAATTCATCAACGCGTATTTCACGCGCTATCGCGGGGTGAGAGAGTACCTGGACAAGATTCTGGCGGAGACGCGCAAGACCGAGGTGGCAAAAACTTTGTTCGGGAGAATCCGGCCTATTCCCGAAATCAATTCACCCCAGATGCAGCTTCGCAATTTTGCGGAACGCACCGCACTCAATTCTCCGTTACAAGGAACCGCGGCGGATCTCATCAAGCTGGCGATGATTCGAATCGACCAGCGCCTAAGGGAAGAAAAGTTCGAAGCAAAAATGATTCTGCAGGTCCACGACGAACTACTGTTTGAAGCGCCGGCGAAGGAGCGCGCCAAGCTGGAAAAGCTGGTGAAAGAGGAAATGGAAGGCGTCCACAAACTGGCTGTGCCGATCGTCGTCGAAATCGGCTGCGGTCCCAACTGGCGCGACCTGGACTGACGCTGCTTCGAAGCCGCTGACCAACGCGAAAACCAGCAAACGATCGAAGCATCCCTTTTGCAATTTCGGCAATCAAATTCTGGTAACCTGGATGCGAATCCAGACGGCGAGGCAGACCCAGCGAGCCAGCGCAAGAAGTCCTTTTCCAACGAGGCTCCTGATGGGTCGCATATACTTCCTGCTTTTTGTGTTTTCCGTATTACCCTTTGTAATTTCCTGTGGCAGTAGCGGCACGGTGTCCCCAGTCATCAGCGTGAACGTGTCCGCAGGTGCGACAAGCGTGGTGGTGGGGAAGACCACACAATTTACTGCGACGGTCATGGGTACCACGAACACCGCAGTCACCTGGCTTGTGGCAGGTGGCGCCGCCAACGGCAGCATCTCCGCATCGGGGCTCTACACTGCGCCTGCCGTGGTTCCGAATCCGGCGTTAGTCAACGTAACCGCCACTTCGAAGGCGGATATGACAAAATCGGGCTCGGCCTCAATCACCGTTACAGCATCTTCATCAAACATTACGGTCATGGTTTCGCCGGGCGCTCCAACGGTGCCTGATTTCGGCACAAAGCAATTCAGCGCAGTGGTGAACGGCACTTCCAATACCGCGGTGACGTGGGAGGTAAACGGCACGCCCGGGGGGAGCCTGCAATTCGGATTCATCTCCAGCAGCGGACTCTTTGTCGCTCCCGGCGGAGTCCCGACCAAATCCGACGGCTCGGGAGGCAGCACGACGACGACACTCAAGGTCACGGCTGTTTCACAAGCTAACTCCGCCAGCGGTTCAGCCACGGTTACAGTTGTGCCCGCCGGTCAGGGTGGCCAGCCCGTTCCCGTAAACCTGGGCACCAGCGGCGGAAACGCCAACGATTCATCGACCAGCGGCAACACCATCACGTGTTGCGGCGGTACGCTCGGCTCGCTGGTTGTGCGCGGCGGCACGCAATACATCCTGAGCAACACACACGTCCTGGCGCGGTCCGATATCGCCACAATCGGCGATCCCATAATTCAACCGGGCCTAGTCGATGCAAATTGCAGCAAGTCGCAGGCCACCACGGTTGCCAATCTCTCGCAGTTTTACAACCTGGAAACAGGCGCGGCACCCAAGATCGATGCGGCGATCGCACAAGTCATTTCCGGTGACGTTTCGACAAGCGGGGAAATCGATTATCTGGGAGCGACAGCGGACGCGAACGGCGTCCCCTTGCCCGGCGCACCTCACGCCGGCTCTGGCGCCGCCGCCGCGGTAAACATGGCCGTGGCGAAGAGCGGGCGCTCGACGGGCTTGACGTGTTCCACTGTTTTTTCAACGCTCACATCGACTTCCGTTCAGTACCAAAAGGGTTGCGGCACGGGGACGACTTTTTCCGTAACATATACGAACCAAGTGGATGTGACCGGAGGCAGCTTCAGCGCCGAGGGTGACTCCGGCTCGCTCATTGTTTCGGAGAGCACGGCCGATCCCGTTGCTTTGCTTTATGCCGGCTCAGATGCAGACACCGTGGGTAATCATGTATCGGAAGTTCTGAATTTCTTTAAGAGTGGGAGCAATAGCGCCACGTTCGTTGGCGGCGCGGCACACCAGGTCATAGGGTGCACGTTGCCATTAAAACCGGCCTCCGCAACACTGACTGCGCAAGCCGCGACAGCTTCAGCGGAAGGTCTCCCGAGGGCGATCGCGGTGCGTGACGCCCATGCACCCGAACTGCTCGCGCATCCCGAAGTCCAGGCGGTGGGGGTGGGCGGAAGCTATGACAATCCAAGCGAGCCCGCGATTCTCTTCTTTGTTACGAAGGGACAGGCGCGCACGAGTATTCCTCTTCAATTGGATGGCATCCGCACGCGCATCGTCGAGGGAGATCTGTTCTCCAGGCGGGGTTCATTGACGGCAGCGGAGAGCGCGGCGATGGAAAAATCCGTGCCGCTGCCGCAGATAACTTACACGATTTCCGACAGTGAGTCTTCCCGCGCAAAAGTTGTACATACCGCGCACGTGGATGAATTGATGAAGCAATCTGGCGTGCAAGGCGTGGGTATAGGTTCCAGCGTGGATTCCCCGGGCGAGGCGGCGCTTGTCATCTTTCTAGTCCGGGGCGTACCGCGCGATCCGATTCCTGCTGTGATTGACGGATTGCGAACGCGCATCCGCGAATCCAGCCGATTTCGCGCGGGTTTTGGTGATAACAAGCTACAGCGCGGGTGCTCCTTGCCGGCCGCGAAAAAAAATCAGCTGATTTCAGCGACAGGGTCGGGACCAAAACCTTAACAAAACGGTTGGGGCGGAAACCCGACGTCCGCATCGCTCGTTTTGATGCTTTCCTTCCGCTCTTCGCGGGCGTAGAATCCGCTCAAAATCAAGCCGAACCCGCTCCTTCGGCCGCCCATTCCTGTCAGGAGGAAGCTATGCGCAGGACACTCGCCGTTCTGGGTGCGTTTCTGCTTGCGAGTTTCGGAATTATCTTTGCCAGCACGGGTTCCACCCAGGAAAAACCGGCTGCCACGGAACCCAAGATCTCGCCCGAAGACGCCGCCAAAAAGAATCCGGTACCATCCACGCCGGAAGGCTTGGCGGAAGTGCGCAAATTGTTTGGCTACAATTGCGCGATGTGCCATGGAAAAACCGGCGATGGCAAGGGCGACCTGGCCGCGGACATGAAGCTGGAGCTGCTGGACTGGCGTGAGTCTGCCGCTCTCGAGAAGATGACCGACGGCGAGCTCTTCTGGATCATCACCAACGGCAAAGGGAAAATGCCGGGAGAAGGGGATCGCTCGAAAGAGAAGATTCGCTGGAACTTCGTGAACCTGGTTCGTTCCTTCGCCAAAAAGGGCACTTCATAAAGCCAAATTGGCAAGGTTCGCTGAGTGGGCGCATCTCTGGAGCGGAGAGATGGCGCTACTTTGGCTGTGCTATCCTCGATTCGAATCCATCCTGCAAGGAGATTTTTGATGGCCCACGCACCGCAATTCTTGAAACTTGTGAATGAAGCGAAAAAGAAAGTGAAAGAAACTAATGTTGCCGAGGTAAAGCGCCGCCAGGAGGCGGGCGAGAAGTTTCTTCTCGTCGATGTGCGCGAAGACAACGAATGGGCCAACGGCCATCTGCCCGGAGCCGTACACATGGGGAAGGGCATCATCGAGCGCGACATCGAGCAGCGCGTGCCGGATACCAACGCCAAGGTCGTTCTTTATTGTGGAGGAGGATTTCGTTCCGCGCTGGTGGCGGACAACCTCCAAAAGATGGGCTACACCAATGTGGAATCCATGGATGGCGGCTGGAAGGGCTGGCTGGACGCGGGCTTGCCGACGGCCAAGGGTTAGCGAGGCAAGCTCCGCTGCGTTAGCTTGGGGGTCACTCAGGAATTCCAGTTGCTGCCGCTGTCAGTGGCGGGATGTTCTGATTCAGGCGGAAAAAGTTGCCCGGGTCGTAGATGGTTTTGATGGCGCGCAGGCGCTCCCATCGTTCGCGATAAGCCTCGGGAACGCGATCGTTTTCATCAGCGCTCATGAAATTGACGTAGACGCCCGGAACCATTGCCGGGCGCAAGCGGGCAAACAAGCCGCGAATCCAGGAAATATTTGCCGCGTCATCTGCTGAGTCGGACCAGTTTCCGAGCAGATTGAGAACGAAGGGCGCATTGCGAGAACCGAAGGCAGTTTCGCCGAGCGCAACACGCGCGGCAGCACCACCGAGGTAGGCCAGCTCGATTTCATTTGCCACAGAGGGATTCGTGGCGAGAGCTTCCAGCATGATGGCGACGCTTTCGTCGTTCAAAGTCTTGAAGTATCCGGCTTTGGTGTAGTAGCGGCGGCCGTGCGGGAAATCTGAATCCGCCAGGGTCTGCAAGGCGCCGAAGGAAAGCACTTCTTTGGTGACCGCTCGGTGATTGACAATCGAGAAGGCGTGATCCACGTAGCGGCGGCCTTCTTCGATATCGCCAACCCAAAGTGCTGAGGCGCTTGCGATGGGACGTCCGCGGAGATGCGTTGGAATGTTTTCGTCGTGGGAAGCGGTTTTCAAGGAGAAGCCCCATCGCAAATTGTCTGGCGCTTCGGGCATGAAGTCGCGCCAGTGGCGCAGAAGACCGAGCACTTCATCGCCCGGACAGATTCCTCTGCCGAACAGAACCGAACTTACCGGATGAAGCGTCACTTCGAATTCGGTCACGACGCCAAAGTTGCCTCCGCCGCCTCGCAAAGCCCAGAACAAGTCCGCGTTCTCGGTGGCATTGGCGCGCACCAATGAGCCATCCGCAACGACCACCTTGAAACCCCGCACATTGTCGCAGGACAGGCCGTGCAGGCGATTGAGCCATCCAGTGCCGCCTCCCAGAACCAGGCCAGCGGCGCCGGTGTGGGAAACTACGCCAGCGGGAAACGCAAGCCCCACGGTTTGCGTTGCGGAGTCGATCGAACCGAGCAGGCATCCGCCTTCGAAGCGCGCGGATCGAGCCTCCGGGTAAACCTGGACTTTGCGCATGGGCGAGAGGTCAATCACCAGGCCGTCATCGCAAGAGCTAAAGCCGGCGAGACTGTGGCCGCCACAACGTACTGCGGTGAGCACGCTCGCCGAGGTGGCCGCACGCACGGCGGCTTGTACATCGCTGGAATCTCTACATCGAGCAATCAGTCCGGGCCGGCGGGCAGCCAAGCCATTCCAGATTCGACGCGCGTCCGGGTACTCGGCGTCGTCCGGCCGGAGCAAACTCCCTTTGAAGTGGCGTTTGAGGGAGCCATAAACTTCTTTCATTGCTTTGCTCATATTGGCTCGGAGCCGAAGAACGACCAAGAGAATAGGGAGGATTCAACATACAGGCAAGCAGCATCCTGATAGCATGTTGCTTGACACTCGGATGCATGCATTGTACGGTTCGCGTGCTTCGCCTCCGCCGAGCAGACGCTAGAGTCCCGAATCGATTCGAAGGCGGGACGCAAGGAAATCAGATGAGCAGTCTTGCCAACCCTCCTCACGTTTTGGATCGGCATTCCAAGTTTCCCGTCGAGTCCATCCGCGCGCAGTTCCCGGCTCTTCACCGCACGCCTCCGTTCACATTCTTCGACAATGCTGCGGGAGCGCAAGTGCCGCAGATTGTACTGGATGCCGTCAACCAGCATTTGGTGGAGCGCAACGTTCAGCGCGGGGGCCGCTATCGACATAGCCGGGAAGTGGACGCCACCATCGCGCGGGCGCGAGAGAGCGTGGCCGTGTTTCTGAATGCACGCGACCCGAGCGAAATCGCCTTTGGCATGAATGCAACTTCCTTCATCCGGCTGGTGAGCCTGGCGATTGGACAGACGCTGCAGGAACGCAACGAGATCATCGTCACCGACATGGACCACGAAGCCAACATTGCCACGTGGCTGGCGTTGCAAAGAGAAGGGGCAAAATTTCAGTGGTGGAAGATGCGGGACGACGGCAATTTGCATCCCGAAGACTTGAAGCCGCTGCTATCGTCAAAAACGCGTCTGGTAGCTTGCACGGTGGCTTCGAATGCGCTCGGGTCGATCGTGGACGTCGCGGGAGCGGCCAAGCTGGCGCACGAAGCCGGCGCCGAGATTTTTCTCGATTGCGTGCACTATGGGCCGCACGCGGTGATGGATGTGCAGGCTTTCGACTGCGATTACCTCGTTTGTTCCGGTTACAAGATTTTTTCTCCGCACATGGGTTTCCTCTGGGGGCGCCGCAACCTTCTTCAGAAACTGCCGACGTTCCGCGAGGACTTTATTCCCGACGAGCCACCCGGAAAAATCGAGGCGGGGACGTTTATTTATGAAAATGTGGCGGGCATGGATGCCGTCGTTTCCTATCTGGAGAATCTGGGAAGGAGTCTCGGAGAGGACGAAGGAGCCAGTCCAACAAACTCCAAGCGGGCCAATATCGTGCGCGCAATGACGGCCATCCGGGCGTATGAAGCATCCTTGTCGCTCGAATTGCTGCGTATTCTGCGCGAGTGTGGCGCAACCATCTACGGCGTGCGGGAAGATCATCGGGTGCATGAGCGCGTTCCGACGTTGTGCTTCAATCTAAGAAATATCTCTCCCGCAAGAGTCACAGAAACTATGTCGGATGCAGGTATTGGGATACGCGATGGCCACATGTATACGCCGCGCCTGATGAAACGGTTGGGATTGCGCCAGGATAGCGGCGTAGTTCGAATCTCCGCCGTTCATTACAACACCATGGAAGAGATCCATCGCTTTGGCGACGTCTTGCTCGATTTGAGCAGGCATGAGTAACGTTCCCGAGCCCACCAAGGACCTCGCGATCAGCACAACAGATTCGCGGGGCCACGCAGCCGAAACCGGAGAACTCAGGCGGAGGCTGACCCAGCGGCAGCTCAGCATGCTGGCCATTGGCGGGGCCATTGGTGTCGGGCTTTTTTTGGGAAGCAGCGTGACGATTGGCCTGGCGGGGCCGGGCGTGATCGTGTCCTACCTTCTCGGCGCGGTCGTCGCGCTCATCGTTTCTTACTCCCTGGTGGAAATGGCCGTCGTGCATCCCGTCGCCGGCTCATTTGGCGTGTACGCTGAAACGTACCTCAACGCTTGGGCAGGATTCGCGGTTCGCACGACGTACGCGTTGGTTCAAATCATTGCGATTGGCGCGGAAGTGACGGCCGTGGGTATCTATTTTGCGTTTTGGTTTCCGACAATTCCGCCGTGGGTCTGGGTGGTCGGGGTTTCGATTGGGCTGGTCGCGCTGAATACGCAGCATGTGGCTCGCTTCGGCGAATTTGAGTATTGGTTTGCGTTGATCAAAGTTCTCGCAATCGTCGTTTTTATTGTTGTCGGCCTAGGTTTGATATTAGGTCTGGGGCCAAGGCCGGCCGTCGGACTTTCGAATCTCACGGCGCACGGCGGCTTTCTTCCTAATGGCTGGAAGGGCGTGTGGCTGGCGCTCACTCTTGTGCTAACGAGCTATATGGGAGTGGAAATTATCGCCGTCACCGCGGGCGAAGCCGAACGCCCGGAGGTATCCATTCCGCGTGCCATGCGCACAATCGTGTATCGGCTCATCCTCTTTTATGTGCTGGCCATCACTATCATGCTGGCGATGACCCCGTGGAATCACGCCGGCACGGGCAGCGGCATTACCGGAAGCCCATTCGTGAGCGCCTTTTCCGCCGTGGGCATTCCCTACGTCGCCGGCATCATGCATCTGGTGGTGATCACCGCGGCGCTGTCGAGTTCCAACACCGATTTGTATCTGACAACGCGCATGCTTTTCTCCCTGTCGAGAGGCCGCTACGCGCCGGAATGGCTCGGGCGACTCAGCGCAAACGGCGTGCCCCGGCGCGCCCTGGCTGTTTCGACGGGAGGAATGGTGGCCGCAATATTGCTTGCGATCTATGCGCCTGCGAAAGCATTCCTTATGCTTTACGGTGTTGCGGTTGCGGGGATGTTTTTTGTCTGGATTGTCATTTTGCTGACGCATCTGGCGTTCCGGCGCGCGATTGGTCCGGAACGAATCGCTCATTTACCTTTGCGCTTACGTTTCTTTCCGTATTCGACATGGCTGGGCATCGCAGCTTTGCTCGGTATTGCTGCCAGCACGTTTTACGTCGAGGGCTTGCAGTACTCGGTTCCCGCTTTCGTGCCGTTTCTTCTGCTGATTTCGCTCGCGTATTGGAAAGTCCGGCAAGGCAAAGGCTTTGCGCCTGGAATAGAGCCTAAATAGGCAAAAGCTGTGTCGAAGGAGAAATTGGCTGGGGCGGAAGGATTCGAACCTTCACCGTCCTCATTAACAGTGAGGTGTCCTACCAGTTGGACCACGCCCCAGCGGGTGTTGGCGGACCCGGCATATCCCGGGCCGCACAAACATAGGTAGGCTCCGCCGCAAAAAGGAGCGGCCGAGGGTATTCCTAAGATACCATGCCCGCATGTCACGGACTCCTAAGAAAAACTTATGCCCCACAGACGAAAAGCTTTACGTGACTAGCCGCCTTTTTAACTGCTTCAAATGAGGTTTTCTTCGGTCCTAAGAGAATGTTTCGAAGAATTCACAGAGTTGAGAAGATTCTTTGCACTCCTAGGGGCCTGAAGTTCATCCATACAGCGATGGGCGAGGTTGCATTCCGGAAAGTTTTGGTGGAAACTAACGCGTTCATAACGACCCGGGCCCGCACTTCCCGGCTGAAAAACGTGGGAGGCCCTGATATCAATACGCTTTTGTTTTGCTCCCCCGATCTAGTGCGAAACTGACATGTCCCAGATTTTCCATCGCAGCACGAACTTCATCGCCCGCTTCAGTGTATTTTCGGCGCTCTTCCTGGTTGGGCTGGCGCTGATTGGCGTGCTCGCTCTGGCACGTTCTCCGTACTTGACGCACCAAAACGTGACGCGCGAACAGCCCGTGCAGTTCAGCCACAAGCACCATGTGGGCGATGACGGGCTGGACTGCCGTTATTGCCATACGGGCGTGGAAACCTCGGCGGTGGCCGGCCTTCCGCCGACAAAAACCTGCATGAACTGTCATTCAGTGCTGTACAACAACGCGAGTTACCTGGAACCCGTCCGCGAGAGCTATCGCACCGACAAATCCATCGAATGGGTGAAGATTCACCGGCTGGCGGATTTTGCATACTTCAATCACAGCATTCACGTGAATAAAGGCGTTGGCTGTTCAACGTGCCATGGGCAGGTCAACCAGATGCCGCTGGTCTTCCAGGCCAACACTCTGCTGATGCAGTGGTGCATAGACTGTCATCGCAATCCCGAGCAAGTTCTTCGTCCGAAGGACCAGGTTTTCAATATGGACTGGAAAGCCCCGTACGATCAGGCGCGAATCGGCGCCGAGCTGAGAAAGTCTTACAACCTTAGGACAACGGAAGAGCTGACGAGTTGCTCAACCTGTCATCGCTAATGGAACGTATGAACGAAAAAGAACAACGCGAACAACTGGCCGCCGAGCACGCTCGCGCTGGGCAAACCGAAGAATTGCCGATGCCCGAAGGCGCGCTGGATTTGGCCGCCGTACGCGCCAAACTCCAATCGAAAACCGGCAAGCAGTATTGGCGTTCGCTCGACGAGCTTGCAGAAGATCCGCGTTTTGAAGAGTTGCTCCACAATGAATTCCCACGCCAGGCGCCCTCGGAGTGGGACGAGGCCGTCGATCGCCGCGATTTTCTGAAGCTGATGGCCGCGTCGCTGGCCTTTGCGGGGCTTTCCGGCTGCGGCCGCACTCCGGAAGAACACATCGTGCCGTACGTGAAGCAGCCCGACGGCATGATTCCCGGCAAGCCGCAGTTCTACGCGACGGTGATGCCGTTTGGCGCTGACGCCATCGGATTGCTCGTCGAAAGCCACGAAGGACGCCCCACAAAAATTGAAGGCAATCCCGATCACCCGTCGAGCCTGGGCGCCACAAACGTTTTTGCGCAAGCTTCCGTTCTGAATCTTTACGATCCGGATCGCGCGCAGACAGCCACTAAATTTGGCGAAATCAGAACCTGGGCGGAGTTTCTGGACGGAGCGCAGGCTATCGCGGCTGCGGCAAAAAGCGCGGATGGAGCGGGCTTCCGCATCCTCACGGGCACGATTACCTCGCCAACGCTTGCCGCGCAAATCCAGTCGATCCTGGCGCTTTATCCGAAGGCCAAATGGCATCAGTGGGAGCCCGCCGTCAGTGACGGCGCGCGAGAAGGCGCAATGCTCGCCTTCGGTAGCTACGTCAACACCGTTTATCACGTGGAAAAAGCTGAGGTGATGCTCTCTCTCGACTCTGATTTTCTCGGCAGCGGCCCCGGACACATCCGTTACGCGCGCGAGTTTTCACGGCGGCGCAAGCTGCCCAATCTGAAAAAGCCGAACCCGCTGGCCGATGAAGTACTTCCGCAAATCAAAATGAATCGGCTCTATGTCGTCGAGCCGACGCCCAGTGTCACAGGTGCGACCGCGGATCATCGCTTGCCATTGCGTGCGTCGCAGGTAGACGATTTTGCTCGGGCGCTGGCAGAAAAAGTCATTGATGTCACGGTTCGGTTAGGAAAGTCTGCCCTTGCCACTGCACCGCCGCCGGGGAGCGAGAAGTGGCTAGATGTCGTGGCGAAGGACCTTCTTGAACATCAGGGCAAGTGTCTTGTTGTGGCGGGCGAACAGCAGTCCGCGGAGGTGCATGCGCTGGCGCATGCCATCAACGCGGCGCTCGGCAATGTAGGGACGACGCTCTACTACACGGAACCGGTCGAAGCGCATCCCGTCAATCACCTCGATTCGCTCCGCGCTCTCTGCACGGACATCGACAACGGCAGGGTGGATACGCTCTTGATTATTGGAGTCAACCCGGTGTACACCGCGCCGCACGATTTTTATTTTGCGTCCAAGGTAGGATTCGACAAGAAATCGAATCAGAAAAAAGTTCGAAACACCATCCACGTCAGTTCGCACTACGACGAAACGTCCGAACGCTGCGATTGGCATGTGGCGGAATCGCACTACCTGGAAACCTGGGGAGACGCGCGCGCTTACGACGGCACGCTCAGCGTGATTCAGCCGCTCATCGCCCCGCTTTACCGCACGCATTCCGCGCGCGAAGTCCTCGCGGCTTTTACCGACAAACCCGGCATTTCCGATTATGACGTGCTGCGCGACGGACTGAAGGCTGCGTATCCTTCGGCGGATTTCGAAAAATTCTGGCGCAAGACGCTGAACGACGGGCTCGTCGCCGGCTCGGCGTTTCCGCCGATCATTCCCGCGCAGAAATTCAGTGCCGCCAGCCTTCCCCCGGCGAAGCCTGCTTCCGCGGACGAAATCGAATTTCTATTCCGGCCCGATCCCTGCGTGTACGACGGCCGCTTCGCCAATAACGGCTGGTTGCAGGAATTGCCCAAGCCCGTCACCAAGCTCACCTGGGACAATGCGGCGCTGGTCAGCCCAAAGACCGCGGAAAAACTGGGCTTGACGCACGATGTCGGCGCGCGCGGCGGCGAACACGGAAAGATTTATTCCAATGTGATCGACATTGAACTTTCGAACAGCAAGGTCACCGCCGCGGCGTGGCGGCTACCCGGTCAGGCGGATGGAGTAGTCGTCCTCCCTCTCGGCTATGGCCGCAAGCGCGCGGGTTACACCGGCACGAATAAAGGTTTTAGCGCCTACGCGGTTCGTTCTTCCACCGCGTTGTGGACCGCAAGTGGCGGCAAGATCATCAAGACTGGCGGCGATTATCCGCTTGCCTGCACCCAATATCACTTCAACATGGAAGGTCGCCAAATCCTGGAGACGGCCACGCTCGAGGAATACAAGAAGAATCCAAATTTTGCCCACGAGCGCGAAAAAGAAGTTCCCAAAGAACTTTCGCTCTACAAGGAATTCGCCTATCCCGGTTATGCCTGGGGCATGGCCATCGATCTGAACAGTTGCAACGGCTGCAACGCGTGCGTCGTTGCTTGCCATTCGGAAAACAACATCCCGGTGGTAGGCAAGGAACAAGTCATGCGCGGCCGCGAAATGCACTGGATTCGCATCGACCGCTATTACGAAAACACCCAGTCTCCTACGAACGACCCGTCAAGCTTCGATGCCTCGGAATACAATCCGCCGACGTTTTTCCAGCCAGTCCCCTGCCAGCAGTGCGAGAACGCTCCCTGCGAGCAGGTGTGCCCCGTGGAGCGACCGT
>Ga0210384_10004149_pt1 | contig 16306 bp, 11 predicted proteins | sample IncBWH2MmetaG_FD_160574 | JGI IMG/M metagenome (GOLD analysis project Ga0210384, IMG submission 160574) | Forest soil microbial communities from Barre Woods Harvard Forest LTER site, Petersham, Massachusetts, United States - Inc-BW-H-2-M | ecosystem: Environmental > Terrestrial > Soil >...
TCTAGCGGCGTCCGCTGGGGCCGCGGTCCCAAGAAAGATTTGCACTCGAGCAACAAGGCTCGCGTGGACAGTCCGGCATGGCACCTGGTCGAAGCTCTGGCGTCACTGGTATCGCCGGATGGAAACGATCCAGTGATCGAGGGTTTCGCCGCCAAAGCCCGGCCGCTCTCGGACTCCGACAAAAAAATGATCCGAGAGGCTGCCCGTCGCCTCAGCGAGGCGGACGCGAAAAAACAAATGGGTGTCGACCACTGGGTGCGCGATGTGAGCTGGCAAGAATCGCTCGAGCTCCTTTGCTCCCGTCCGACGGTGAATATCGAAGGCCTGGTTGGCGGCTACACCGGCCCGGGAGGCAAAACCATCTTGCCGGGGAGGGCCGTCGCGAAGATCGACATGCGTCTCGTGCCGGACATGACGGCAGCAGAAGCTCTCGCCGCGCTAAAGGCCCACCTCGTGAAAAAAGGCTTCGGCGATATCGAAGTAAATATGAGCGGCGGGTACGATCCGACAAGCACACCCGCCGATTCCTCGATCATACGGGCGTCCATCGCGGTTTATAAGAAAAACGGAATCGATCCCGTACTGCTTCCACGTCTCGCCGGCTCGTGGCCCGGCTATGTCTTCACCGGCGACCCTCTCGACCTGCCGGCCGGCCATTTCGGCATGGGACACGGCAACGGCGCCCATGCGCCCGATGAGTATTACCTAATCGAATCGAAAAACCCCCAAGTCGCGGGCATGGACGATGCCGTACGCTCCTACGTCGAATTTCTCTACGAGGTCGCACGCACGGCCTGAACCAAAAACCTCCCATAATCAGCTACGGCCCAGGGAACCAAACCGCTTTAGAAACGTCTTTACAGTTATATCTCCGTCCGGAGGCTGGTCATGAGGACCTTGGTGCAGGATATACGCTACGCATTTCGGCAGTTCCTGAAATCGCCAGGATTTGCCGTGAGTGCCGTCCTTTCCCTAATGCTCGGGATTGGCGCAACCACGGCCATCTTCAGCGTAGTCTATGGCGTGCTCCTCGATCCCTATCCCTACAAAGACGCCAAGCGCATGGTGCATGTCGAGCTCCGCGACAAAAATGGCCGCGGACCCCTGCTCATCGTCAACGGCACGCAAGCCGAGGAAGTTCGCAAGGCCTCCTCAGTCGATGATGTCTTTCTGCAAGACGAAAAGCGGGAAAATCTCACCGGCGAGAAATTTCCCGTCTCCGTAAACGTCGGCCTTTATTCCCCAAACACGTTCGATTACATGGGTGTGCCGCCGCTGCTGGGGCGCGAATTCACGCCTGCTGACGCCCCCGGCGGCAATCCCGCGCCGGTCGCCGTCCTGAGCTACCTGTTCTGGCAGCGGCAATACGGAGCCAGCCGCGATGTAATTGGGAAGTCGATCGAGCTGGACCACACACCCTATACCGTCATCGGCGTCGTGCCGCCGCGTTTCACCTGGGGCGATTCCGACGTGTATCTCCCGGCCTTGCCTTCCGCCGATCCGCACTATTACTGGCTCGCCTTCATTAAACTGAAGCCGGGCACGAAATACCCCGCCGCCCAGGCGGAGATGCAAGTCTTGGCGGACCGCTTTGCCAAGGAAGACCCCAAGAATTACCCGCAGGACATGCGCGCCAAGATTGTCACGCTCAATGAAGAGGTCTTGGGCCGCTTCGCCGGAACCATCGTCTTTTTGTTCGGCGCCGTTGTCATCCTTCTGATCATCGGCTGCGCAAACGTTTCCATCCTCTTGCTGGCACGCGGAACGGCGCGCCAGCACGAACTCGCGGTACGCACTTCGATGGGCGCGGGGCGCGGGCGGTTGATCCGCCAACTCCTCACGGAATCCGTGCTTCTTTCCGTGACGGGCGCGGCTGCGGGCGTCCTGGCCGCCTACTGGGGAGTGAAAGCGCTCTCCACCATGCTGCCGTACTACTCCTTTCCTCACGAAGCCGCGATTCACGTCAACGGCATGGTGTTAATCTTCAGCGCCGCGATTGCCCTGCTTACCGGCATTCTGTTCGGCATCTCGCCCGCGTATCAGCTTTCCCGTCCGCAGTTGAGTGCGCTGATTCAGGCCAACAGCGTAAAGTTCACGGGCAGTGCACGCAGCCGGAGCACGCACCGGCTGCTGATCGCTGGGCAGGTGGCCCTGACGCTGCTCCTCCTTGCAGGAGCCGGTGGAGCGATGAAAGCGTTCCTCGCGAAGGTGCACACGCCTCTCGGTTTCGACCCGGACCATGTTTTTGCGATGAACGTGGCCATGCCGAAAGGCGCGACCTCCACCTGGCAGGAACGCATCCATCAGCACGAAATGGTGCGCCAAGCCGTGGCGCAAGCTCCGGGCGTTGCCGAAGCCGGTGTTTCCGCATCGTGGTTTCCGGGCTTCGGCGGATTCAACGGAAAGATTGAAATTCAAAGCAAACCGACATTGACGGATTCGCAAGCCGTTCTGACCCTCATCAGTCCGCAATTGCTTTCGACGCTGCGCGTGCCGCTCTTGCGCGGCAGAATTTTCGACGATGCCGAGTCGCGGCGTGGCGCGCATCTGGCGATGGTCAATCAGGCCTTCGTGAAGCAATATCTCGGCGACCTCGATCCCATCGGGCAAAGTGTCCGCAGCCCGATGCTCAAGATCGATCAGCCGAATTTGTTGTCCGCACAGTCCCCGGACGACTGGCTCGAAGTCGTCGGCGTCGTCGGCGATGCAAAAAACGATGGGTTGGATCACCCCGTGAAGCCGGCGATTTTTCTGCCCTACAGTTTTGTACTGTTCCCGGAGGAAAGGTTCATAGTGCGCGCTAGCGGCGATCCGGAGACGGCCATCCGTTCCGTGAAAGAACGCCTGCGCGAAGTCAACGTCGAGTTTGTGGTAGGAGGCGACCACACGCTAGCCTGGTGGCTCGATACCGGCGGCTGGGGGCGCGAGCGTTTTATCGCCACAATTTTCAGTCTCTTTGCAATTCTTGCGCTGGTGCTGGCTGCCACGGGGCTGTACAGCGTGGTCTCTTTTGGCGTGACGCAGCGTACCCAGGAACTGGGCATTCGCATGGCACTGGGCGCGCGGCGCGGCACGGTGGTGCGGCTGGTGCTGGGCTCGACCGCTGCCATGCTGGGCGCAGGCGTGGCCGTAGGATTGCTCCTGAGCGTGATTTTAAACCGCGTCGTTGCTTCCTGGGCCGGAGGAAGCTCGCGCGATCCTGGCACGCTGCTGGCGGCGGCTTCGCTCCTCTTGCTGGTTGCCGGAGTCGCTTGCGTCTGGCCGGCCTGGCGCGCTGCGTCCATTGATCCCATGCGTGCTTTGCGCGTCGAATAGCGTTCTGTCATCCGCAGTATCGGCCAGCCTTGGTCAGCGCGGCGGGACAGGCCGTTTTGCGGCGGCGAGCTGCAGCAGTATCTTTTCGCCTTCCTCGAGAACCAAGTCACGCTTTTCTCGTAACGAGGCAATGGTCGGTACCGCAGCTCTATCCGGAATCACACCCTCGCCCTCGAGTTTGCGGTCCTTCGGTGAAAACCAGAGAATCTCGCTGATTTCCAGCACCCCGCCGCCCTTCATCACTCTGTCATGGGTGATGCCCAGGACGCAGCCGCACGACGGGCTGCCCACCAGCGTGGCGCGCCCGGAGTCCTGCATGCCCGCGGAAAAAACTTCCGCTGCGCTGGCAGAATATTCACTCACCAGGATGACCACAGGTGCTGCATAGACTTGCGATCCGTTTTTCCCCACGAAAACTTGCCGCTCCTCTGCGCGGTGGCCGTCGCGTTCGGAAGCGGTAACCTGTTTTCTGCTCATGCGCCGTTCGAACAAAGTTCTGCTGTCGAAGAAGAGGCCCGCCATGGCTTCCAGAGTGGCACCTACCCCTCCGCGGTTCCTGCGAAGATCCAGAATCAGTCCCGGCGTGGTGCGCAGATTCCGAACGGCGGTCTTGAAGTCCTTGACCAGCGAAGGATGAAACTCATCGAAGCGTATGTATCCCAGACCCGACGACAACTTCGCGGCCGTAACCCGGGGAGCCGTAGAAAGCGTTTGCCGCGCAAATTTGACTTCGAAGACCGAGCCATCGGCGCGCTCGAGACTCGCGGCGAAGGGAGTTTCGATGGGACCCGCAAACACCGCACTGAGGACGCGGAGTTTCGTGACGCGTTCCGTGGAAGACGGCAAGACTCTCTGTGCCGATTCGGCGAGTCGATCGGCAATCGGCCGTCCGTCCAGCGCCGTCACGATCATGCCCCGCTCGATGCCCGCGTGCACCGCGTTGCTGTCGGGGAATACATCCAGCACCACGACCTTGCTCTCGACATAGCCGGCCCGGAAACCGATGCTCACGCCCTGGTGCTTCTTGCGATTTTCCCATTGCTCCGGCGAGCTAAACCGCGTGTGCGCATCGTGCAGCTCCGCCGTCATGCGGTCCACGATGGAATAAAAGTCCTGGTCGTCTTTGGCCGTGTCTACCAGTGGCCAGTAGCGCTGATGAATGCCCTGCCAGTTCACCCCGCCGAATTCCGGATCGTAGTAATGCTCATCGACATCTTTCCAGACTTTTTGAAATACTTGTTCGCGCTCTTTAGGCAAAAGGCCGCGCGAAGTTCCGCTCGCGGTCATCGCGAGGACTAGACAGAACAGGAGCGCGGCGAGAATCGAGCGCCGTGCGAAGCTGGGCGAAATGTTTTTCATGGTTTCGGCCTTGGACCCCTATCCGAAACACCCTTGATTAGAACCCTTGATTAGAAAAGGTTCCGTGACCAGCGCGACAAATGCCCCTATCGCCCGGGGATAATAACAGCATGGACGCTTGGACGGCGAGAATGCCGGAAGAGTTGGCTCGCCTGTATGGAGGGAAGGCCAGTTCATCGCCGGGCCCCCCCGCTAGTTCGGATGGTCGTGCGAGTCGCGATTCAGTTGCTCCAGGTTTTCCCGGGCCAGTTCATTCTTTGGATCGATTTCGAGGGCGCGTGCAAAGTGCAGCCGCGCCTCTTTTAGGTTTCCTGTCTCCGCCAGCGCGCTGCCGAGGTTGGCCTCGGCGTTTGCGTCCTGCGGATGCAAGCGAACCGCGGCCTGAAAGTGCGCAAGCGCTCCGGCAAAGTCGCCCTGTGCCGCGAGGGCATTCCCGAGATTGTAATGCGCATCGAAATAATCGGGTCGGCCCTTCAGCGCGGTGTTTAGATGCGGGATGGCTCCGTCAATCTGCCCGCCAGCCAGAAGCACGGCGCCCAGCGCGTTGTTGGCGGTGGGATCGTCCGGGCGAATGCGAACGGCTTCCCTAAATTGCAGGAGCGCGCCGGAAAGCTCGCCTTTCCTCTGCAAAAGAGCCGCAAGATTGTAGTGCGCTTCGAAATCCTCGGGGTTGTTTTGAAGGTGGTGCAAAGCCAGAGCTTCCTGAATCTGTATTCGCGGATCAAGCGTCGCGTCCCCGGATTCGTGCGGAAGCACCTGCAGCCACAAATGCGCCATCTCGTCGCTCGCACGGTTGCCGGCCACAACGCGTTTTGGCGGCTGGTTGGGATTTCGAATGTTCTCCGCCGAGTTGTCGTAGGTAAAACGCATGGAGATTGTCGTACCCGCGGGAAGGTCCACGGGTTGTTCATAACGATAGACGGCCTGCCAGTTCAAATCCCAGTTGCCAATGTGAATCAAGGTTTTCTTCGTTCCGTCGGGCAGAGTCGCAAGCGCCAGTAAATCTCGTCCGAGGTAATGCGCGTGCGGATAGATGGCCAAAACGCTGGCGTCCACCGGCAAAATGAAATCGTCGGAAACCAGAAAGGTCCGCTCGCCAGGCGGTATGTCCAGCATGCGGTCGTTGTCCAGCTGCAACAGGATGGGATGCCTTGTTCCTGGCTTATCTGTGAAGTACAGTCCGAGAGTCGGCTGAACCAGTTCCGGCTTTCCCGAAGGCTGGAAGTGGGTGTTCAAAACCAGGTCGGTGTTTCTGTCGAGGCGCAAGGCCATGCCGTCGGGCTCCACATACGGTGGAGAGCCCGGTTTCCAGAAAAGAAAATGGCTGTCCGGATCGAACGCTTCCGATTCAATGACCAGTTCCATTCCGCCGAAACCCGCCCCCGGCGCTTTCTCAAGCCTGCGCCCGGACTGTTCCCGGTCCACCAAAACGTTGGCATGATGCACCAGCCGTTTATCGCCAGGCCTGATTTCAATCGCTCGCAACCATTGCGAGCGACGCACGGGCGTTCGAAACACGAAATTCCAATACGAGTCGCTGCCACCCGCAAGAAGCAGGTAGGGCTTCGCGGCGCGGACAATCACATCGGGCTTGCCCAGCTGCCAGCCCGTGGTAAATGCCGGTTGCCGAGGAAGATCGGCGGGATTCCCTTCGATTTCCCCTTGGTCCACCCACGCTTGAATCGTCCGGATCTCCTCGTCAGACAACCGAAGCTCGTCCGCGAATTTCAGCTGGCCCGGCTCCGGCAGCCACGGGGGCATGAGGCGTTTCCTCGTGACCAAGGCAATCTGCCGCCCGTGCGTCTTTACGTCGACGTAGGTAAGCAGGGGGAAAGGCCCCGCTTCGCCAGGATGATGGCACCCCGCGCAATTCCGAAACACAATCGGCGCAATATCGCGGTTAAACGTCACTTGCGCCTGCGCCGTGGCGGGTTTCCCTGCTGATTGTCGCGTGGCCGCGGCGCGACGGGCGGCAACCCCGCCAGACGCGAGAGCGAGAATAATGAAGAATCCAGAAAGGGTTTCTGAAGCCGGCTTCATTCCAGGTCCGAAATGTAGCATCCCACGCCATGAGTCGCGTCCCCAGGCAGACTCTTGCCGCCAAGCGCGGCGGAGATCGCGTCCTCCAGCTCATGCGTTGTTGCAACGCTGCGCGTGCGGCCAACACTCTCGTAAAGATTGTCGATCCTGCCGTGATAGACCAGACGCCGGTCGATGCCAAACACGGCAACCTCCGGCGTAATCTCGACCTGACTCTGTTTTACAAGCACATGTCGCGGATCGCGCAGCGCCGGAATTTTGTAACCGTACTCGCGCACGTGCTTGCGGATCACTTCCGCGGATTCCACCGCACTCGGATAAACTAGCCAGAACGCCACTTTCGCCGCATGCTCATCACTTAGTTTCTGGATCGTCGGCGCGTAGCGATTCGAAACCGGGCAATCCGTCCGAACAAATACCAGCACAACAATTTTCCCGCCGGCGGATTTGAGCGGGTCCACAGGATTTCCCGCGAGATCGAAGGCAGTGTTTTCGGCGCCAAGAGCAGTGGAAGCCAGCGGAGCGAGCCCCGCCGCAACGATTACAACCAGAAGCAGGCGAACGACTCGAATGGTGTGCCAACGGCGGCCCATACGTGCCCGCACCCCTGGGGCCTACGAATTTTACAGTGCCCTAGAACCGTTGTCGAAGAGATTAGAGGACCTAGCTAGCCGATGGCCAGCTCGATCCCAGAACGCCAACGCCGTTAACGAAGGTCGCCGGGCTCCACACCCTTCTTTCGTGCCTCATCCACCAGCGCATCGATCTTCGCTCTAAGCTGTTTCCGCTTGTCCTCGAGGCTCGTGATTTGCTGGTTCACCGGCACGCGGTTGTACCCTTTATTGATCGGGTAGCCGCTGGAGGTGGCTGGCGCTTTCCCTTCGCTGAAGTCCTTGAGGTCGCTAAGTTGCTTGTTTGTGTCATCCAACTGCGACTGCAGGTCTCGGAGTTCCTTGCGCGTGTTCTGGATGTATTGCCCATCCGCTTTTGAGTCCGGACCACCTTTTCCGAGATTCTTCGAATTCCCCACCACCGATACAGGTCCACGCAATCCATTGACGTCGTCATTCGTCCAGACTTTACCGGTTTTCTTGGCATCGGCTGGCGCGGCGGCATTTGCCTTTGGCGGGGGGGCCGGAGAAGTTGCCGGGGCGGGGCTCGCGCTCTGGGAAGTGGCGGGAGCGGGACTCTCGGCGAAACACGTGGAACAGCTCAGTGCGCCGCAAAAAACGAAGACACTCCAATCGATGAACGACCGGGTCATAAAGCCTCCGATTCCTTCGAGGGCCAAGGCGGGTTCTAGTACCTTAACCCAGTCTACCGGACAAAGTTTCAGGGGTTTGCGATCGCGCCGCCTGGCTTGCCCAATTCAGCACGAATCATAGCCAGGGCTTCCTTGGGTGGTCCAATGCGGTGGTACTGACTATAGAAAGTTCGTTCGTGGATGGAAATAGAGCTAAAGAGTCTTCGACCATCGAAGTCGTACTGAGAAAAGGAAGGCAACCACAGTCCCGGGAGCGTCTCGTACCGCTCCTGCATAAAGCGGCTGCCTTTATAGACCTTGGCAAGAAACAACCCAACCGTGATGTCCCCGGTGACTTCGCCTTCCACGCGCGCGATTTGCCCCGCTTCCCGATCAATCCACACAAACCCACGCACCTTGGCAAAAATAGAAGTCGCTCGCGAGGTGGCCTTGTAGGCCGGATTCGGATCCATCTTGTATTTGTAAAGCACCCGGCCAGCCCGAGTCTCACTGGAAACGAGGCTGTAGAGGAAGGCGCTGCGCGTGGCGTCAATCAGATCGTCACGCTCCTTCTGTTTTTTGGCGATTTTCTCGTAGGCATCATGTTGCGCATGCCCATCGTCGGCAGCCCAGGAGAGCGCACGCTCCAGCTTCATGAGTTCGGTGTGATAAGCGTCAGGGTCGGTTGGCTTTCCGTCCGGGCCAATCGGAATATGATCGACACCCGTGCCTGCCGGAACGACGCGCGAAACCTTGATTTCTCCCGTCTGCTTGTCAACGGCATTCTTGCGCATTTCGACGCGCTCGACCCGTTCGTACAGGCTCAAGGCCTGGTCGTTCTTTTTCTGATTCGCCAATACCAGGTCGAGCAGAGCCGCTTTTTCGGCATCCGTCTGTGGCGGCGGCACAGGGACTGGCACGGCGGCCTCCTGTGCCGGAGACATGGAAGCCAGCGCCGGGAGCAGTCCCGCAACGAGAATGAGTGATCGCGCGCGCATCGTCGTAAGCGGCAAAGGACCGCCCACACATATATTAATTTTGATTCTTTAGCTGGGGCAATTGTTGCATTCCAATCGAGCAATAATACCCGCCGCGCGCGCTTGCCGGCCCACTGAATTTCGCGTCAGCCGCCTATGATTTTGGTTTCTCGGCTTGTTTTTGTTGCTGCTGTTGTTCTTCGGTCCAAGGCGGCACCGCGCCGCTTATCCGCGCATAGACGATGGACTGGCCCAAGAGTGAGCCGGAAGCAGCCGCGCAGGGTGCTCTGGACCCAAACATCTTTTGCGGTTTATCGGCGTCCGCGCCGCTGAGCACTTGAATAGCCTTGCGGAAATGCGCAACGCGTGTCGGGCACGGACATACCGTGATTCGTAGTATGCTATCTCTTCCAGGAATTCCGCCTTGGGTCCTGTGGACACCGTCGCAGGGGCTCGAGCGGTCCCGCTCTCTCGGTTCGTCTTGGGCGCGAGCGTTCCACCCGATCGCCATCAAAAGGCTGGCAAGTCCTAGAGAATACATCGAGATGGGACGCATGGATCCTGCTGGCAGTGTTGGCTAGGGTTCTAACTTTCATGCGAGCACAGGAACCCAGGCAAAGGAAGCCCCGCGCAACCTGCACCTAGATTTAATGAAAGCAAAGGGGTCTCTCGATCGTCTATATAACGGGAACGAATCGATCCCTATTCCCGTATTACCTAGTGCCTGTGGAGGTCTGTTTGGGCGTAGCCCCTATGGAAGGATTGGGCAGCATCGGACGGGTGGTCCCGCGAACAGCCAAAGTCCCGTTCACTTTGGCCAGGTTGCGCGCCGCCGCCGTCACCATGGTCGAGACGTTCAGGCTTTCTCTCGACGCCCTTCGCGCCCATAAGCTGCGTAGTTTCTTGACGTTACTGGGTGTCATCCTGGCCGTACTGACCCTGGTCGTGGTCATGAGCGTGGTTGCCGGGCTCAACTTTTACATCGCGGACAAGGTCGCCAACCTCGGTTCGAACGTCTATGTTCTCACCCGTTTCGGCATCATCACCAGCAACGACGAATGGATCAAAGCCCAAAAGCGCCCCCTCATCACCAGGGAAGAGTTCCATAGCCTAAAGGAAGGAATGCGCACCACCAGCCAGATCGCCGCCATACTCGGCACATCCTCGGACGTGCGCTCGGGAAACGAACTCCTCGAAGACGTGAACGTGAATGGGGTTACGTCGAATTATTCCGAAGTGCGCAGTCTGAACGTGGCTTCCGGCAGATTCCTGACCGAAGCGGATGAGACGCATCACTCACCGGTGTGCTTCATCGGCGCGGACTTGGTCAGAAAATTCTTCTACAACGTGGACCCCATCGGCAAAACCATCCGCGCAGGCACCCACAGTTACGAAGTCGTTGGGGTAGCCGCGGTCATCGGAAGCGCCTTTGGCCAGTCGCGAGACCGCTTCCTGTACATTCCTCTGGGCACGTATTCCAAGGAATGGGGCAACCAGCGGGATTCCCTCACGCTTTTCATGCAAGCAGGCAACGCCGAGATGATGGCATCCTCCGAGGATGAAGCGCGCATGCTCTTGCGCGCCTGGCGCCATCAACCCTGGGACTCCCTGGACAGTTTCGGAATCATCGGCTCGGATTCGATCATGGATCTCTGGAAACAGTTGACGGGAAACATCTTCATGGTCGCCGTTGGCCTGACCGCTGTTTTCCTGGTGGTCGGTGGAATCGTCATCATGAACATCATGCTCGCCAGCGTGACCGAACGCACGCGCGAGATTGGTTTGCGGCGCTCTCTCGGCGCAAGAAGGAAACACATTATCCTGCAATTTGTGACCGAGTCTGCGGTGCTCGCCGCTGCCGGCGGGCTGATTGGCATAGGTTTCGCCTATGTCGCGGTTGCGGCCGCGCGCGCGGCGACATCGATTCCCATGCGCACGTCCATGAGCGCGGTGATTCTATCGCTGTCCGTTTCAACAGCAGTCGGCCTGTTCTTTGGAATTTACCCCGCCGTGCGCGCCGCGAAACTCGATCCCATCGAAGCGCTGCGGGCAGATGGCTGAGGAGCGTTGACTCCGCTGATCAGAACCGGGTCACACAAAACAAAAATGGCGCAACAATACGGTGAAAATCTCAAGCAGGCAATGGACACGCTCCGCGCGCACAAATTGCGCAGTTTTCTGACCGTGCTCGGCGTAGTGCTCGGCGTCAGCGTGATCATGCTGGTAGCCGCTCTGATCACCGGCTTCGACGCGCAGGTCCAGGACAACATCAAGCAGTTCGGCGCGGATACCGGCTTTGTCTCGCGCTTCGAACAAGGCCCGCACAACGGCCGCCGCCCCAAGGACGAGCGTGAACGCAAGCCTCTAACGCTCGAAGATGCGGTGGCCATTCAGGAACGCTGCCCGGCGGTGAAAAACGTAACGGTCTATTTGACATGGTGGGAGCAAGACCACAAGGTCCGCACCAAGTCCGGCGAAGTGACCTCCATCGATTACCGCGGCGTGCAAGCGAATTTCGGCCAGGTTTATGCCAACGCTTCGACGCTGGAAGGCCGCTTCATCAGCGAAGGCGATGACCTGCATCGCGAAAAAGTCGTGATGCTCGGAGAAAACGCCGCGCCAGTTCTCTTTCCCGAGGGTTCGCCTGTCGGAAAAGATGTGATGATCGATGGCTCCGCGTTTCGCGTGATTGGCGTCGTGGAAAAGCCCAAAGGCATGTTCGGCGCGGACGATGAAGACAAGCGCGTGCTGATTCCCTACAACACCTTTCACAAGATTTATCCCAGCGCTTACGAAAACCAAATCCGCTTTCAAGCCTACCCGAACCAGCTAGATCAGGCCGTGGACCAAGCGACCGAAGTGCTCCGTCGGCGCCGCAACGTTCCCTACGATGGCAAAAACAATTTTTCGATCAACACGTCGCAGCAGGAGATCGAGCAGTTCCATAGCATCCTGGGCATGGTGGCTCTCGCCACCGTCGTGCTCAGCGGCATAGGCCTGCTCATCGGCGGCGTGGGCGTGATGAATATCATGCTCGTTAGCGTGACCGAGCGGACCCGCGAGATCGGCATCCGCAAAGCCATCGGCGCCAAAAGCGGCGACATCACCTGGCAATTCCTGCTCGAGGCCATGACGCTTACTGGAGCCGGCGGCGTAATTGCGCTGGTACTGGTGAACGGCCTGGTGATTCTGGTGCGCCTGGGACTGAAGTGGCCTGGCAGCGTGCCGATTTGGGCCGCTGCGACTGGCATCATCGTCAGCGTGAGTATCGGCTTGATCTTTGGCGTGTGGCCCGCGATGAAAGCGGCCAAACTGGACCCCGTCGAAGCCCTGCGTTACGAATAATGCCGAACGGGAGTCGTTCCTCGAAAGAATCGAAGCGTTCTTGCAATCCCGAAAAAACCAGACAAGGGAACTAGGGAAGCGCTGGCGGCTCACCAGAAGCGTTGGGCGAAACCTCGCGCGCCTGCGGCCCGGGCGTCAGCGAGCTGCGCTTGCCGGCCGAAGTTTTTGGAACGGATTTCGGCGGATCGTTTTCGACCGGGACGGCAGCCTCAGGAATCGTGCCAGTGCGTGGGTGCGCAGACCACCTAGGACTGTCGGTGCTTCGCTGGGGCCGAGCGGCGACGGCCGGCGTGGACCGCGTCCGAACCCAGTCGCGCAAAGAGCCCGCCGCAGTCACAGCGCTAGCGAGCAGCAAAACCGCCGAGGCTATGGCTAAGAGATCGCGCGGATGCGCCGGGCGCGTGAACCAATAGGGGCGATTCAGCTGCACAGAAAGCTTGTCCCCGCAGCGAGCCACCAGATAAAGCGCGCGTGCCAGGTCATAGCCCGACTGGTAGCGGTTATCCGGGTCTTTCGCAAGACACCGCGCGAGGATTCGATCGAACGCCGCTGGAAGCGTGGGACGAAGCTTGGACGGGGGAATGGGGTTGGCCGTGAGAATCTGCGCGCAGACTTCTCCGAGCGAATTGCCGGCGAAGGGCCGGACGCCGGTGATCATCTCGTACAGCACGATGCCGAGTGAAAAAAGATCGGAGCGGCCATCCTGCTTCTGCCCTGCAATCTGTTCGGGCGACAGGTAGGCAGGCGTGCCCAAAACGCGGTCCGAGCCGGAGACTTGCGAGGCAAATCGCGCGACACCGAAATCCACGAGCTTCACTTTGTCGTCTTCGGTGACGCGAATGTTGCTGGGCTTCACATCCCCATGAATGATGCCCGCCCGGTGGGCGTAGGCGAGTGCCGAGGCCAGATCGGCGGTCCACACTGCCGCGCTCGCAAACGGAATCGGAGAGTGCGCCAGCAGGTGCTCGAGATTTTTTCCTGAAACAAATTCCATCACAAGAAAGGGAGTGCCGCTGCCGTCGCTGCCGACGTCATAGAGCTGCGCGATCGAAGCGTGGGAAAGCCGTCCGACGGTTTGCGCTTCTTGCAAGAATTGCTGCTCGCTGTTCTTGCCGAAGCCCTGGAGCAGCGTTTTCAGCGCCACCGTGCGGCCGATGACGGTGTCGCGCGCCTTGTCCACGCGGCAAGCTGCGCCGCATCCGAGATTTTCGAGAATTTCGTACCGGCCGCACTCGAGAGCCGGGCTCATGCGGAACGCAACAGTCGAGTGGCACGCTCGCGAAAGCTGGCGTGCGGTGTCGCTACGGGAGCCGCAATCTTGCGGCGGGCCAGGGGATACAATTCGGTCGCCAGCAGATCCACGGACTGATAGCGGTGCGCAGGGTCTTTTTCCAGAGTCTTGGCAACAATCGCGTCGAAGGCCGTCGGAACGGAAGGATTTGCCTGAGAAACCGGGAGCGGCTTCGAGGAAAGAACCCGCGTGCAAATTCCCTGCAGCGAATCGGAATCGAAGGGTCGCTTGCCGGTGACCATCTCATACAGCACTACGCCAAGCGAAAAAATATCGGAGCGCGCGTCCTGCGGCCGGCCTAAAATCTGCTCGGGGCACCAATAAGCCGGAGTGCCGAGCAGCGGCGTGTCCTTCTTGTCATGGCTGGCGAGGCGCGCCATGCCGAAGTCCGTCAGTTTGACGCGGCCGTCATCGAGAATCAAAATATTCGCAGGCTTGATGTCGCCGTGAATGACTCCTCGGCGATGGGCTACGTGCAAAGCCGAGGCGATCTCCCCGACCCACGCACAAGCGCGCGGCAGAGGAACACTTCCCTTGGCCAGAACCTTGTCAAGAGGCTGCCCTTCCAGGAACTCCATCACCAGATACGGCGTTTGCGTCGGTTCGTCAATGCCCATATCGTGCAGCGTGACCACGCAGGGATGCGAAAGCTGGCCGACCACACGCGCCTCTTGCAGGAAGCGGTCGCGCCCTGCGCCCTGCGCCAGCGCAGGCGAGAAGAGCTTGACGGCGACGATGCGCCCGATCATGGGATCGTGCGCGCGCACCACCTTGCTGTTTGCGCCGGCGCCGATTACGTCAATAACTTCATAGCGGCCTACTTGCATGGTGGCCTTTCCCTCAGGCGGATGCTGTCGAACTGTGCACAGAGTATCGAAAGGAGTTGTCCCATTAAATGAAGCAAGCGTGCTACCGGGAAGAGTACGGAGGTACTAGAGCGAAAGATTCAAATAAGCAGGCTCTAATATAGCGGGCCTCCGGGAGTGGGCCGGAACACCACGGCCGAGGGTCACTCTGTTTTTTTGAACGGAACGAGAGTCGGGGCGGTGCTCAGGCGCGCGGGAAAGTCCCGCACGAAAGCCGTCATCGAGGGATGCCAGAGACCGTTGTACCCAAAATAGCGCATTTCTTTCAGAGCTTGATCCGGCGGAAGTTTTTCAAAAGCCATGCGGTAGCTGGCGATAAAGACGCCGGTGCGGTCTTCCCCGTAGTGGCAATGCACGAAGACTTTTTCCTGCGGATTGCCGCGGAACAGGGAGAGAAACAGCGCCACCTGCTCGTTTGTCGGAGGAGACCATTCATTGACCGCGATGTGCACGAAGCGAATCCCCAATGATTCCGATCTTTTTTCTTCCCAGCTGATTCTGGAAGGGTCTTCATCACGGAGATTGACGATCGTGGTGATGCCCAGTTTTTTCAGCTCGAGCAGTCCCGGATCTCGGGGTTGCGCGCCGCGATACAAACGATCATTGATCCGCCCAGAATTGGGGACGCCTTCAATCCGCAGTTTTTCGCCGTACGCGGAGTGCATGGAGGAGGGCGTGGATGGCTGCACGTGGGCCTGAGCCAGGAGAAGCGAAGGAAACGCGGCAGCGAAAACAAGCAAAAGGAGAGCAGCGCGGCTCATAAGGGATTGGATGCGGTCCGCGTAGAGCGCGATGCAAGCGTGCCCCGAGCGTGGCAGACCGCTCCGTTGTCCTGGAAAGGGCACCACTACAGATAGACGTGGTACTAAAACGTCACCCACATTTTGCGTTTTTCTCTTGACAGGGCCTTCACACCCGTTGATACTTCGATTCCAGATTCTGGGGACGTGGTAGCGCCATGCGGACCGAGTCGAGGATAGGCAAGCAATAGGTCCGTAGTGAATCCACGAAGCTGGCCCTGTTTTTAAACCAAAAAATCGAGCGCGAAGTAGCTGCTCCGCGCCCGCATTTCAGGCGCGGGATTTGCTGTGAGGCTGAGGGAAACGCACCAGCCAGCGGCAGAGCATTGGCGTTTCGAAATGGTTTGGATGGTGACCGCGAGGCGGTCGATGGAAAGGTCGGCTGCCGAGCGGTGGCCTTTTTCTCCGGCCGGATGGAGGAATACCGTGTTTCAAGCGGCGGTGATCTTCAGGGCCCTCCCAGCACCCTGGGGCTGCGGTGGAGTAAAATAAGGGGTTGCCCGCTAAATAGGGGGCGCGAAGTTGCGGAGGGCAGGATGGCAACGGTGAAACAAGCATTTACTGGGAATTCTCCGATCACGGAGACAACTCTGGAGAATACGGGAGCGGGAGCGCCCCAAGGCCTCTCTTTTGAAAGATATTTTACCGACGGAAAGATTGCTCCATTCGACGCGGTTGAATGGGAGAAGCGCACCGCGCTGATCGGGAACGAAAAGGGCGTGACGATCTTCCGCCAGGAAGACGTCGAGGTGCCCAAGAACTGGTCGCAGACCGCCACCAACATCGTCGCCAGCAAATACTTTCACGGCAAGCCGGGTTCGCGAGAGCGCGAGGGCTCGGTGCGGCAACTGATCAGCCGTGTGGTGAATACGATTGTCGGCTGGGGCCGCGAAGGCGGCTACTTCGCCTCGGATGCCTCGCGCGATGCGTTCCGCGACGAACTGACGCACCTGCTCGTCGAACAAAAGATGGCTTTCAATTCGCCGGTGTGGTTCAACGTCGGGGTGCAGCCGAAGCCGCAGTGCTCGGCGTGCTTTATCAATTCCGTGCAGGACAACATGGAATCGATC
>Ga0210384_10004150_pt1 | contig 16304 bp, 15 predicted proteins | sample IncBWH2MmetaG_FD_160574 | JGI IMG/M metagenome (GOLD analysis project Ga0210384, IMG submission 160574) | Forest soil microbial communities from Barre Woods Harvard Forest LTER site, Petersham, Massachusetts, United States - Inc-BW-H-2-M | ecosystem: Environmental > Terrestrial > Soil >...
GCACGCCCCCGAAACCACGCCGCCCAAAACGCCGGGCAACGGTGACGCGCCGCGCGGTTCCTACTGCAGTGTTGGTGTTGTACGTGTCCGCGCGTACGTAATTTTTCATTTTCGTCTTCCACATGCCGGACGTGGGATCGACCGATGTGGGCGCGGGCTTGTGTGCGCCAACGCACCGATCGGCCACCCCCTCAAGGCCAGAGTGCTTCCGACAGCATCAAGGGGGAACTCAAATGAACCTGAGACGACATTGGGCAGCCGCGGCTGTCTTCACGGCGATCTCGAGCGTGTTGCTTCCGCGCGCGGAAGCAATGGAACAGTCGAACGGCAGTGTCATCATTGAATGGAATGACCTCCTGCAACGGAACATCGGCGGACCCCCAATAGGGCAGCCCCGCAATTACGCCATGCTGCACATCGCCATGGCGGATGCGGTGGTCGCGATCGAAGGACACTACCGACCGTTTCACGCACAAGTCTCGGCGCCATCAGGCGCCTCCGCGGAAGCGGCCGCGGCCCAGGCGGGCCACGATGTGCTCGTGTCGTTGTTGCCGGCGACACAGGCGGCAGCGGACGCTGCGCTCGCGAACCGGCTCGCACAGATCTCACCCGGGCGAGCCATGCTCGGCGTTCAGGTTGGCAAGAAAGCAGCAGCTGCGATCCTCGCGTGGCGGCAGAACGACGGCTACGCGTCTGCGAATCCGCAGCCGCCCGCGTTTCTCGCTTCCACACTGCCTGGCGCCTGGCGGCCGACGGCCTCGGGGCCGTATCAGTTCTCCGAGATCGGGAATGTGGTGCCGTTCGGCTTGCTGACGCCATCGCAATTCCTGCCAACGCCGTATCCGCAGCTGGAAAGCACCGCTTATGCAGAGGCATTCAATGAGGTCAAGGAGATAGGTCGCGCGGTATCGGCAGTGCGCACGCCTGAGCAGGCGCGGTTCGCGCAATTGTTCGCGGGAGTTGGCGCCTTCGCCAACGTCACCGGTCCGTTCCGCCTGTGGTCGAGCGTGGCGCGCGATCTGTCGCAGCAAAAGTCGCTGTCGCTGCTAGCGACCGCGCGGTTGTTCGCGCTGACCCTGGCGACGATACACGACAGTCTACAGACCTCGCACTACAGCAAGGCTGTCTATCGTCTGTGGCGTCCAGAAACGGCCATCGCGCACGCCGACGTCGACAACAACCCAGCTACGGACGCCGAGCCCGGGTGGACGCCGCTGATCCCCACACCGCCGTACCCGGCGTACTCCAGCAACATGACCTGCATCGGTACGGGTGCTTCTCGTATGCTGGCGCATGTGCTGGGAAATGACGCCCAGACTTTTACGGCTACGTGGTACACGGCAACGGACTCGGTGGTGTTCGCACAGCCTTACATGAGCCTCTTTCAGCTCGGCGATGACGAGGCCCACAGCCGCATCTGGGGTGGCATTCACTACAGATTCGACATCGAGGCGAGCCAGGTGAGCTGCACGCAAGTGGCGGACTATCTATTCGACAATTACATGCGACCCAATCGCCCGGCGGAGCATTGATACCGCGCTGGCGGGTCGGCATCCGCAGGGGCCCCGCGCTTCTGCGGGTGCCGACGTGGGCGGCCCGGCCCGCCCGCGAACGTCGGCTGCACGGCGGCACGGGCAGCGAAGGGCCTACGCACGCGCGCGAGACGGACGCGCGCGCTGTCGGACTCTCCTGTATGTTGTGGATGCCGGCACTGAGCTAGGCCCACTGGGCCTACTTGTGCGGCTCGAGCGTCCTTCCCCGGCACGGCCTCGTTCCCATCGGATTCCCACGACCCGATCGGTGGGCTCGATGCGCTCCTAGTTTATTGTTTTCATTGGCGCTCCCTACGGGATTCGAACCCGTGTTACAGCCTGAGAGGGCAGTTTCGTACGCGAGAGGCTTGTAACCCGAGGGCAGGGTGCGCGCTGTTGAAGCCCTGGATTCCAATCCCATATTCCCTTCAGTCGTGCTCAACCCGCACCCGCGCCCTATCGGACCACCCGAATGTCACTCCGCCGTTCCGTGCCTGTGTTTCTCTTGGGATTTCTTCACGCGTATATAGGCTGGCGGATCCTGCCTGGCCTGCCGGTGGGCCTCGAGCTCCGGATCGTGGGCGGCGTGTTCCTGCTCCTCTCATGGGGATTGATGCTGTTCGGTCTGATGGCCCGATCCATTCCGCCCAGGCCATTGTCGGATCGCGTCGCCGCCGCAGCACTGTTCACAGCGGGCTTCTTTTCCTCTCTGCTCGTGTTCACCCTGCTACGCGATGTCGTGTTGTTGGCGGCCTGGCTGCCTTTGTCGGCAGAACACTTGCAGATGCTCGCAACCGCTTCTGCAGTGCTCGTGGTAGGGCTCACCGTGTTCGCCACCGTGGTCGGGTTTGCAAACGCGCGTCGCCGTGCCCGCGTCAAGTGCGTTGAAATTCCGCTGCGCAATCTGCCACACGCGCTGAACGGATTCTCGATTGTGCAGATCAGCGACATCCACGTTGGTCCCACTATCAAGCGCGGATACGTCGATGCGATCGTAGATGCGGTAAATGCACTCGATGCAGATCTCATCGCGGTGACCGGCGATCTGGTGGATGGTCCTGTGCAGGACCTCGCGCCCCACACCGAGCCCCTTGCCCGATTGAGTGCGCGCCATGGTGCATTTTTCGTGACGGGCAATCATGAGTACTACTCCGGGGAGCGTGCCTGGACCGCCGAGTTCAAGCGGCTGGGATTGCGAGTACTGCTCAATGAGCATGTCGTCGTGCTGCATCGGGGTGCTCCAGTGGTCGTCGCCGGTGTGACGGACTACAGCTCCCATCACTTCAATGCCGCGCAGCGCAGTGATCCAGCTGCGGCGGTCGCCGGTGCGCCATCGAATGCGGCCGCGAAGATTTTGCTAGCTCACCAACCGCGCTCCGCTGCCGCGGCGGCAACCGCTGGTTTCGATTTACAGCTGTCCGGCCACACCCATGGCGGCCAGTTCTGGCCGTGGACCTTGTTCGTGCGATTCCAGCAACCCTTTACAGCCGGTTTGCACCGCCTGAACAATCTCTGGGTTTACATCAGTCGCGGGACGGGTTACTGGGGACCGCCCAATCGCTTTGGGTCACCCTCGGAAATCACTCTATTGCGGCTGGTACCCGCCAAACCGAGTGACACGTCTGGCGCACTCGAACCGGTTGGCCGCGTTCTGTGTGGGGTGTTCGAAAACTCCCCGTGACGGACTGGACGGACGAAGTCGAATTCTGTTTCTGACGCAGGGTTGTACCCGCCTCGCGGTAACGCTGCTCTTCATCGGCGCTGCACCATTTAGGGCTGAACCAGCGCGCGAGCGGTATCGCGATCTCCAGCGTGCGGACACAGCATTCGCGTTTGCGGCTCGGAGATGCCTCGTGACGTTTGCCGCGCGCACTGCACTGTCTCCAGAAGCGCGTCTATCTCATGCTTCTTTAGGGTAATCGCGATGCCGGCAAACGAGCCGTAGCGTGCGCCGCAGTCGCGGATGACCGTTCCTAACCGGCCCCGTGATCAGGCGCTCACGGGCTGTGTCCGCAGCCCGTCGGCGCCGCAAACCCCGTGATGTGTAGAGGGGGCTGGTGCGGTTCCTTCTCTATGCTCGTCCACCGACGTCCGCCGTAGGAAATTTTCGCATCTGCCATACCAACTGCCATACGGAGCTCGAAGTCTTGTCGAGGAATCACGCAAGTACTGGATTTTAAATGGTGGGCGGTACTGGGGTCGAACCAGTGGCCCCTGCCGTGTGAAGGCGGCCGGAAGAGCGCACCTATCGTAGTTTCCCTACATCGCCCTTGGTCTGAGACGAGAGGTCGTTCCCCGGATAATATCGGTCTTTGTGGCCATCGGAACCTCTACGCACACGGACCTCATCCAGAGATTCTACGCTGCATTGCCGCTGGTGCGGGCATGGATAGACCAGCTTCTCGCAACGCACGCAGCTAACGCACGTAAGGTCAGCACCCTTGGGTTCAACCGCTTAGCGTCCTGTTATCCGGCGGATCTCCTCGAGCGGGCGCGCGTTGTATCCGTTGAACAGACGCCGTTTCCTCCGGTTTCGAAATTCGACCTCCCGGAGTTTGCGCAGCTGCAAGGACGGCAATTTGAGGGCATCACATTCAACAATACCTTCTTCGTCGTGAGAGGCCGAGAGTTCGAGTCACTTCACTTTCATGAGTTGGTCCATGTGGTTCAGTGGTCCAGGTTGGGCGTCGCCAACTTTCTGCTTGCATATGGTCTCGGCCTGCTTCAGTTCGGTTACGAAGGAAGTCCCTTGGAGCAGATGGCCTATTCACTACAGCAGCTATTCGAGCGGGGCACGGTTCCAAATGACCTTGTGCGCATCATCGAAAATGGAACGGACGAAGTATGGAAGCAAGTGGCACGAGTTGTCGGGGCACAATGAAACTCACACGTCCCAGAAGGAAGAAGAACTTGGATGGTCGCACAGGCGAAACGCGACGTAGACCCGTTGGCGTGAGACGGCTCAAGCTCGGCGAGCGCGAGATCCTCACACAAGGCCTTCGGCCGGCCGTCTTCCAGGATCTGTATCACTTCTTCATGACGGTTAGCTGGCCGCAGCTCTTTGCAACAATTGCGGCGTTTTTCCTAAGCTTCGATGTGCTCTTTGGTTGCCTCTACTATCTGGTGCCGGGGTGTATCGCTAACCTGAATCCGCCCGGCTTTGCAGGCGCGTTCTTTTTCAGCGTTGAAACGTTGGCGACTGTCGGCTACGGAGAAATGCATCCGCAGACGCTTTACGGCCACGTCATATCCATGATTGAGATCTTCGTCGGCCTCATGACGCTGGCGCTCATTACGGGACTTATGTTTGCTCGCTTTTCCCGGCCGCGGGCACGGTTCCTCTTTGCGGTAAACGCAGTCGTCCGGCCCATCGACGGCAAGCTTACGCTCATGTTTCGGGCAGCCAACGCGCGCCTAAACGTCATTCAAGAAGCGTCGGCACAGCTGCGCATGTTGCGCGATGAGGTAACCGAGGAGGGCTTTCGCATTAGGCGCATCACCGATCTTTCGCTCGTGCGCGCACAGCATCCGGTATTCATTCTCGGCTGGAATATCATGCATGTTATTGACGAAGGCAGTCCGTTACAGGGCGAAAGCGCGGATTCCTTGAATGCCGCCGAGACGGTGTTCATCCTGAGTCTGAGCGGCACCGATGTAACGACCGGGCAGATGCTAATGGCACGCAACGAATACCCAAGCACCGCTATTCGCTGGAACCAAAGCTTTCGCGATGTCCTGGAAGTGGACGACGATGGCAGGCTGCAGCTCGATTACCGAAAATTCAATGAAGTCGAGCCGCTCGCTAAAACGAGCGTCGATGATAGGCAGCAATGATTATTTCGAGAACTCCTCAGCGTCGCTCGTCCGCGCGGGGGCGCCAGCCCAGCGCCGTGAATCAGCAGAGCGGCGAAAGCCACTCCGGCAAGAGCTTCTACGCCAGCTTCGCAGCGGCTCGACGCCAGCCCCGGGATCGAGCTCATCGAGCGGCGCGGCCGCGGCGGTTTATTCGGCCACCAAGGCGGCGATTCATTCCTACGTGCTCTCGCAGCGCTTCATGTTGAAGGATACCCCCGTACGGGTGCTCGAGATCATACCGCCTTGGGTGCGCACCGAACTCATGAACAGCCAGGACACCAAGCAGGCTATGCCGCTCGAGCAGTTCATCGAAGAGACTATCGCGGTCCTCGGAACCGACGCAGACGAGATCCTGGTCGATGCGGCCAGACCGCTCCGGATCAATGCCGGCCCAAACGAACACGGTTTGGTCAATGGTTTCAACTCGCAGATGATGGCGATCTTCGGCGGCGGATAACGCTGTAGTGCCGTTTCCGGCGTTGCGTGCCGTCGCCTCAAGAGAAAACAAGCGGCTCGTGACTCGCACGCACCGTCCATAGAGTGATGCCCCGCAATACTGTGGAATTGCCGCGTTTCGACATGAGCTTGCCGCGAAGTTGAAGCCGCCTTAGCCTGCTACTAACCGTCCGCGCGGCACTCGCAAAAGCGTCGAAAATCTGGTCTTCTTGCAAAGGACAAGGCTATGCCCCTGGACTTAGACACCGCTCGAAAGCTCGTATCGCCGATCTACGATGCTCTGACACGACCAGGAGAAAAGGATGTCGAGGCGCTGATCAAGATGGTCACCTCCGCCGATTTTCAGTCTTGCGGCAATGAAGGCGACTGCGCCGATCGAGACACTGTGATTGCGCGCTTCAAGGGACTGGCGAGCGTTGTTCCCAATCTCAACTGGACGATCAAGCAACTTTTCGTCTCGGGCGACAGCACAATCATCGTACGGGGCGAAGCGACAGGTACGCCGGTTAAGACCTTCCTCGGAGCAGAGCCAACCGGCAGAAGCTTTCGCACTATGTCCATCGATCTCTACACCGTTGCGGACGGGGAGATCTCGCGTTCTTACCATGTAGAGAACTGGTCTGCCGCTTTACGTCAACTTGCTAAAGGCTGACGACGTCGACCACCGAACGCGGCACTTTTAGAACGGCTCAAAACCAGCCGGGATGCCTAACGATCGGCGCCTTCGAGCAGCCCCCTGGATGTGTAGGCAGATGACGGTAGCGGCGCCGTGACGACTATTCTGGATGTGAGGCTACGAGCCATACCCCTCGTCTGCCTGCTCGTTGCGCTTCGCTGGACGTTGCAAATTCCGAAGCGGTTCGCGCGCGTTCGTTCGAGTCCGTTGGCGTGAATTGCTCTTCACGCGGCCTCGGGGCGCTGCCGCTCGAGGCACACCTGCACAGCCTCCACAAAAGAGCTCACTGCATAGTCGCCGTTGCCGATATGCCGAGAGAGCTCCGGCTGGATCGACAATCCCGGAAGAGACACTGACACCACCCGGGCGCCCGGGAGATGCTGACGAAGTCGGTCGGCTGTCTGCTTCGAGTGCTCGCGCTCCGCGCTCGGGAAGGCGCTGACGAGGTAGGCGATGGCTATAGCGGCCGGATTCGCATCGGGCGGCCGCGATCCTGCATCGAGATCCTCCATCGAAACATGGCGCGCATCCAGTCCCTGTTCGCGCAGCGCGCGTACTAGCAGTTCAGCGGCAATCGTGTCGACCGGCGAACCCAACCCCAGACACAGCAGAATCGACCCAGGCGGTACCGCCACCGGCCCCTGCCATCTTCCGGTCAATTGTTCACGGTGCTGACGCAGGATGAGCCCAGCGTTCTGATCGTCCAAGACCGAGGGACGCCGTCGTCGCAAGCGTCTGGGTTCGCCGCTGATAGCGGACACGACCGCCACGAGCAGGTCGCGCAGCTTGATCTGCTGATCATGGCTGATCGCACCGGCCTCGCGATCGAGAAACCCGAGGTGCAGCGCGGGCATCAGGACGAGATCGCAATACGCGGCGAACGAATTGCGTTTGAGGAAGGCTCGAGCGATCACGAGGATCTCGTCGGCGTCCCCGGAGAGCGCTCGCTGGTAGAACTTTTGGGGCAGGGTCAGCGCCTGCGTGTCTCCCAGCAGAAGGTCCAGGAAGCTCAGCGCCCGGATGTGACGGCCTATCACGAGAAGGCACAAGGTCAACGGGGTTGACAGGACGAGGCCGATCGGGCCCCAGAGGGCGCTCCAGAAGATTGCCGCCACCACGATCGAAAGTGGTGACAGGCCGGTGGTGTGACCATAGAGATTTGGCTCCACGGCTTGTCCGGCGATCAGCTCTACCACGATGAACAGCCCCAGCGTGCTGATGGCGAGCGACCATCCCGGAACGACGGCGATTGCCAGTGCGGTTGCCAGGAGCGCGGCGAGCCACACCCCGACGTAGGGCACGAACCGCAGCAGCGTAGCGAGAGTGCCCCAAAGTGTCGCCTGTGGAACTCCCAGAACGGCGAGGCCTAGTCCGATGGCCACGCCGACGCCGAGGTTGACAGCGAACTGCGATACGAAAAACCTGGAAAGCCGCGCGCCCGCGTCGTTGAGCGCAAGGGTTGTCAGCCGTAGGTTGGTCCCACCGGCGACACGGATGAATCGGTCGCGCAGCGCTTCGTGCTCGAGCAGCACGAACACCAGTACGACCAGCACAATCCCGGCAGACTCAATGGGGACCCAGACCGATGCCACCACTCTTGCAATGATCTGCAGCGGGGCGGGGCGGGGTTGGTGCAACTCAACGGGAATCGGCGCCGCCTTCGAAGAGAGGTCGCCTGTCCCGGAAGGCACGGGAGATCCCACACTCATCGGGTGGTTCTCGATGAGCCGACTGGCCTCGTTCGTCAGTGCGTTGAGCCGACCGACGGTCACTTCATCCAGGTTGCGCAGCTTCTGCTGAATCGTTCTCTCGTATTGCGGCAGGCTCGCGGCCATGCGCAAGACCTGAGTGCCCAGCACCCCGGCTGCTGCCGTGACCACGAGAGCCAAGGTGAGGACTGCCACGAGCACTGAAGGGGTTTGACCCAACCCGATGCGCCTCAGTCTGCGGACCAAGGGCGCGATCAGCAGGCTGAGCATCAGTGCAACGGTAAGAGGGATGAGTACCTCGCGACCGACATAGAGCAGGGCCAGCACCGTTGCGAAAGCGATGATGCCGATGGCGCGGTCGCGTAGCGAGCCGATTCCGGACGGGTCGGTGGTGGTCCTCCGGGGCGAGTCCGGGTTGTCTCTTTCCATATGGACGTACACCCCGCACGAAAGTCTAACTTTGGAACTGTGTGTTTGACGAGCCTACGCTGTCGGTAGCGACTATTCACCCTGCGCGGCTGCCAACCCAGCGCGTCTGCGAGCAGTATGCCAACGCCAATTGCACCCTTGGCTACCACCAGGTCTATAGCTCCTGCTTCCGAAGCTCGCTTGCCGCTGCTGCGGACAAGATTCACCAGGAGCAGGTGTCCGCGCTCTTCGCCGCTACTTCGCTCCCGAACACGCCGTGAGGCTCGTGTCGGCTCTGCCCGCCCGGCGCGTGTCCGCTCCGGCTGTTCTGAATGACTCCTCTGGAGCAGGTTCACCGTCGCTGAAGGGTCCAAGAGCCGCCCGTGGGACGACGTGGAGTAGCGGCGATTTCGATCGCCGTTGGCCAATCAGGAAGGGACGCCAATTGATGTTGCAATCCCGTGCACCGGGATGCAAACCGTTGCAAATGGTAGCGGGGACGTGCTTCCGAGCAATAGCACGGTCATCGTCGTATTTCGCGGAGCCGTACCGCGCATGCGAAGAGCGCGAGCGCCCGTCCCCAAATACTGCCGGAACGGGCATGCTCTTACAACAGACAACTTGTATGTCGGGCAAAGTCGCTAGCGCTGCCGTCGGTGCGGCGCTGACAGGGCTACTCGGTTTCGCCGGCGTTAGTAGAAAATCGCAAAGGTATCGGACGCAATGCAACGGTCTGCATCGGCGCTCAGGTGACTGGGGGAGCCGGCAGCATTCGTCCCATTCATAGTCATGCCGTCAGCGCCGATTGATATGAGTGCCGAGGCCTTCGGACCCGTGGCTTCCCTGTGCGCGGTATCCTCCTTCGAGGAGGCTATCGAGCTTGCAAATCGGGCAAAATACGCGCTCGGCGCGACCATCCACACCGCCGACTTGAACGAAGCAATGAGCGCAGTGGAGGAAATCGAGGCTGGCATGGTCTGGATCAATGCGCCATCGTTCGACAACGATGCCGGCCCGTTCGGAGGCCGTAAGCAGTCCGGGATGGGGCGGCAACTCGGAGCGGAAAGACTATTCCCATATTCGCAGACCCACGCTTAGAGAGCGTAAATTTGGTGATATTCAGCGGGGATTGCCCGGCCTGGCTCCTGCCCAGAGCGACAGCACCTGCGATATAGCGAGAGAACGGTGAACTATACCTAACCCAATTCATCGCAAGGAGAATCCATATGAGCGCTGTTGTCAAAGAGGCTCACATATCCCGTCCCGTTACGCAGTTTCTGGCCACGCCCAAGAAACTGCTGATTGATGGCAAGTGGGTCGCTGCCGCCTCCGGAAAGACCTTCGAAGTTAAGGATCCAGCGAATGGCGCGGCTATCGCCTATGCTGCCGAAGGCGACGAGGCGGATATCGATGCTGCCGTTCGCGCAGCGCGTCGCGCGTTTGAGGCGGGACCTTGGCCGGCGATGACACCCTCCGAGCGCGGCAAGTTTGTGTGGCGCATCGGCGATCTCATTTCGAAATACAGCGACGAGCTGGCCGAGCTCGAGTCGCTCGACAACGGCAAGCCGATGTCTGTGGCGCGGGTTGCGGACATACCGCTGGCCGCCGACATCTTTCAGTACATGGCAGGCTGGTGTACGAAGATTGAGGGAAAGACAATTCCGCTTTCGGTGCTCTATACACCGGGAGCGAAGTACCACTCCTACACAAGCCCGGAACCCATCGGCGTGGTTGGCCAGATCATCCCGTGGAACTTTCCGCTGCTGATGGCAGCCTGGAAACTCGCCCCCGCCCTTGCGACGGGCTGCACGGTCGTATTGAAGGTGGCGGAAGAGACCCCGCTCACCGCCCTGCGCTTAGGCGAGATTATGCTGGAGGCCGGGTTGCCTCCTGGCGTGGTGAACATCATTACTGGATTTGGGGAAACCGCTGGGGCAGCACTCGCGGCTCACCCCGGTGTGGACAAGGTTGCCTTCACCGGATCGACCGAGGTCGGTCGCCTGATAGTACAGGCCGCGGCACGCGACCTGAAGCATGTATCCCTGGAACTCGGCGGCAAGTCGCCGAACATTATCCTCGAGGATGCCGATCTGGACGTCGCGATCCCAGGCGCCGCAAACGCGATCTTCTTCAACCACGGCCAGTGTTGTTGCGCGGGCTCTAGGCTATACGTTCACGAGCGCCTATTCGACAAGGTCGTGGCCGGAGTGTCGGATCAAGCCAAAGCGATTAAGCTCGGTTCGGGTCTCGATTCCAGCACGCAAATGGGTCCGATGGTCTCCGAGATCCAGCGCGATCGTGTCTGCAGCTACCTTGAATCCGGTAAGAAGCAAGGTGCCAGGGCGGTGACGGGAGGCAAGGCCCGCGAGGGTTCAGGGTACTTTGTCGAGCCGACAGTGTTCGTGGGCGCCAAGCCCGGCATGAAGATCGTCAACGAGGAGATCTTTGGTCCGGTGGTGACCGTCGCACCCTTTACGGAAGACGTTGATGCCCTAGTCCACGAGGCCAACGACACGATCTATGGTTTGGCGGCTGGAATCTGGACCCGGGATGTCAGCAAAGCACACGCTCTGGCAGCTCGCCTCAAGGCAGGAACAGTGTGGATTAACTGCTTCAACATCTTCGACGCCGCGTTGCCGTTTGGGGGGTATAAGCAGTCGGGGTGGGGCCGGGAGATGGGAGAGGCGGTTCTAGATAATTATCTGGCCACCAAGGCTGTCACCATCGGTCTCTGACTGGTGTAAGCGTCAAGAGGCACCCCGCCTCGGCGGGGTGCCCCTAATCCGAGAGCGAAGACCATTCCTTAGCGGAGGCCGGACGCTCCCCGGTCCGGGCATGAAGTCGATCGCAGCGTCACGCGCGGGAAAGCTGCTCTGAGGACCGCTAGCGAGGGCCGAAACCGATGCGTGCGGTACGATTTCGCGCGCGCCTAGTCGTCGAGGTTCGAGTGTCTCGAAAGGCGTGCCACAAAGACCGGCACCCCGGTGCATGGGTTGGTGCACCAGAATGCAACGGTTTGCGACGTGGAGGCGTTGGAACCGCTATACCAAGAAGGCTGGGCGGAAGAGGGCGGACGTCAGTGATCCGGTGATCGTGCGGAGGGGCGCTGGGCGTGTGTGACAGATTACGATCGACGGACGCAGATTAGCTTCGGCAGGTCAGGTCTTGAATTTGGCAGCCTCTTCTGAACCCCCTGTGGCGTCGCCCGCGCTGTACGAATGCGCGCCGGCGCCAGCAAGCTTGCCGCGATCGACGATCAGGTACTCCTCACGGATTGGACGTCTCTCGAACCAGCACTCCAGAATCTCGCGCGTTCCTGCCGCGTAGCGGGTTTGCGCCGAAAGCGACGTGCCGGAGATATGCGGAGTCATCCCATGGTGGGGCATCGAGCGCCATGGATGATCCTTTGGCGGTGGTTGCGGGAACCACACATCCCCGGCATACCCGGCCAGCTGTCCCGACTTAAGGGCAGCCGCCACATCCTCCCGGTTGCAGATCTTCCCGCGGGCGGTGTTCACGAGGTAGGCGCCACGCTTCATCTTCGAGAGCAGCTTAGCGTTGAACAGATTCTCGGTTTCCGGGTGCAGCGGTGCGTTGATCGTGACGACGTCGCAGATTTTCACCATGTCCTCGACTTTCGCGTGAAACGTAAGTCCCAGCTCCTTTTCCACACTCTCAGGCAAACGATGGCGGTCTGTGTAGTGCAACTTCACATCGAAGGGCTTGAGCCGACGCAACACCGCAAGGCCTATGCGGCCCGCGGCCACCGTCCCAATCTGCATGCCCTCCACGTCATATGACCGTGCAACACAGTCGGCGATGTTCCAGCCGCCTTTCACTACCCATTGATAAGACGGGATGTAGTTACGCACCAGCGCCAGAATCATCATTACAACGTGCTCAGAGACGCTAACGCTGTTGGAGTAAGTCACCTCAGCGACGGTGATCTCATTGTCCATCGCAGCTTGCAGGTCAACGTGGTCTGACCCGATTCCTGCGGTGATGGCGAGCTTGAGCTTCTTTGCCTTAGCGATACGCTCGGCGGTTAGATAAGCCGGCCAGAACGGCTGCGAAATGACGATCTCTGCATCCGGAAGCTCGCGCTCGAACCTGCAGTTCGGCCCGTCCTTGTCAGAGGTGACGACGAGCGTATGGCCATTGCTTTCGAGGTATTTGCGCAGCCCGAGTTCCCCGGTCACGCTGCCGAGCAGACTTCCCGGGGTGAAATCTATCGCTTTTGGCGTCGGTGCCGTCTGCCCACCCGGATAGCGGTCGATTTTAGGTATCCCATCTCGCGCATAAGACTGCGGGTAGCCCTCAACCGGGTCGTCGTACAGAACGCACAGTACCTTTGCCACGGCAGTTCCTTCCGGTGACTGACGGCACCAGCCTGACGACCGCGGCGTCAGCGATCAAATTGAATGCTTGAGTCGACTGATCGAAATCGTCAATCACTTACCTGCACAGGCACCCCCGCGCCGCCAGTACTTGTCGATATGGGCCTCTATGTCACGCGCCAAATCCACCTCCTGCGCTACGGCAAGCAACGCACGTGTCATGGGCGTAAGAGGATCCCGAGATGACGCGACCAGACCCAGCGTGTGTGAACCGATCGGGTCGATGAGCGGCAAGGCGCTCAGGGGACCTGCCTGGCCGAGCAGCAGCAGAAACGTATGCGGCACAATAGTCGACCAGGTTCCGAAGCGCACGTGCGACCAGAGCGTGACAAGCGAGTTCGTCTCGATCGAGGGCTCTACTTCCGCGCCTGCTTCACGAAAGTAGGCGTCAAGGATGCGCCGGTTCTGCATGGATTGTGTGAGCAGACACAGCGGAAGCTGCGCCGCCTCTGCCCAGGTCACTGCTTCACGCGTGCCGAAATGCCCGCCCTGGTGTGTGAGCAGGACGTAACGTTCGCGGTAGAGCTCCGTTGTTCTGACTCTTGCCAGAGAATCGTTGTCGAGGTAAGTCACTCCGACGTCGATGGTGAAGTCATCGAGGCCACGCTGAATATCCCGGGACGTCTGGGAAATGATCTCAAGTCTTGCGCGCGGATGGCGCACTGCGAATGTCGCGGTCAGCAATCCGAGCGCAGGCAATCCTACGGGGATGCTGCCAATGCGCACTTGCCCGAGGAGTCCTTCACGCGATTCACTTAATTCTTGTTCAAGGCCGCGATAGTCCGCGAGAGTCCGTTGCGCCCAGGCCAGAACCCGCTCGCCCTCTGCTGTGAAGCCGACGAAGCGCTGGCGCCGCTCTACGATGAGCACCCCCAGGCTGTCTTCGAGTTGCTTGATGCCGGCCGACAGAGTGGGTTGCGTTACATTGCAGGCGCTCGCCGCACGTGCGAAATGCCGCTCGTGCGCAAGGGCAACGACGTATTCGAGATAGCGAACGATCACGTTAACTGCCCGGAAGCCCGTTTTGCCTCAATCAGTCGCCGAACACACGCCGCCGAGGTCAAGAGTGGGAATGGCGGCTTACCGCCGTCGGGAGGCGGCCTCTGTCAAGGCCCGGGCGGTCGCGCCCGGGTCCCGGCGGAGGAGTGTATCTTGGACCGAGCGTTACGTCGTCCGCGGGTCCGCGGAGTGCTAGCATCGCTATATTGTAAGAGGAATAACGAAATGTCTGTGGGGTCTGGCGTGCACAAAATGACCGTCTGGTTCCTCATGCTGGGCATCGCCCTCGATGCCGGGGCGCTGTCGGCTGCTGAGCATGATCGGCCTTTCATTGTGTTTGCAGCCGCGTCGCTTACCGAAGCGGTAACGGAGGTGAGCGCGGCGTTCACCCAAGAGACCGGGATCGCCGTGAAAACGTCATTCGCCGCGAGTTCTATACTCGCCCGCCAAATTGAAGCCGGTGCTCCGGCGACGGTGTTCTTTGCGGCCGATGAGGAATGGATGGACTACCTCCAGAGCCGAAAACTGCTCGCGCCAAGCAGTCGCAAGGATGTGCTCGGAAATCAGCTCGTGCTCGTCGCGCCTGCGGACAGTACTGCAACCGTGAAGATCACCTCAGGGCCAGCGCTGGTTCAGGCGCTGGGCGGTGCACGGATCGCGACGGGGGATCCGGATTCGGTACCGGTCGGCAAATACGCCAAGGCGGCGCTCATCAAACTGGGCGTGTGGGAGCAACTCGAAGGGCGGCTGGTACGCGCCGAGGACGTACGTTCCGCACTGGCCTTTGTGGCCCGGGGCGAGGCGCCGTTCGGCATTGTCTATCTCACTGACGCGAAGATTGAAAAGAGAGTGAAGTTGCTCGATGTGTTTCCGCAAGACACGTATCCGCCGATCCGCTATCCGATCGCGATGACCGCGGGGGCTGGTCAGGATGCCAGTCGCTTCGTTGAATTTGTAACCGGCCAGCGCGCTGCGGGCATTTTTCAGAACTACGGATTCGCGGTGCTTGGCATGGCGGGAGAGGCAGCAAGCGCTGCCGACACCGACCCATGCACGCGGTTTACCCGGGATGTTTCGCGCGAGCTGGCCGTGATGAAACAGACGCCGCGCGCGGTCGCCGCGGCCGTCAAGCCGAGTGCCGATGTCCCGCAGATCGAACCTGAGAAGCTCTATGAGGTGAAGCTTGCGGATCAGAGGATGGTGACGTTCGTGGCAAAGCCTGGCAAGCCCACCCCTAACGACAGCGCACATGCCGGGCTCGTGCGATTGCGGGTTGAGAAAGCGGGGAGATACCGCGTCTCGATCAGCAGCGGCCACTGGATCGACATCGTCGACGGTACGCAGCTCGTGAGTTCTAAAGCCTTCCAGGGGCAGCATGGGTGCGAACGACCCCACAAGATAGTGGAATACGAGCTGCCTGCAGGCCGAGATCTGACCCTTCAGTTCAGCGGTTCCAAAGATCCTCAGGTCATCGTAGCGATCACGGCGGTGAATACACCCCGAGCAGGTTGAAATCGGGTCAGTGGCAGTGGGGGCGTGCTGTGGACTTGCTCGATGTTCGCCTTCCCAGGTCGGAACGCCTCCGGACCGACCTACGGACGCCGACGCGGTGCGGAAACGGCGACGAGCTCACGCCTCAGAACTTGGCGCCCGCCGACCGCGGCCGTCCTGGGGAAAATCTACTTCCTGACGGATGGCGCACCGGTGGAGTTTCGCGCCTTCATCACCGCGCAAGCGCGCGCACACGGTGTTGAACTCCGTGAGGGTAGCGTGCCGCGCGGAGTGTTGTATGCGGTCGCTGCGGTCAAGGAATTCGCTTGAGGCGCCCTTCCGCTCAGGGGCGCGCCCTTTATCACGCGGACAGCGATGCTCCTCGCCGGCGAGGAGGTCACGGTTGTCGGCAGTGCTTCCTCGGGGACTCCTGTGGGCCTTCGCCGATCACACCGAGATGACGGCTGTTGCAGCTGAATCGACTGCCGGAGGGGCAGCCCTCCCGCGGGTCAGCCCGCTTGTTGAAGGCGAGCCGCGCCTCGCTGATGCAGGGTGCTGAAATCAGAGCAGCACTTGCACGAAGACGGAAATGCTTGGCCCATCATGCAGTGCATTCGGTTGCACACGGGTGCAAACCGTTGCAAATGGTAGCTTTGGGGGGCCGCTTCGAGCTTTATAGCGCCTATCCCATCCGGGTGCCGGCGGTTCCGGCCAGCGTCTTCGTGACTGGATGAGACGCTTTGCAACGTCTCGCATTCGCGTGTGCCAGGAGAACAGGCAC
>Ga0210384_10004152_pt1 | contig 16304 bp, 13 predicted proteins | sample IncBWH2MmetaG_FD_160574 | JGI IMG/M metagenome (GOLD analysis project Ga0210384, IMG submission 160574) | Forest soil microbial communities from Barre Woods Harvard Forest LTER site, Petersham, Massachusetts, United States - Inc-BW-H-2-M | ecosystem: Environmental > Terrestrial > Soil >...
TGACCTCGAAGTTCGTGGTTCTCTGGGCCAGCAGACATTGCAGCAAGAGTTCGAGCGATTCGGCGCGCGCGTAGGTGCAGATAATTACAGATATGAGCATAGAAATTCTTTCAACGGGAAACGATTAATGGTTGAAGGAGCTAAGCCGCTGGAACGCCCTCACGACGGCGAAGACGGAATCCGTTTATACATTGTTGGTAGAAATCTATATTTTGATTCACAAGACTATCAATTGAAAATTGTTGTCTTATTCGATTCCGGCCCGCATCACCGATCTGTCGTGCAAATGTCGGGTTGGACAAGATATTCAGAATGGCATCTGCGATCTGTCCGGGTTGATGGGGGTCGATGAGCAAACCCTCGCGTCCGTCTTCCATCATTTCCGGACCACTGCCTTGACGGCTATAAATTGTTGGACAACCGCAAGCCATCGCTTCCAGTGGCGCGATTGCGAATGCTTCCGCGTAAGATGGAAACACCGCAGCACGAGCGGTGCGAAGAGCTTCGAAAAGTTTCTCCCGGGATACGTGCCCGTGAAATCGAACGCTCGCGCTTGTACCGTTCAGCCGGGCGGAGAGAAACCCTTGCATTGATTCTCCATCATCAGTGCGGCCGTCTTTGCCAAAGACATGTAATTCGGCGTTAGGATACGAGTTCACGACCGTCGGCCATGCCTCGATCAGCGAAACGATTCCTTTTTTCCCGGTCAGCGTTCCACTAAAAACAACCAGGTTTTCTGACCTCGGCACGGATGAAGATTCCGTAACCATTTCAACGGGGTTGTAGAGAATAGTATGCGACTTGCGGCAGTCTAACTTAAACACCTGATGCGATTTCCGTGAGGTGTATTCGCTGACAGAACAAATGTAATCAAATCGCCGCACGCTGGCACGTTCGAGCCAAAATGAAACTCTATCGGTGGGTCTCCCTAACTCTGCTGCAAAATACGTCACCGAGCCATGTAGCCGCCCAATGACTGGTACATTCAACTTGCCCCAGCCTGCAGCCCAGCCTTGATAATCCGGAACTTCCACAACGTCGACGTCACCGGCGAGCACCCATTTTTCTACCTCTTTAAAGAGACGACGCCGAGTGAACATCCAACTTCCGCTCGTTCGGCGCTCGCGCAGTCGCCATATCCTCACCCCTTCGTCCACCTCGAAATTAGGTGCCGGATAGGATCGCGGGTATACCCCGATCACGCGCACGTCGTGACCTAGCCTAGTTAGCGAACGTCCCAGAGTCTGAGTCATCGTACCGATTCCGCCGTGGGGACCGGGAGGATACTCTCCGCAAATAAAACATATCCTCATACAATTGCAGACTTTCTATCGCCGTCATCGTAATGGAAAAGACCGTGCAGAAGCCTGCCGGAAACAGCCCATCTGAGCAGGCCAATGAGTGCGGCCGATGGCTGGTTGCGGGCATTAGCTCGCAGATGTTTCCAGCGGCGGAGAGAGGATAATTCTTTGAGTTCTCGTCTGTCCTGAGCGGTTAGATCCGTCGCGGTCTGCCAGACTCTCTCCCACCGATCCAGCATTTCCATGCCCTTAGGAATTGGCATGTGCAGGCTCAAGCCAACATCGCGCAGGGCCTCAAGCTCTGACCTCGTCCAGGTTTCTCCAGTGAGCCAACGGAGATGATCCGCGAGAACGTCCAAAGCGAGCTCGGACTGCAGCGAACCGTTTTGCATCGTTTGCCGTTTCTCGTGAAAGCGGACAAAGCACAACACTTCGGGTATCGTTCCGAGCCAGCCGCGTCTCGTTAGGTCGCACCAGAGTCGATAATCCTGTGATAACGGAAGTTCACGGTACCCACCGATTTCCATCATGGCTTCCCGTTCGATACACGCAGTGCTATGAATCGAAGGACCGCGTAGGAGAAGGCTCCAACGAAACACGCGAGAATTACGTGGGATCGAATTGATCGTCGCGAAACGCTCACCCCTATCGTTGAATCCCTGCCAGTACGATACGCAAGCCCGGTAAGCGGGGTAATCGGCTAAAAATTGCAACTGTCGCTCGATGCGATGAGGCGTGCACAAGTCATCGGCATCGATGCGCACAATATACCGACCGCGAGCTTGTCGTAGACCATCATTTGCGGCGACATAAGGTCCAGCCGTATCTCTCCGGCGTATCAGGTTCAATCGGTTATCGGTGCGACGAGCGTCCTCGATGATCTGACAAGTCTGGTCGTCAGAATTATCGTCGACCAGAATGTACTCCCAATCAGTGAACGTCTGAGCTTGAATGCAAGCAATCGTTTCCGGAAGATAACGAGCGCCATTGCGAACCGCCGTTAACACTGTGACGTGGGGAGAGCTCATGCCGCAATCGCCAACAAATCTGACAGGGTTTCCTGCGGAGCTGACGCGCGACGGTTAACTTGCAGCCAGATATCAAGGACGAACAAATTCCAGACGCGCCGCGCAGATTTGGCTGCGGTGTTGGGATCTGAAACCAAAGCTCTAATTCCTCGAGGATCGAACAAACCTTCCCTGACCGCGAAACCGTCAGGAAGTGCTCGAATGATTTCAAATATTGCCGGCTGTCGAACCCAACGGCTTAGCGGCGTATCGAATCCGGACTTTTGCCTGTTAAGTATTTCGGGAGTGCACCTTTTACCTAACGATCGCTTTAGCAGGATTTTGAAGTCGGTAGCGGTTTGCTTCCATTTACCGGAGATCCCTTCAGCGAGACGCACCAAGCGGTAATCGAGGAAAGGCACTCGAACTTCCAGGGAATTTGCCATCGACATTCTGTCAGTCAGCGCCAATATTTGATCGGGCAAATAAGTGTGCTGGTCGATGTACTGAAAGCGCGAGAGTGAATCCGTTCCGGGATAGCTCTTCCACAAGGACTCAAAAATTGCTTCTGTATTGCCGCTTGCCGGAAAACCAAGTTCCCGCAAACCCTGCCCGTTAAAAATCTGGACCCGTTTCAAATAGCTTCGCCAAGCATCAGAAGGATGGCCTGCCAGCTGCAGTTCTTCGCCCCATGGGTGACTGTAGAGTTTGACGATCGGTGCAAGAGCTCTGGCTGCCATGGGCGCGTGGCGGAAAGTTCTCCGGATTTTTCCGGGCCCTGGGTCCAAATATCGGGAATAGCCTCCGAATAATTCATCGCCCCCGAGTCCAGACAGGCAAACCTTAACTTCTCGCGCAGCGAAGCGGCTGATCAAGTAATTCGGAATGATGGAAGAGTCTCCCAGGGGCTCGTCCATGTACCAAAGCAGCTTCGGAAGATGCTCCAGTGCGTCCTGAATCCTTACGTGCAACTCGCGATGGTTGGTGCGCACGTGATCAGCCATCGAACGAGCGTATGGCGTTTCGTCAAATTCGGTGTGTTCGAAGCCAACGGTGAAGCTTCTGATCGGCACCTCAGATAGCCGCTGTGCCGTAGCGGTCACCAAACTGGAATCAAGCCCACCACTCAAGAATGAAGCGACCGGAACATCGCTACGCATCCTTAGTCTCACCGAGTCATCGAACGCCCTTTCGACTTTTTGCTCGATGGACTCTGACTGCTCGTCGCCTTGCAGTGCACATTCCCCAAGATTCCACCATGCGCGATTCTCAACACCGCTAGCTTGAATTAACAGGTAGTGGCCAGGAAGCAAACGCTTGGCGCTCTTATAGGGGGTCGCTTCACGTGGAATATAACTAAGCCGCAAGAAGTCGGCGATTGCGTCAAGATCAAGCGTGCTGGAGAACTCAGATTGCGTTTGTAGTGCTTTCAATTCACTAGCAAACAGCCATCGAGACCCAATCTGACAATAATAAAGAGGCTTAACGCCCATGCGGTCGCGAGCAATGAACAGACGCCGTTTCTTGCTATCCCAGATCGCGAACGCGAACATGCCATTCAGTTTCGGCAGCATGTGTTCGCCATGCTCTTCGTACAAGTGGACCAGCACTTCAGTATCGCTTTGAGTCGAAAAGCGATGTCCTCGGGACAACAACTCATTTCGTAATTCAACGAAATTGTAAATCTCACCATTAAAAACCACCAGCACCGATCCGTCTTCGTTCGAGATCGGTTGCTTTCCTCCGGGCAGGTCAATAATAGACAGCCGCGCCATGCCCATCGCGATCGGTCCGTTCACCAGAAAGCCAAAGTCATCGGGACCACGGTGGCGCTGGACTTCCACCATTGCGCGAAGTCCAGTTATGGAGGGCGGGCGAACGTGGTCTAAAATCCCAGCTATTCCGCACATTCTTGGGCCTCCTGTTGCGTACTCTCAGATGGTGCAACAGAAAACTGCCACCTGGATGTCCACCGAATGGGAAGGGTCACATTGCCAGCCAGTATTAACAGAGTTGCTAATTTTTTTTCGCCAAATTCCGGGAAATACCATGCTGTAGTTAAATTCGGGGTCACCGAATGAGGAAGATTCAAATCACAGGCGAGTGAGCCGCCCTCTGGCGTGCTCCAGCGGAGTTGAACTTCTCCTTCGAAACCATAACCATGCAATTTCCATTTCCCATCGCCGAGAAACAAACGGGATTCGAATTGTACTTCACCCTTTCCATCGATTTTCTCTTCGAGAAGCAAATCGCCCGCCTCATCGAAAGCCCACGTCCGCCACAACACGACGTCTCGAGTTAGACGACGAAAGCCATCCCAACGAAGCGTGCCTTCTGTTTCGTGTTGAACGGTCCAAGCACCGCCGTCGTTTGCATAAGTTGCCGGGAGGAATCTACGGTCTTCCAAAGTCACGCCAGGCGCCAACCCATTAAGACAGGTTACGTTCTGGGCCTTCCCGCTTTTGGACCACGCACTTAGGGTATTTGAAGAACTCAGTATACTTCCAGGCTCCCTGACGATGACCTGGCCCATCCACCACAACTCAAAACTGCCGCGGCCGGAATCTCCGTGGCCACGAGATATAGAGGACGGGTCCATGTGTACGGCCACTTCGGCTGAGCGATCCGGTGACCTGAGAAACATAAAACCGCCATGCGGGTAACAACTAACGAGTTTTGGAGCAGCCGCGTGTTCCGGCAAGTGGGGCTGGTCACCGCAGTATAAAAGAGTCAGCGGAGTGGTCGAGCGGTGTCGCGGCGGTTCGCGCAGTAAATTATAATGGTAGGCGGCTGACATCAAACCCCAAAGGTCCTCGATGGAATGATCCGGTGAATTGTCGCCGAACCGCGGTAGCGTGCCGTCAGGACGAAGCAAGTCGTTACCTAATTGGAACATCTTGAAAATTTGTAATTCCCAGTCCTTCGGCAGCGATCGATGACACAGTTTCGCAGCAAGGAAGTACTCTAGGGCCGTCCGGCATAACAACATGTGATAGTGGCTGGATTGCTCTGCAAATGTGCCATCTTCCAACACAAGTTTCGGGAAGTAACGATCCCACAACTCGAAAGCGAGCCGTTGCCAAGCCGCGGCTTCCGGAACATCGGGGAGCATGCGGCTAGCGCGAAATAATCCCCGGGCATCGTTGAGTATGTGGTTGTGAAACCCAAGGCCGTGTTCGATATTATTCGCCAAGCGATGAGCATCACTCCATGCCTGTTCTTTGATCGCGATTATTTCCGTACTATCCTGTTCGGGAGTATGGCTAAACCAGAATAGGCATTCGGACAACGAGGCTATGCGTTCCGCTGTGGTGTAGGCCGCGAATGTGATTGCGGTGTGCGGACCGTGTAGCCACTTTGTCCAGGCAGTACGAAAGCCCGCGTGAGCGGCTACATGCCCAAAAGCGGCTGCTTGGGCGTAACGTACCGCCCAGTAAAGTCGATCCAAGGCATGCCGATCCTCAGGCTCATCCAAATCGTCAGCAGCACCTAAAGTCACTAACTCATATCTCTTGCCAGCTAACCGGAACTCGCCCTTAAGTTGTCTGTCAACGTCTGAAAATAACAAATCGAGTCCACGGGCTGCGTGCAAGTTGTTCGCTTTAGCGACGTAGAGTGGCGCGATGCTGGCTGGGAATTTGGGGACTGGACCCAAATCCGGCATTACAGAAATGTGTGGAGTGTGCTTGAGAAGTATCCGTTTCCCTGCTGCGCGAAGGGAGGAACGCCAGGGGCCGGTAGCTACGCGCACTCCTTGAAGCAAGTGTCCATTGCGCATGCTGAGGCGAACAGCGTTTTTTTGTTCTGGAGTAAGAAAAGCCATTCTAATCTAGCGACCAGCACTCGCGATAGAAAATGCCAACGTGGATACGGGCTGCCCAATGAACTCGCGAATTGCCCCAGCAACTCTCTGGGTGCATTCACCATCGGTAAATGTACAAATTTCTTTTACTAATACCCGTCTACCCTCGCGCCGTTCGGCGGGATTTATGAATCCCGCTTTAACAGCGGAGACCAATTCCTCCCTGCTACGTGGAATGGCGATGCCACCGGATGAGGTAATGGGCAGAAAATGCTCTTGGTGATAACACTCGAGCGCCGAGCGATGGTATTTCCGAGACGGGCTATCGTCATAAGCGGGTCCGACCTGAGCTTTATCAAAAATGGCGCCGTCCACTGTCATCGTCGAGGCGACATTGACATGCACGTTGCTATAGCACAACGTCGACGCAAGCTTGCAAATATCATCCATCGCAACATTGGTGTGGCCGAGAATTTTAGCTCCCAACTCCCACGGGTTGTCGACAACCACGTTCTTGGCTGCTTGCAACACCGGTTGCCAGCGCTCGATGGGATCAACAGGGTGCCTGCGGAATAGGATGATCGGATTCCCCGGAATCTGTTTTGTTTCGATGGCTTCGTCAAGCTGGCCGAGGAATAGCGGTTCGTGAGGAGCACAGCTGAAATAGCCGCCGGCAAAAAGCAGCACGGGCCGATCTGGTGGGAGAGCCAGCCGTCGTCGCCATTCCTCTTCACTCCATAAACAATCCCGTTTCCAATAAAAGTCGAACTGCGGGCTGCCAACTATTTTCACTTTACTGTCGGAGCTGTGCGGATAACCGCGTCTGAGCTGATCTACGTTGTGTTGATTCCACAGCAGGTAAAGGTCAAAGTTGATGGGTATCCATGGTCGGGTGGTCAAATTGTCGAAGGACAGGATGGCAACGGCGCTCCGGACTCCGGAAAGCACCGCGACTCTAACGGTCATCTCTTCGTCAGTGAGAAAGGGTGTTAGACAAAATAGCGCGTCGACTTTGAGTTGTTTCAGCTGCTGCTCGACGGACTTTGCGTTGGTATCGCTCCAAAACAATTCCTGTTCGCGGGTTTGTGCCTGATTTAGACCTCCGGGAATCGCGAGCAACACCGAGCGAGTTCGGGAACGCAACTTTCTTTTGACGCGCGACCGCCATGGACGGTCAAGGTTCTGTCGGTATTCGCGGATCGCGGTCGAAGCGCTTTTGCGAAACTGCTCATGCCATTGGTTCATGGTGCCGCGAGCCCGCTCATATTGCGCGCCCCAGGTGGCCTTCTGAAGCGGGTGAACCTCACATCCCGCTTGTACTAACTCCTGTTCGAGTGATTCGTCTTTCCAGCCCAGCAAGATCACGGGATGCAGGCTCGCGCTCAATTGCGACAGCAGGCCGCTGCGCAACAAATAGCGAATCGAGAACTGCAGGCTAATCGGAATTAAGACTCGAGGCTTACTCATCAAGGCTCGCAAACGAGGGATTCAGTTCGCTGTGGTATTCCAACGTTTGCCGAGATTTCGTGTCGGCACGCTGAGAAGATTCGACTTTCCAGGTTACTGGCGGGGTCAGCATCCCGGGAGCGGCGTCAGGATCGTAATCTGACTGCACCATGATAAGTAGCTTGTCCGATAGATAACGCCCCTTAAGGCCCACTCCATTGCATATCAGCTTGACAGTCGCGGAATACATGCCCGGTGTGAGCCACAAGGTCGGAACGTCCACGGATACGTGGTAAACACCTTCCCCATCGATCTCTCTATGCTTGCGTTCATTTATGACCGAGTGCATCACGGTAGTACCGTGAGCATTTTCAATGATCAAGAACATTCGAAATCCCGAAAATGAGACGCGGGAGCTTAACTCAAATTCAAACCGCATCGGCTTCGAGGCATCGACGAACGTGCTGAGCGGTCCATTGACGGTGAGGCATGAAATCGTGACTTCGCCAGAGTCTTTGCGATTTCCCTGGACTTCCTCTCCCATGCTGCGGTGGTACATCCCAATGCCGTCCTGCAAGCTTCCGGCGACGCGCAAGCGGCCGGCCTCGATGTAAAGACACCGATTACATAGCGACTGAATTGCAGCCATGTTATGGCTTACAAATATAACGGTGCGACCTTCCTTGGCCACTCCGGCCATTTTTCCCAGACATTTTTTCTGGAACGCGGCATCACCGACCGCGAGGACTTCGTCAACGATAAGAATCTCCGGATCTAAGCTCGCGGCGACGGCAAACCCCAGCCGCATATACATCCCAGTCGAATACCGCTTCACAGGTGTATCCAAAAATTTCTCAATTTCAGCGAAGGCCACAATCTCGTCAAATTTACGCATGATTTCATCGCGGCGCATTCCAAGAATTGCGCCATTCAGAAAAACATTTTCTCTGCCCGTTAACTCGGCATGAAATCCGGTGCCCACTTCCAACAGGCTTGCGATCCGCCCTCGAATATCGGCGTAACCCTTTGTGGGCTCAGTGATGCGCGACAGGATCTTCAGCAACGTACTTTTTCCCGCACCATTGCGTCCGATAACTCCTACGACATCTCCTTCACGCACTTGAAAGGACACGTCGTCCAGAGCCCAGATGCTATCTTCGCTTTTGGATTCGGAGCGGCGATCTGGTTTCAGCAAAGACTGCACACGACGAAAAGGCGCCCACATCGTTTCAACAATCTGATCGCGAAGGGTATCGTTGCGTTTGTGCAAAGCCCCTATGGCGTACTGCTTAGAAAGCTCATGGGCGTCAATGACGATTTCACTCATCTTTTTTATCCATTTGTAAGGTGAAACAGCAGAAGATCATTGCCAATTGGTGACGCATTATTCAAGTTCTTCCCAGCGGATCAGATGGTCTGCCGGGATGTCACAGACTGCGGTGCGGGAAATGATTTGATCCAAATGCTTCGCCGCGATTCCAGTTCCTGGACGCTTTGTCCAGACCATGTCGGCTTCGATTTTTGCGCCTTTCGCAATGGGGCGCAGAGAGACGACGCTGCGGTGGGCCCATGAACGAATAGGTTTTTCAAGATCATGAATTTTTTTGCTGCCACCAAGAGCTTCGTCAACGCAACGTACTGCTTTTACGAGCTCATATAATTCGTACGGTTCAATCGAGACACTTTGGTCAGGGCCAGGCTGCCGGCGATCCAGAATAAAGTGCTTTTCGATAAGCTTGGCGCCCACGGCCACGGCGGCAATGGAAGTATAAATTTCCGGCGTGTGGTCAGAATGACCGATAATTAAATCGTATCTATTTTGCATTTCTCGAATAACACCGAGGTTCACATCCGCGTGCTTTGCGGGGTACTCCGATACGCAATTCATTAATATGATTTGGTCGTTTATCGGCCGCAGCGTCTCGACGGTCTCGTCTATCTCGTTCCAATCGGCCATCCCGGTGGAAAGAATTAACGGTTTACCGAAGCTGGCGATTACTTTTAGGGTTGGCAGATCGGTCAATTCGCCTGAGCCAATCTTAAATGCGCCCACGCCCATTTCGTTAATCTCGAACGCCGCTTTACGACTAAAAGGGGTACAGAGATAAATAATTCCTAGCTCCTTACAGTATCGAAATAATTCATAGTGCTGATCCAGTTTCAGAGCATAACGTTGCAGAAATTCATAAAGAGGAATATTGAAGTTCCCGGACATGGGAACCCCATCTCTGAGCATTTCCTCATCCGGAAGATGGTGTTGAAATTTGATGACGTCTGCTCCACACGCTTTGGCCTGACGCACCATCTCTTTTGCCACCTCAAGATTGCCAAGGTGATTGTCACAACCCTCGGCAATCACCAGACACGGCTTATCTTGGCCAATTGCTCGTCCGTCGATATGGATTACATTTGCCATTTTTGTACCCGACTTAAGAATGAGAAAGGCATCGCGCCAATTTGAAATTTGCAAGTTCTAAGTCTTCCGGGGTGTCAATGTCCACAAAGTCCTCCCAGGGAGTAATCATGGGGATCGTCTTTTGTCCAAATATTCCGCCGCCGCCCAGCACAGATCTAACCCGAAATGCGTATACCAACCCGTTCAGTACGTAAGCGCTGGTCTGGCTGTTACGCAGCTTTCGGGAGCCCATGGTTCGGCCTTCGGGAAACGGCCTGAGTGACCCCCCCTCTACAATCAACACTTCTTCGGGGTGGAAAACGTGCGGAAGTTCGGAAACCGCTGCGACACAATCAGCATCCGATTCCACAAGCATGGAGATTGCCTCGTCGATCTGCCCTGGTTTCCGGAACGGGGCAGTAGGCTCTAAAAGAACTGCGAATTCCGGGGCGGGAGTTATCTTTTCTGTGGCCCAATTCAGAGCATGGATGAGCACGTCCAGTGTGGGAGTGGCATCGCCCGCAAGAACTTCCGGTCGCATCCACGGCACCTCAATGCCCATCGAGCGCGCCGCGTCCGCGATCTCCGTGTCATCGGTCGATACTAAAACATGCGAGACGCGTCGAGCTTCCTTGGCGGCTTGAATGGTCCATGAAATAAGACTTTTTCCCCCGACGCTTGCTAAATTTTTTTTTGGTATCCTTTTTGACCGACCTCGAGCCGGGATGATGGCCAGCGCTCCCATTTCCGCCAAGACTTCGGCCGCCTGGTCTCGGTCTGGCAGCAATACCAGAACCGAATCCCCGTTTTCCACCACGATTTCGATAATTTCGCCATTCTTGTTTACCACGGGGACGGCAACAATATTCAGCCGATGCAAAAGATCCCGAGCCTCCTGGGTAGTCGACGCGGATATGGGGTCCGTGTTCATGACATTGTTTATTGCGGACAGGAGAAGAGCATTATCGAGCAGACTGCGGCGGACGTCGCCATCACTCAAAACACCCACAAGATGATCATCTTCGTCGCATACAAACAAGACACCACGACGGTTCTTTGTCATCCGCTGCAAAGCATTGCGAAGAGTCTCCGATGAATAAATAATTAGATCTGATTGTTTCAACATGAGGATGATTTCAAGGAAGATGACGACTAAAGTCGCCTGTCTAATTTAATACGCCATCTCCTTGTTCAGTAACCTGGCGTTAATTTCGATTTCTTTTAACACCTTTATGATCTTGCCCGAGGCTGTTCCGTCACCGTAGGGGTTACTAGCCAATCGTGCTTTAGCTACAAATTCGGGGCTGGTAGCGACTCGCACCGCGGTGACGATCTCATCTTTACAATTACCCGCATTTACGACGTTTAGCGCTTGAGGCCGGCCATTCTGGCGTCGCCCGATATTAACGGCAGGCTTGCCAAAGCTGGGGGCTTCCATAATTCCGCTGCTAGAATTACCGACTACCACATCCGCCATCTTCATGAGTCCTAAATAGTCCTGACGAGGCAGATTGCGAAAGAGCCTGATATGCGGCCGTTTGAGTTTGACTAAACGCGATCGGATTAATTCGCTGCCGGCGTCGCCGTTCGGATAAACGAAGATGGTGGGCCAATTAATCTCTGTTAAAGCGTTAATTGTTTCGCTAACTTGATCGCCGGCCTGACTCTCTTCTTCTGTCAGCGGATGCTGAACCGTCAGAATGAGCCGTTCATTCTCTTTCAATCGATATCTCAATCGCAGGTCTGTTTCCGTGGTGACCAAGCCGGCGGTCAATTCATCGACAAGCGGGGCGCCGGTTACAAAAATGCGGAAATCATGTTCCCCTAGCCGCCGCACGCGTTCGGCAAACTGCTCGTTGGCTGCGAAGTGGATATGCGCCAATTTGGTTATCGCGTGACGTACGATACCGTCGACATTTCCAGAAAGCTCACCAGCCTGGATATGTGCGACGGGTATCCCCATATGTAGGCCGGCTATCGCGCCCATCAACTGTTCACCACGATCGCCGGCCAGGAGAATAAAGTCCGGCTTAATTCTCTGCAGCGCGGTCGGAAGCTCCATTAGGAAACATGCGAGAGACTTGGTCATAGTGGCGGCGGTGTAGCCGTCAAAAGTCATAAAAATTCGCTCGTCGACATGAAAGCCGTCCTTTTCGATTTCATGAACGCTCATGCCAAAGGCGGGGAGTAGATGCATATTAGTCGCGATGATGCGGTAATCCAGCGAGGGCTCCTTTTCGATCAGTCGCAAGACCGGCCGAATGTAGCCCCATTCACCACGAGATCCGGTAATTACGGCAATAGTTCTCATGGGAGTTCAGAAACGCGAAAGTTCAATAGTCACTGGGAGGGTTGTCTAACGCTCAACTGTTGAAAAGCCGTTTTTTGTTCCAAACGTCTAAAGTCACTAATTCAAAGTTTGCAGCTGCTGGATTGCATCCTTGCAGTCTATGCGCTGCAATTCGAAAATTGGCGAGCTCGGCTGATTAAAACCATTTTCAGTATTGAACGCACAGGCAAAACCAAGTTGTTTCAGCAGTCCCATTGCCTCGGCCGAATACGAATTCCTTTTCCCATAGGGATAACTAAATGGCCATAAAGTCTGTCGCTCAAGATTGGCGTCCAAAAGCTTGCGTGACAAACGAAGGTCCATGTCTAATTCATCGCTATTGAGCTTCGACAGAGGGCGATGCTGGTGGGTATGTCCGGCGACCAACATGCCAGCCTGCTGGAGCTCTCTGATTTCTGACCAGCTCATGTACAGTTCCTCGGCGAAATCGCTCTGATCGCCTATATAAACTTCAAATAATTTACTGGTAATACGGTCTCGCACGGCAGTATCCAGGGCGAAGTTAAAAAGAAATTTAAATTTTGCGACTTCTAAGGTGTCAAGAGGATAAGATGCTTGAGCTACGGCCGACTCGACTGAGTCAACTGCCGACACTCCGCCCGCCGAGTCATTCAGTAATCGCATAAACGCGTTTCGATAAGTTTCAAATTCCAATTTGGCCATCAAGAAATGATTCATATGCACCGGAGCGACGATTTTGTCTTCGACGCAAGAGGTAATAACACCGAACAGTCCCTGAATCTTGTATTTTGTGAGGATCGGCAGTACCTCGGAGTGATGCTCCTTCAGGCCGTCGTCAAACGTTAGCAGGCAAATGTCTTTGAAAGCTGTATAGTTCCCGGCCAAAAATTCCAGGGCCACCTCCAGGCTGGTGAGCTCATAGTTCGCTGAGAGCCAGGCAATTTGGTCACGGAATTCATGCAGTTCCATTCCCTTGATTTTTGGGTAGCGGCTCGCGCCTAGATCACGGACGTAGTGATACATAATTACGTGTAACTTGCGTTCAGGTGAAGCCATTTGGGGAATCACTCGTTACGACCCTAGAGCCATGCCGGCCGCTTAATTCGGACGATCCTGATCAGAATCGGATTTCGTCCAGTACCACGCGGAGTCCAGTCCGGTCGTACAAGGCGGCAAACCCTCGGGAGCGAACATGGCGTTTAGGATTCCTCCGCCATGTGTGTCCAGTGGTTGGAATCTGTATGGAATCAAAGCGCCATCCGGATGCGTGTCAATGCTACGCACTCCAAGTTGCTCCAGAATGGTGCGGGCATTTCCGTGATAGCCGTAAAAATCTACCCCCATCGCTCCTGCTTCCCGGACGCCCTTAAGTAGCGCGCCAATTAGATGGCGACCATTGTCTGGGGACACCGGTAGAAATTCGACTAGGCGTGCTAAAGCATCGACAGGAACGCGTCCTTCTGGGGTCTGGTGATGGATGTTCTCTAGTCGCCATACCACCAAGCCATTTCGATCGCCTTCGGCTACCGTGAGAATCCGATACTCGAAAGAGGGATGATCTAGGTATCGCCATCGTAAATAATCAGAATCTCGTACAGCACCAACTGTTCGCGTCGCTATAGCGGGCCAGTCCACGTCGTCCCAGCTATTTGGTATGGTGGTTCCGTGGGGTACAACCTCGTTTGCGCCGCTTGGCAAAACAAAATTGTGGGCGAGACTGTCAGCACGTTTTTTGTCCCACTCCGGGTAAGTTAGTTGAAGAAGTTTGACCATGCGATCCGAAGCATCCGCGAATATACCGAGGTGACGGGGCAACTCCGGCAGGACCGTTCCTCGCAGAACTTTATAGATAATGGTACTCTCCGGGTTTAGTCCAGAAGCGATGACCTCATCAAAAGGTGGGCGGCGGAATGTGCTCAAGAGCTGAAGGGCCACCGGCCCACGCCGGTGATCCGGCCGCACCGCATAATTTACGATCCATACTGCTTTGGACGTCCTCCCCAAACAATTGAACGTAAAAGGAATGCCGCCCAGGATTGCGACGATGTCGTTTCCGTTCTCGGCTATCGTAAAGCTGTAAGCTTGGCTTTCCAAATGCCCGTGTCTGCGAAAGGTCCAATCGAAAAGCGGCCGTTCCCGCACATAGATGTGATTTTTCGCCCAATACTCGTCCAAAAACTGACTGATCCGAGGATATTCATCGAAATTGGCGTACCTAAATTGGATGTTCATTGCTCACACAAAGAGAACTCGAGAGTTTTAGCCATTTTTAAAATTTCCGTGAGTTGGAAAATCAAACCAAGTCGGCGAACGTTTTTTCCATGCGTCTGAAATACATAACGCCACCCGTTAACAACAGCACAGCGATTATTGCCGAGACATAAACTATCGTGCCGGGCGGACTCTTTACTCCCAGCAGCGCCCAGCGAAACCCCTCTACTACGCCAACCATGGGGTTCAGGCCGTAGATATTTCTCCAAACACCATGAAGCAGGCTGCTTGGATACGCGATTGGGGTTGCGAACATCCAAAGTTGCACTAGGAACGGAAGTACCAGACGCACGTCTCGGAACCTGACGTTCAACGCGGAGAGCCACAGACCGACCCCGAGCGAGGTGACGACGGTCAAGAGGAAGAATAGGGGCAAGAACATGATGTTCGTCGTCGGAGGAACACGGTAGTACACCATCATCGCAATGAGCACCACGAAGGCCAACAGAAAATCCACAGTGCCAGCAACAATCGAAGCAATTGGAACCGCCAACCTGGGAAAATATACTTTGGTAATTAGGTTCGCACTGCCTACCAGGCTGTTCGACGATTGATTTAGACCATATGAAAAAAATGTCCAAGGAACCAGAGCCGCAAACGAAAACAGTGGATAGGGAATACCATCCGAAGGTATCTTCGCCAGCCGACCGAAAAAAACGCTGAAAATAACAACCGTAAAAATTGGTTGCATGATGGCCCAGGTCATGCCCAACGCAGTCTGTTTGTAGCGAACCTTGATATCGCGCCATACCAGAAAATAGAATAGTTCGCGATAATCCCATAATTCTCGGAGTCTGAGCGACACCCAGCCCTTGGTGGGTTGAATGCGAAGAAATTGCACTTTATCGAGCTTAATCTGGCTGATATCAGTCTGCATAATTTCTAAATAAGGCTGCCTTTAAGAATTTTAAGAACCACCCGATCGGGATTGGAAAGTACCGTGGACGTGTTGCGCTCCAAGTTTTTCTTCCAACAGAGCGACGGTTAATTCGACGGATAAGAGTTGCTCTATTTCTTCGGGAGAAATCTGAATGCCGAATTCCTGTTCTAGGGCTAGCACAAAGCTCAAATGATGAAGCGAATCCCAGGTCTCAATGGTATCTGGAGACGAATTCGGCCCCAGGGCCGCCTCGGGCACCTGAAAGACGTCCGCGGCGAGCGCTAGCACCCTGTCAAGCATGCGTCGGCTCGGCGTTCTTGGTCCCGGGGATCAAAGAAAGTCGTATCCACTCCGGCGGCGTGATCGCCGCTTCCGACAGATTTAATCGCCATAGAATTGCATCGCCCTCGGCCGCCACAGGTTGGAATTGGTGTGAGAGATATAAAGTATGCACAGGTGAATTCTTTTGCGTTGGGATGATCCAACCCTGCAAAAACCTGACGCCGATGGACTTGCTGTTCTCGGCCAGGTAACCCAACATTGCGGTCTCTATCGTACGGCCGATCACACGGCAACTAAGTAGAAATGTTTCGATCTCACAGACCATTCCAGAAACTCGAGTAATCACCACCCCAACAATGCCGTTGTCACCGAAACGGTCCGTCACACGCACGGCATAAACGCTATACTCGGGTTGCGACAGGAATTTCTCGATTTCTTGCTCGTTGTAGCGGCGGGTGGTTGCGTTGAACTGATTCGTCTTGCGGGTTAACTGGGACACTCTGGTGATCGTTTCTGAGGTTACCGGTGAAATTGAAACTTCTTGATCCAGCGACCTGTAAAAATCTTCTAAAGAGCCAACGCCCTGAGCGAGTTGGGTGCGCTCTTGCT
>Ga0210384_10004153_pt1 | contig 16300 bp, 15 predicted proteins | sample IncBWH2MmetaG_FD_160574 | JGI IMG/M metagenome (GOLD analysis project Ga0210384, IMG submission 160574) | Forest soil microbial communities from Barre Woods Harvard Forest LTER site, Petersham, Massachusetts, United States - Inc-BW-H-2-M | ecosystem: Environmental > Terrestrial > Soil >...
CTGATAGCTCTCCCGATAAAACTTGACCGTGCCCTTCTGCTCCGCCTTGGCGGTTCCGACCCACTCGTCAAAAGTGGATTGAAACTCGCCGAGCGTCGGAATGTGTTTGCGGGAATCTTCGGTCGGAAGGGCTCCTGGCAGCGGCTCCGGCTCTTCCAGTCCAGCCGCCTGGCGAACGATGCGCGCCCGAGCCGCAGCCGCGATCGATTCGGCCTCGCGGCGGTTTTCCGTACCCGTCGAACGATAGTATTCCCGGCCCCGGTGCTGGAACTTGTAAGCGTAGTATGAGCTTCCGGATCGTTTGAAAACTTTCATCAGCCTGCCGCACGTCGGGTATTGTTGGTCACAAACTGACGGATGGTTTCGGGCCGAATCATGACTCTCGCGCCAACCTTCACGTAGTCAATCCTATGGCCCTGGATCCAGTCGCGCAAGGTCTTGACTGAAATGCCCAATAGATGAGCAGCCTTAGTCACGTCGAGCAGAGGTTCGATGGGCTCAAGACCAGAGCGTGGGCGCATCGCTTCGTGCAATGCCATGATGTGCCTCCTTCCGAGGGCCGAGGGTGTTTAGCCGCGGGAGTCCCGCCACTAGGCCGAACTTTTCGACGGAACGGAATGTTCTGGTTGTCCTAAACGACTCGGACGTGATTCTCCCATTAACTGACCTCGCCGACGTGCCCGTTGTTGGGGTGCGTGGGATCGGGTGTTTGGCCAGGCATAAACCTTCCCTCTGAATGTCCAGCCCGAGCCTAGTTCGACCATGACGAATAAGTCCAAGACTTCCTCGTCGGCGATTGATAGCTATCCACTATGCTTGTTGCATTCAAGTATCATCCCCACCGAAGCACCGCCCCTCGAACTCCTAGTTGCAGCTTCGAGAAACGAAGACGATCGCGACTCGAAGAGATCAGACCAAAACCATTCCAAGTCAAGCCCGGTGCTTTTGGCAACCTGATTTGGCCCCACCGTGGCCCTCTGATTTGGCCCCACCTATGTCATCGAATCCTTTCCTCCATCCTGCTGATAAACCGAACAGCCAGTGCGATGCGAGCCTAAGCTGGGATGGACAGTTCCGCTTCATCGCACCAGCCGGGTTAGTTTGCCTGCGCGCGCGTGCGTGTCAAGGTGCTTCGCCCGCTGACGCGGCGCACCTCAGGTGCGACCTTGACATCCACGCCCTAGGCGCAGGCCGCGCTCCGCCACGGTTCGAATGAGCTTCTCCTGCGCGATGTCCACAGCAGCGAAGTCCTCAGCGCAAGTCATAGCCTCCAAGTATCAAACGGCGCCCGCAAAATCTTGGACTGGCCCACCAGTGGCCGGCTACGATCTCTTATCGCTAGCCCGATTTCTTACCGACCATGCGCCTCGACTTTGGCATTCCCGACGATATTCCCGACGCTCGCAGGGAGCGCGATTCTGAGCGCCGCCCGAGTGAGGCTTCCCGCACCCCTCGTTCGGTCCCAGCTCTGCCGCCCACCCCGCTCGAACTCCGGCGCGAGATCATGAGAGAACAGGCAGCCCACAAACGCCCACTCGATATTCCCAAGTCCACAAGGCAGCGTGGACCGGACTGCCCCAGGCCCGAACGAAAGCGGGAGTTTTCCCCAGAACGCCAACGAGAAGTTCACCCGCGAATCAGACGAGACCGTCTCCCGCCTCTCCACCTTGGTCTTCAGCTCCGGCCCGAAGAGATGAAACTGCTGAGCGAAGTCGGACGGTTTCGGGTCGTCACGGTGCGCGACCTCAGCGAGACCGTGTATCGCGGCGAGAAGGGGCAGCTCACCCGCGATCTCCAATTCCTGCGAGACAAAGGCCTGGTCTCCATCGACTTCGTCAACGCCCGCCGAGACGGACGCCTCCAGAAAGTCGAGCGTATCGAGGTCGTCACCCTCACCCGAACCGGCCGAGCCCTTGTCCGGCACAGGGGTGAGCTGCGTCCGGATCAAGAGGTTTATGCGGGCCTGGTCAAACGGCGCGAGGTCGAGCATGATTCCCAGATCTACCGCGCTTATCTGAAAGAGGCAGGCCGAATCAAGCAACTTGGAGGCAGAAATCCGCGCATTGCCCTCGACTTCGAGTTGAAAGCCAAGGTTCAGCGAGCGATCTATCACGAGCGCAAAGCCAACCCCGAACGCGACCTGAAAGACATCCGCCAGGAGGTCGCAGACGAAATGAACCTTCCGATGGTTGACGGTCAGATTCAGATTCCCGACGCCCGCATCGTTTACGAACTCGACCAGGGCGCTAGGACCGCCTTCTCGGATATCGAAGTCGCCACCGCCGCCTATCGTCCCGGCCATCTCCGAGCCAAGGCACAGGCCGGTTTTCGCATCTATGCCTCGGCTCGTGACCGCTCCCGGTTGAGTGCCCAAATCGAGGGCGAGCACCATACTCTCGACTACATTCTCGATCTCTGATGAACCGCGATCCCATTCCGTTCATCGAGGAGCTTGGCTACACTCCCCGCGAAGCGACCTTCCTTTACGCCGTTGGCATGCACTCCGGCTACTTTCTCCGCCGCCAGTTTGACGCCTATATTGGCCGGGTGAAGGGAGCAATCTCCCAGCATTTTCTCAATAAGGCGGAGCGATGCGGCCACATCCGCGCGCTCGACTACGGCGAGAACCGCAAGGTGTTTCATCTCTATTGGAAGCCGATCTATCGATTGCTGGGCGACGAGGACTCCCAGCACCGGCGCGTGAAGGGCGACTTGCAGGTCAAGATTCGGCTCATGATCCTGGATTATGTCTTGCGGGACACGCAGGAACATCTTCTGGAGACCGAGCAGTCGAAGGTCGAGTTCTTTACCCGGTCCTGCGGACTGTCCGCCGACCTGCTACCAGTAGCAGGTTCCAAAAGCCGGTATTTTCCGGACCACTTTCCGATTTCGACGCTGCCCCACGGAAAAGACAAGCACCCCACGGTCCGCTTTGCTTTCATGGATGAAGGATTGTTCTCTCTGCGGAAGTTCGAACGCTTTGTTCTACAGCATGAGAGGCTTTTCCGCGCGCTCAGGCGGTTCAGGGTCATCTATGTTTCCGATGCTCAGCGAAACTTCGCGGCTGCGAGGAAATATCTCGCGCAACGGTTTCCCCGTTTTCCCGATGCATTAAGGGAGGAAGACTTCCCACTGGGGATCGACCACTTCCTCGAATACCTGGAAGCGATGGATGTGTTCGATAACACACGGCTGGTCTTGACGCGCGAGGAAACGGACGTCCTGGAGCAAGGCGAGCGCATGTACACCGCGCCCATCCACTCTCAACTAGAGGACGATTGGTACGAAGATCGCGTCACCCTCGACCAGATTTCTGCGCGCTACGCTCACAGTCAGAACAACACGCCGTTTGAAACCGTACTGTTCCGGTTCAAATACCCGGTGCTTGAACACCGACGTTCTCGCCCATCTGGCAATGAGTCGGTGCTATTGAGGACTCCACTCTTGCCACTCATCGCCGATGAATAACCATCGTGATGCCAATCAGATAACCAATACCAGCGGTCTGGAAATGGTACGGCCAAAGGGCGGGAACGACCAAGCTCGGGCTGCCGCGCGCCTCCGGCTGCGCTGGTCGTTCCCGCCCTTCGAGTGTCAAGAGGGCAACTGGGCCAGGATCGAAATCGATCTGCACTGGATCTCGAACGGATCAAAAACGGATCACGACTTGCGCTTGCAAAGAACCATCCACGAAGTCCACCCTATGCAATTTGATATCCGAGCGACGAACACAGTGACGACACGTCCGTCACGACCTTGCATCACACCGGGGTTGCAACAGGATCGCTCGCTCTGCTCTACTATTTCTCGCACGGCTATTCCTCGTACCCACAGCGACTGCGTGGAGGTTGGACGATGGCTAAGCGATATCAGCATCGCATCGGTGTGCGGGCAGAGATTTGTTTTGACTTGATCTTCGATATTTGCGATCCAGCGCCCCAGCAAATCTCCCAGGCGGTCGCTGAGGGCTCTCCGACAGACCGCGGACGTCGACGGAGGCTTCAGGCTCGAAGTCCTAACTGGTGGAACCGTTTATCCCGATTGGCCAGCGTAGACCCCGAAGTGGAGCCCGGCCCTAGGCTCGACCCGTCCGCCACGTTGGAGAATGATCGGGTTTGAGTTCAGGTTGTTCGTAGCGGGCATGTGATTGCCTCGATTAAAAAATAATGAAACTTGAGCAGACGCGTTAGACCATCGGCGTTATGATGTGCTCCTCGATTCGCGTGCAACTTTTCTAGGCAGGAGGTTTCACGATGACACCTTCAGAGCCTGCACTCTTCGGTCGCGAATTTGCTCTGCGTTATCCCCAATGGCGGCGTGTATACCTTAATGCGCTGCTCGAACTTGATCCCGAAACCCTATCTGAGCGTGTAGCCAAGGCTAAACAGGCGATCTTCAAACGCCTGGAGTGTTAAACGAGACCCAGAGCGGGCAGGCCGAGCGTCAGGCAATCGAGGATGCGCTCAGTGCGTTGGAAATTATCAAAGGGGGTCAGATCTTATGGTGAGCTCGATTTCTCGGTTCTGGTGCGAGGACGACGGTCAGGACATTGCTGAGTACGCCATGATGTTGGCCGTAATCCTGGTCTTGGTAGTCAGCGCAATTCCGCCGCGCGACAGCCGGTGACGATATTGCGCTTGGAGCGCGTTGTAGCTGGAAGTTCCGTGATTGCTGAGCAGATCGAATTCGCCGCTGAAATTAGGACCCGGCGCAATATAGATGTCCTTTCTCATCAGCTTGCGGGATCACGTCATCGGGGCTATGGCCGAATTGTGCGTGCTCTGATTCAGGAGCGGGCAAAGGCTGGCCTGGCTCAAGCCAAGCGAGAGGGGCGTTGCGGTGGCCGGCAGAAGCGCGTGTGGCGCCCCAAGACCGAGCTGCGAGTAAGGCAGCTTCGCAGTGAAGGGAGAAGCTGGCAGGATATCTCACGGGAGATGCGAATCCCGGTGGGGACGCTGCACGCCAAGTTTCGTTAAGAGGATCACCCACGGCCACGGCCGGCTATTCTCTGCGACGGAGAGATGCTTTCGGCCAGCGTGGGCCGCCATATGATCTGACGTGTTCAGCTGTAACTCATGAAGGTTCATGTCTTAGGAGATAGGATCAGCCACTCCTTGACGGCATACCGCTGACGGCGCGGACTTGAGTTAAGGCGAATCCGCAAGTAGGAACGTTGAGATGCTTCTAAACTCGACCCGCGCAGCTTTGGTTTCGAGTTCTTTCCCGGTAGGGTGCGTCGCTGCAATCGTACTGGTGACCGGTAGTGCTTGCCTCGCACAGGTCTCTGGAGGGACTATTTCGGGGAGTGTGAGAGACAGCTCCGGACGCGCGATTTCAGGAGCGCAGGTCGCAGTTAAGAACTCTCAGACAACGATCCACCGGTCCGCAGACGCAGACTACGGAGGGATATACACGGCTCCAAACCTGGTGCCTGGTACTTATGAGATCAGTGCGTCCAGGGAAGGATTTGAAACGGTTGTGAGATCGGGTGTTCTTGTGACGGTAGGCTCCGAGGAGGTAATCGACTTCAAGCTAGGCCCAGGCGAGGTTAAGACGAAAATCGAAGTTTCAGGCACACCGCCAGCTATTCAATTGGCCACTTCGACCTTGGAGGCAACCGAGAACTCCACGACGGTTCGCGAACTGCCTCTGAACGGGCGCGACTGGACCACTCTGGCACAGCTCCAACCGGGAGTTACCGGCGTGTATCAACTCCCGCTTGGTCTGAGTAATCAACGAGCAAACCGCGGTCTCGGGACGCAGTTCAGCATCGGCGGAGCACGGCCACAAGGAAACAACTACCGGCTCGATGGAATCAGCATAAACGACTATTCCAACGGAGGGCCCGGCAGTGTTCTCGGTGACTTGCTCGGCGTAGAGGCGGTTCAGGAATTCTCTGTTATAACAAACAGCGCGCCAGCCAGTTATGGTAGGACGTCCGGAGGAGTGATCAATTCTATTACGCGCTCGGGCACAAATGAGCTACACGGCTCTGCCTATGAGTTTTTGCGCAACAGCGCGCTTGACGCCCGCAACTTCTTCGACATAACTCATGCTCCGCCCCCATTCCGGCGCAATCAGTTCGGAGCTGATGCCGGAGGGCCCATTATCAAAAGCAAGTTCTTTCTTTTTGGGGATTACGAAGGAATTCGTCAGCTGCTTTCAGCAACAACCGTGGACATTGTGCCTTCTGCCGCGACGCGCACCGGACAACTGACTGCAGGTAGTGTTAGTGTGGATCCGAGAGTAGAGCCGTACCTCGCGCTCTATCCCCTTCCGAACGGTCCGGTCAAGGGCGATACCGGCAATTTCACGCTCCCAACTCCGCATAACACCAACGAGGACTTCTTTACCTCACGCGCGGACTTCACAATCGGGAAGAGTGATAGCCTGTTCGGAACTTATGTGTTCGACAACGGAAAAACGGAGGGATCTGATTCATTTAATAACAACATCATTGGGACCTTGTCCCGTCGTCAAGCCGCGGTTCTGGAGGAAACGCACGTATTCGGTGCCCAAATGGCCAACACGGCACGATTGGGTTTTAGCCGTGTAGTCTCGCAAGCGGCAAAGAGTTTAAAGGCGATTAACCCTTTGGCGGCAGATACGTCGCTCGGCTTTTTGCCTGACCAACCCGTGGGAGTTATAACGAACTCGGAGCTCTCGACGTTTCCAGGGGGCTTTGGCGCCGTCGGCGAGTTCGATTATCATTACAACTCCTATCAGTTCTACGATGATGCGTTCGCGACGTCAGGAACTCATTCCTTAAAGTTTGGTTTTGCTTTTGAAAACATCCGGGACAACGAACTGGGCAAAACCAGCCCGCTGGGCCAGTTCGTGTTCGGATCGCTTTCCGCCTTCCTGCAGGACCAGCCGACGTCGTTTAACGCGCCGATCGGAAATGGAATTACGCCACGCGCCCTCCGCCAGTCTATTTATGCGGGATACGTCGTGGATGACTGGAGAGCGAGGCCCAATTTGACTGTCAATCTGGGGCTGCGTTATGAAGCAACGACGGTCCTGAGCGAAGCGCGTGGGAAACTCTCGAATCTGCCATCGCTGACATCAACAACCCCACACCTCGGAGATCCTTTCTTCTCGAACCCGACGAAGTTTGATTTTGAGCCGAGGGTGGGCTTTGCGTGGGATCCACTAGGTAACGGCAAGACATCCATCCGCGGGGGATTTGGAATATTCGATAACTTACCTCTCCCGTTCCTGTTTGGGGCGACGAGCCTGTTGTCGGCTCCGTTTTTCGAGTTGGGTGATGCGACGACGCTGCCGCAGGGGTCGTTTCCGAAAGAGGCATTCCAGCTACTAACGGTGCCCACCCTTCGTTACGCGTATATTCAGCCGAATCCACCACGCAGCTATGACATGGAGTGGAACTTCAACATTCAGCAGAGCATTGCTCCGGATACGGTGCTGCAGGTGGTCTACACGGGATCGCGCGGCGTTCATCTTCCCTACTTCACGAACAATTTCGACATGGTGCTTCCAACGTTGACACCCCAGGGCTACGTATGGCCGGTAAATGGAACTTCTCTGAACCCGAACGTAGGCCAGATTTCCGGCACTATATGGAACTCCGATTCCATTTTCCATGCCCTCGAGGTACAGGTAACTCGCCGACTCAGCAAAGGGCTGCAAGCCGGGGTGTCATACGCGTGGGGCAAGACTATTGACTCGAGTTCGGCATCGGCGTTCATCGATAACTACGCGAACAGCTCCCCTCGGCTTTGGTTCGATGAACGCAACGGGCGTGGACTCGCCGACTTCGACATACGTCAAAACCTCACGGTCAACTACATCTGGGAAATCCGGAGTTTCAGAGCGAGGCCACGAGCACTGCAATGGGCATTAAACGGTTGGCAATGGGGTGGGATTCTACACGTTGCTTCCGGCGAACCGTTCACACCTATAATCACCGGAGACCCGTTAGGAATGAAGGGCGATCAGTTCGACCGGCCGGATGTACTGAGAGGACCAGGATGCAGCGGCTCCCTTGTGAATCCAGGAAAGCCGCTTGACTACATTAAAACGCAATGTTTTGCTTTTCCCAACCCGAGCACGAGGTTCGGGGATGCGGGGCGTAATATTCTGGTCGGTCCTGGCATTCTCAATCTGGATACCTCGCTGTTTCGCAACATCGGCGCCTTAGAGAAGTTTCATGCGCAATTCCGAGCGGAGTTCTTCAACGTGTTGAATCACACGAATTTTGCGTCGCCGGTGGTAACCACCAACAATACCAGCCTGTTTGGAGGCAACGGAGCCCCAATTTCTTCGGCGGGCGTCCTCACCTCCACGACGACCACATCACGCCAGATACAGTTCGGACTGAAGCTGATCTGGTAGACATGCGCTGGAAAAAGCGAGGGCCGATGCTTGGCTCACTGAATCAGTCCGCGTCGGACGGTATGAGCGGATCAGAGGGCCGGCTGTTGGGATGAGACTGCGCCGGGCGCGATTTTGCATAGAGTTCACGGCAAATTGACGGGCGCGATGCTGGCGGGCATGCTGATAGCGAGCACTTGTGCGTTCGCGCTGAATCCGGCGCTAGACGTCAGCCAATACGCGCATACGGCCTGGAAGATCCGGGATGGCTTTGCCAAGGGCTCCGTTCTCTCAATCGCCCAGACACCCGACGGGTACCTCTGGCTTGGGACAGCGTTCGGCTTGTATCGCTTGGATGGCGTCCGAAACGTCCTCTGGCAGCCACCGCCAGATGAGCACCTCCCCTCCAGCACCATCACGAGCCTAGTCGCGTCGCGCGACGGGACTCTTTGGATCGGCACAAGGAATGGGCTGTCAAGCTGGAAGAACGGCAAGCTCGCCCAGTACGCGGAGCTGGCTGGATTGCATGTCTTTGCTCTGGTTGAAGACGACGAGGGCTCGATATGGGCCGGCACGAACGGGTCTCCTGGGCCTCCCGATGGAAAACTCTGCGAAATTCGAAATGGCAGCGTACGGTGCCACCCGGAGATGGGCGGTGTTGGCCGCGGGGTTTTCGGGCTGCATAAGGACGGCAATGGGAACCTCTGGGTCGGATTGGAGACAGGGGTGTGGCGATGGAGACCCGGACCACCTGAATTCTATGCGGTGCCAGGCCTGCCCAACGGAAGAATGCAGGGCATGGCCGACGGCGAGGATGGCGCTCCCTTGATTGCAACAACGGGCGCGGTCATGCGTCTGGCTGATGGGAAGGCGGAGGTGGTACATACGTTCCCCGCTGCGAGGCAGGGGTTCCGTTTCCTGAGAGTGCTGCGCGATCGCGACGGGGGTCTGTGGGTGGGTCCTGCGGGCCGGGGCATTGTGCATATACACCAGGGACGGACCGATGTGTTTTCAGAATCGGACGGCCTATCCGGCGACGACATTTACGATTTGTTTGAGGATCGTGAGGGCAACATTTGGGTCGCCACTATCAATGGGCTCGACCGTTTTCACGAGCTTCCCGTGGTCACGTATTCCAGGAAACAAGTTTTGTCGGATATTCCCTGGGGAGGCATGTTAGCGGCGAGGGACGGAAGCATCTGGTTTGCCACCCTTGATGGGCTAAGCCGCCTGAATCACGGCCAGGTTACGGTGTACCGCCAGCACACTAGGGCGGGCAGGCAAGAGGTCGTCGGCAGTGGATTACCGGATGAGGGGGTCGGGTCCCTCTTTCAGGACTCTCGCGGGCGAATCTGGGTCTCCACATTGACGGGGATCGGCTACCTGGAGGCTGATCGTTTTGTACCTACGTCGGCTCCTGGTGGGTTCGTGGGTTCCCTTACCGGGGACGCTTCGGGAAATCTGTGGATCGCCAACCGCGAACTCGGCCTCCTGCAATTGTCGCAGCACCATGTGTTCCCACCTATTCCATGGACTACGTTTGGACACCAGGATCCTGCGGTTGTTCTGGCTCCAGATCCTTTGCAAGGCGGCCTGTGGCTCGGATTTTCGCGGGGAGCCGTCGTCTGGTTTCGTGATGGTCATGTCGCCTCGTCTTACTCCGCCACCGATGGGCTAGGCGAGGGGCCTGTCAATCACCTTCGATTCGACAGTGCAGGCGCGCTTTGGGTCGCCACTGAGGGCGGACTCGCCCGATTGAAGGATGGCCACATCGCCACGTTAACGGGCAAGAGCGGATTGCCTTGCGATGCGGTCCAGTGGACGATGGAAGACGACGCCCAATCGGTCTGGCTCATGATGCCCTGCGGTTTGGCGCGGATTGCGCGCTCCGAGTTGGACACGTGGGCTAGTGCTGCGGACAAGACCCCTGGCATGATCCGCACTACAGTTTTCGATAGTTCGGACGGCCTGAGGACTCTCGCTGTGGTCGGCGACTATACGCCTCGCGTCGGCAAATCAGCAGATGGGAAACTCTGGTTCATGAGTCCCGACGGCATCAGCGTCGTCGATTCTCAACACCTTCCCTTCAACAAACTTCCGCCGCCGGTGCAGATCGAGCAGATCATCTCAAATCACAAAAGCTATCCTGTGAGTTCCGACGCAAATGGAAATGTGCGCCTGCCTGCGCGGCTGCGCGACCTGCAGATCGACTACACGGCGCTCAGCCTGGTCGCGCCGGAGAAAGTGCTCTTTCGCTACAAGCTGGAAGGCTGGGACCGCGATTGGCAGGATGCCGGCACTCGCCGCCAAGCGTTCTACAGCAATCTTCCTCCCCGCAGTTACCGCTTCCGCGTAATGGCTTGCAATAACAGCGGGGTGTGGAACGAGGCCGGCACATTTTTGAATTTCTCCGTCGCCCCGGCGTACTACCAGACCTGGTGGTTTCGTTCGTTGTGTGTGGCCACTTTTCTTGCGTTGCTCGCGGCGGCCTATCGACTGCGCCTGCGGCAGGTTGCGCGGCAATTTAATATGCGTATGGAAGAGCGCGTCAACGAGAGGACGCGCATCGCGCGGGATTTGCACGATACGCTGCTGCAGAGTTTTCAGGGAGTACTGCTGAAGTTTCACGCTGTGACGTACGTGATCGTCGATCGCCCTGCAGAAGCTCAGAAGACACTCAAGACCGTCATCGAGCAGGCCCGGCAGGCCATCACCGAGGGCCGTGATGCAGTACAGGGCTTGCGCTCGTCTACGCTGGCAACCAGCGACATTGCTCAGGCGATTAGCACGTTTGGAGAAGAACTTGCAACCACTCCAACCGGCCAGAATTCCCCCAACTTTCGTGTGCTGATAGAGGGTGCACCGCGCGACCTCGCTCCGCTACTGCGGGACGAAATCTATCGGATTGCGGGTGAGGCGCTGCGTAATGCATTCCGCCACGCACACGCGCAGCGGATCGAAGTGGAAATCCGCTACGACCAACGGCAGCTTCGGTTGCGGGTCAGGGACGACGGCAAGGGCATTGATCCGACGGTCTTGAATGGTGGCGGGCGCCCCGGACACTATGGTCTGCCCGGTATGCACGAGCGCGCCAAACTTGTGGGGGGTAAGCTGGCGGTCTGGAGTGAACTCAATTCCGGTACGGAGGCCGAGCTGACCATTCCTGCCTCCATTGCCTATGCTAAATCTTCGATAGCGAGCCGTCGGATGTTCTGGGGAAGAAGCGCTTAGTAAAGCCGAAGCCATGACTGCCGGTACCAATTCGATTCGGATTCTGGCGGTCGATGACCACCCACTGTTTCGAAGTGGAATAGCCGCGCTTCTGGCCACTCAGCCGGACATGAGTTTAGTTGCGGAAGCTTCCAACGGACGAGAAGCGATTGAGCGGTTCCGCGTGCACCACCCCGACATTACTCTGATGGATTTGCAAATGCCGGAGATGAACGGTCTGGATGCGATGATCGCAATTCGCGGTGAATTTCCCGAAGCGCGAATCATCGTACTCACCACTTACACCGGAGATATTCAAGTGATGCGCGCCATGAAGACTGGCGCTCGCGCATACCTGCTGAAGAATTTGTTGGATAAGGAACTCCTGGAAACCATTCGTGCCGTTTACGCCGGGAAAAAAACGCTTTCACCGGAAGCCTCTTATGAGCTTGCCGAGCATGCAACCGATGACACCCTGACCCCTGGAGAAATCGATGTCCTTCGGCTGATTGCGGCGGGGAATGCCAACAAGCAGATCGCCGCGGCGCTCTCCATCACCGAAGAAACCGTGAAGGGACGGGTCAAGAACATCCTCTCCAAACTGGGCGCGAACGATCGAACCCACGCTGCGATGATCGGGTTAAAGCGTGGAATTATCCAATCCTAAAGACTCGAAATAGTTGCCTTTCCGCCCTTTTGGGGCTTTTTTGCGTATTCCTCAATTAAATATGCTGCAAAAGGAGGACTTTGCGAGTTTGCGACGCCTGTATTCAACATTCGCTTCAGGCTGGCCTGGAGCGGGGCTTCTGCTCATGCGACTGGTGGCCGGAGCTTCATTAATTGCTCACGGACTCGCGAGACTACAAACTGGGCCACAAACTCAATTGATCGCTCCAAGCATATTTGCGATGGCTGTTGGAATATTTCTGCTCGCAGGCTTGTGGACGCCCATCTCGGGATCGCTGGCCGCAGTGCTTGGAATTTGGAGCACTATCTCGCGACCCGGTGACCCCTGGGCTTACATTTTCTTCGCAACGATCGGCGCAGCCCTGGCGCTGCTCGGACCGGGCGCGTGGTCCGTGGATGCTCGACTGTTTGGATGGAAGCGCATCGATGTTGATCGAGAAAGCCGGTTCTGAACTCCTTTTCTTAAGAGCATCCTTCTCACTCGAAATAGTCAGCGCGCGACGCGAATCAGTTTCCGTAAGACTCCATTTGGGCTTTCCAGCAAGCTGAAGTTGGTACACAATCGGCGCAACTCAACAAAGTTGTTGGGACAGTAATTGTCGAGGGAGAGCGAAAATGCCAGCCTTAGAACAAATTCGCATTCTGGCCGTTGACGACCATCCGCTCTTAAGCGAAGGACTTGCTACCGTCATTCGAAATCAGCCCGACATGCTTCTGGTGGGCGAGGCATGTAGCGGGCGTGAAGCCATCCAGCGTTTCGAGGAGTGCACACCTCAGGTCACACTCATGGATCTGCGGCTTCCCGACATGAGCGGCATTGACACCATGATTGCGATACGGTCGAAATATTCTCGAGCGCATTTCATCATTCTGACGACCTTTGCCGGTGATGCGGAAATTCAACGGGCGCTTGAGGCTGGAGCTCGCGCTTACGTTTTGAAGACGATGCCTCCTGATGAATTGGTGGATATAATTCGGCAGGTCCATGGAGGAAAGAAGAGGATTCCTTCCGAGATAGCGACGTATTTGGCTGAGCACTACAGTGATGAACAGCTTACTCCGCGTGAAGTGGACATCCTGCGTCAACTTGCCGGAGGAAATCGCAACCGCGACATCGCTGAAAAGCTCTTTATCGCGGAAGAGACGGTGAAGGCACATCTCAAGCACATCATGGAGAAACTCCACGCGAACGACCGTACCCAGGCAGTTTCTATCGGCGTCCGTCGGGGAATCATTCAGCTTTAGAACCATCTCTGCATCAACATTGGGGACACTTCGATCCGCGTACTAAACGATTCGAAGACTAAGCTGATTTTCTCGCCTGTAACGAAAACTCGATGACCTTCCCAAGCTACAGTTGAGGGAACCATTTGCTGCGCTTTGGAAAATTCCTCGGAACATAAAACTCAATTACTTTTGCCATATCCATTCTCCTTGACGACATACATCTCTGGGCATTTGTCTGTGGCCGCCCTACCAAGTCCACCCGCACTGACAACGCACTGAATCGCACAACCGGAGTTTGCGCAAAAGTGCTTTACAGAGCGCGCATGATCTCATCCACATATCGTCCCTCCTGACTCTCATGTGAACTTTCGCACGATGTCTCGGGCAATACATCACGAGATGCAGTGTTTTTTGGTTACCACGAGAGGGAGCTGCGACCGCTACCTCGTTCGGGTTGGGGCGGGGTCCACTTGGGAATCAATTCGCTGGCAGCTACGAAGTCGAGTCAACTGTGTTGGCACTTATTCGTCTTCATCGGCACAAACCGTGAGCAGTTCCGATATACCCGACAATCGGTTCTGTGGTGTGGCGGCCACTACGCTCAGGAACTTAGAGAGTAAGCGCGATTCCAAGCTCTTTGGCGTGTTGTTTGCTTCTGACGCTATAGCTGCTCGCCTGCGAGGGATCGTGAAGGCTTGGGTTCTGGTCGCATTAATGGTTTGTACTCTGCTCGTGACATGCTGGCATCTCGTCGCGGCGGTGGGAGTCGCCGAGAGGGTGCTTTCACGACCGCAGACACGGGAGATCTACGTGGAAGCTGACCCTGAGCATGAGCAGGCGTGCTTCTCGATGGGAAGGGTGACGATAGACTATGCGAGCGGAGAGACTGGGCTGCCTAAAGTAGGATTCCGGATTATTGATCCTCGTGGCCGGGAAATCGAGATGCTGCTGGCTCAGGCTTTTCTCGATTGCGAAGAAATGAAGACACAGGGATATGACCCGCGATTTGCTTGGTGGGCTGACGGGAGACGTAGAAAAACTCGTTCCCACCATAGCGGAAAAAGACCTACGCAAGAGCACGCGGGTCAAGGTCGCACACGATGCGTCGCGTTAGCGGGCGAAGCACCTTGACCCGCGTGCACGCGTAGGTACACTGAGGCGGAGGTGCGAAGAGTTGGTTGCGATGACGAGCACTGAAATGAATTCAGAATCATTACGCCACGCGTCGATCAGAGAGTCTCTTAGCTTGCCGGATTTTCGGTTGCATTTTCGGGCAGCACCGTCTTTCCCGCGGTACGGGTTGCGGTACGTGGATGTTTCGCCCTGTACCGACTAGCAAGGATTTAGGGAGCCGCCCGCCTCTTTCAAGTTGCTGTATTCCTGCGGAGATAACAAGTGCGAACGATGGGAAGGCTGTAGATGTGTCTTTCTGCGACCACCCTGCGGATTGCCGACATTAGCGGAAGGGTGGTGTGCTGTTGCACTTCAACCACATTCCGACGGTATCTACCAGGTGGCGTGCCCAGACTTGTTTGAAAGCCTTACCTTCACGTCGAGATACATGTATCCCCTTGCCGCAGGGATACATCAAATCAGATAGACCATTTTGAACAGCACCTGGAGAGCCCTCGGCCATATTCACAACACGAGGCATGGAGTAAAAGAATGAGAGTTGAACTCTTTCCACCCGACTCTGACAGAGAGCCGCGTCATTGGGTAAGGCATGATCAAGCCTTCGCAATGATGTTGCGGCCCGGCTCAATTGAGTGGGGCTCGAAGCGTTCCGCGCTGGAAAAGTTCGACTACGGGGCGGGCGACTTAGCACTGTGCCATCGTCATGTGGGTGAGTGGGTTGGACTCATGAACGTACGGCATCTGCAGCTCGGTATTTCCGATGCGGCACTGATGGCCAGCTCTGACGGAGCTTACGGCGAGGTAGAACTGCGCCCTTTACGCAAGTTTGGTGACTCCCGCCTGAGTGCGCTGGTTGCGGCCGCTCGTGCGGAGATGGTTGCTGGCTTTCCGAGCGGGCGGCTGTTTCTGGATTCTGTCGAACAGGCAATGGCCGTAACGCTGGTCAATGGCCATGCAGTAAGACACCGTCCTGTGCAGATATACCGGGGTGGACTCGGCTCAGCGCGCTTGCGAAGGATTAAAGAGTTGGTCCATGCGAAGATGGAAGACGACTTGAGTCTCGACGAGATGGCGCAATCAGTCGGATTGAGCACCGCTCATTTCGCGCGGATGTTTCGCAAGTCAACGGGCGCGACCCCGCATCAATTTGTTCTGCGGCAAAGGCTTGAGCGTGCTAAAGCGATGTTGCGTGCTCCCGATGCGCGAGTATTGGACGTGGCCGTGGCCTGTGGCTTCAAGACCCAGCAGCACTTTGCACAGGTCTTTCGTGACGCCTGGGGAGTTAGCCCGACAGAGTATCGCCAGGATCTTGCCGGCTCCGAAGCGACTTGCGCGTCTGAAACCTATTCAGAAGACGCGCCGCTCCTGGTGATCGGTGGTTAGCAGCCACAACCTGGCTGTCAGGAGTTGCCGCTCACTTCCTTGTTGACTAGGCCACGCCGTAGCTCATTCGCACTCTCGTCGTCGCTCCCTCAAGTCAAGTCCCAGACTCAGGTGTAAGTCATTGGAGTTCTCTCCGGGGAGCATGAATTTAGCAAGATTGCGACCATCTCAGCAGAAATCCACACAAGTCCGTATGCGATCTGCATTTTACTCACAGTTGTGAACAGACGTCGGTCAATCGGCCGGAACTAATTCAACAGACCAAGGAGAACTTCTATGAAGCATCGCACACTCGCAATCGTGTGCTTCGGGCTTGCCACCATAT
>Ga0210384_10004154_pt1 | contig 16297 bp, 13 predicted proteins | sample IncBWH2MmetaG_FD_160574 | JGI IMG/M metagenome (GOLD analysis project Ga0210384, IMG submission 160574) | Forest soil microbial communities from Barre Woods Harvard Forest LTER site, Petersham, Massachusetts, United States - Inc-BW-H-2-M | ecosystem: Environmental > Terrestrial > Soil >...
CCCGATTCACATTCACACGCAAGGCCGGATAATCCATGTCCTGCGGGATGTACACGTCGGATACGTCGGGAAGCTGTTTAATCTGCCGCGCGAACTCTTGCGCGATGCGATCGTCCGTATTCAAATCCATCCCGCTGACCTGCAAATCAATAGGCGCGGCCTTTCCCTGGTTTAAGACCGAATCCACCAGGCCGCCCGATTGAAAATAGGTGCGCAGCTCCGGAAGTTCGTTGGTGATACGCTGGCGCACCTCACGCATATAGAGGAAGCTGCTCACCTTGTGATCTTCCTTCAAGCCGACTTGTACGATCGCGGTGTGCATCCCGGAGTTTTGTGTAAATAGAGCCGACAGATCAGGTGTCACACCGATATTCGAGACCACCGTGCTCAAATCCTCAGGCTTGACGACTTGCCGGACAATTTCCTCCACATGCTTGATGTAATTTTCCGTCAATTCGATGCGTGTTCCGGTGGGCGCTTTTACGTTAATCACAAACTGGCCGGCGTCCGTCTGCGGGAAAAAAGCGACGCCGATAAATGGATATAGCAGCAAGCTGACCAGGAATAGAGCGACGAACCCGAGCAGGACCTCGCGAGGGCGGTCCAGCGCCTTGCGCACCCAACGTTCATAGAAATTAAGCATCCTCTCGAATCGGGCATTGAATTGTTCATGGAATCGCTGACTCCAGGATTTATCGGCGGTGCGATCGCCGTGTGTGTGAACAGGCTTCAGGAAGTAGGCACAAAAGAGTGGAACGACCGTAACCGCGTCAAAGTAGGAAGCGCAGAGTGCCAGCACGACCCCGAGTGCGAGCGCGGAAAACAGGTATTTGCTGACCCCGAATAGAAAAGTGACGGGAAAGAAAACGATGATGGCAACGAGCATGATTGCAAGGACCGCCAACGCGACTTCATTAGCCCCCTTTACAGCGGCTACTTTCGGATCTTCGCCCAATTCGATGTGCCGGTAGATGTTTTCAAGTACTACCACCGAGTCGTCAATCAAGCGCGAAAAAGCAAGAGCAAGGCCGCTTAAGACCATGCTGTCGATGCTCTTGTCTCCGGTATGAAGGATGAAAAAGGTGATCATTACCGAGAGGGGAATCGAGAGGAACACAGCCACGGTTGCACGAACACTCCCAAGGAATAGCCAAATCATTACTGCCGTCAGCACAATGCCGATGCCGCCTTCGCGCAACACGGTCGAAATGGCGTCCTTCACAAACAGGGATTGATCGAACACCACGTGGCTCTTGAGCTGCGCCGGAATATCGCGGAGAGTCTTGATGGCCTTCTTGATTCCATCCACGACCTCGATGGTGTTTGTGTTCCCGCCCTGTTTGAGGATGGGAACGTAGACTGACTTTTGCCCATTCACGCGCACAATGTTGTATTGAAAGGAAGAACTGTCGGAGGCTTTTCCGATGTCTGAAACGAAAACGGATTTTTGCCCTTCCGTCTTCAAGGGCACATCGTTCAGCGCGGCAGGGTCGGAGACCTGGGCATTGGTGTAGATGTTGTAATCGAGCGGGCCGATACGCACATCTCCGGCGGGCAAAATCAGGTTCGAATCATCCACCGCACGCACCACATCCATGGGACTCAATTGGTGCGCCTGCAATTTCATCGGGTCAATGTCCACCATTACCTGCCGGTATCGTCCGCCATAGGGAGGTGGAACAGTAGCGCCGGGAACTCCGGCGATTTGATTTCGAATCTGATACTGCAAATAGTCATGCAATTGCGTTTCGTTCAGCCCTTCACCTTCCACGGTGAGCAGGCATACCGGAAGACTCGAAGCGTCCACCTTCATGACCACGGGAGGGAGAGTGCCCTGCGGCAGACGCCGAAGGTCAGCCATCGCCAGGTTCGAAATCTGAGTCACGTCAGCGTTGGCATCGGTTCCCGGCTGAAAATAAATCCTGATCAGGCTGACGCCGGCCATGGAGCGCGACTCCATGTGATCAATGCCGCTGCCGAGCGTGAAGAATCGCTCAAATGTGTCCGTGATGTCTGCTTCGATCTGTTCGGGTGGCATGCCATTGTAAAAAGTGGCCACCAGCACGACGGGAATGTTGATCGGCGGGAACATGTCCACCGGCATACGAGCCATGCTGGTCAAGCCGAGCACGCACACAAAAAGGCAAAGGACGATGATGAAGTAGGGATGCTTGATTGAAAAAGTGGGCATGGGGCTCCTTACTCCGCCCCGCCGGGCTGGATCAGTTTTGGTTTCACCGGCTGGCCGACTTTGTACTGCACCTGCTCTCCGAATATGACTGTGTCGCCCTCCTGTAAACCGGAGAGGACTTCGATTTGCGTGGCTGTTTGCAGGCCCAATTTGACAGCTCTCTTTTCAATGCGGTTCTCGCCGCCCACCAGCAACACGGAATCCTGGCTTTCTCCCGCGGATTGGACTGATTGGACCGGTATGGCAAGCACATTCTTGGCAGAGCGGAGCGGAATTTTCACTGAGGCGTACATCCCTGGGACTAGTTCGTACTTCGGATTGGGTACCTGAACTTCCGTGTGCATGGTGCGGCTTTGCGTCTCGATCTGACCGGAAGAGCGGGCAATAACTCCGTTGAAAGTTTTTTTCGTTCCAGAGACCTCAATGGCCACAGTCTGGCCGTCATGAATCTCGCCAACCGCCCTTTCCGGGACGGGAATCACCAGGCGCAAAAGGTTGTTCTGCGAAAGCCTGCACAATGCGAGCGTGCCCTTGTTCGATGACGTCCCAGCCGGCAATAGCGCCCCCGTGTAGGCGTAAATCTCGGTGACCACGCCCTCGAATGGCGCCGTCATCCGCGAGTAGGCGAACATCGCGCGATTTTTCTCCAGCGCGGCTTTTGCGGAAATCATTTCCTGTTGCGAGCCGGCCAACGCATCTCGAGCGGCGGAAACGCTGGCGCTCGCCTGAACATCTTTACCCTGAGCAATATCAATTTCCTGCTGTGCCACCAGTTCCGGCCGCGATTTTTGTACCTCCGCGAGACGCGTGTAGCTCAAGTGCGCGACGTTGTAAGCTGATTCGGCGCGGTTAAGTTCTTCCTGCGCCCGCAAATGATCCTGCTCGCTTCTGTGCAAGGCGGCTTCATCCTGTTCAACCTGCTGCTGCAATTCCGGAATCTCGAGGACTGCCAGGAGCTGCCCCTGCTTTACATGCGTTCCCCAATCCACATACAGCTTCTTGATATAGCCGGAAACTTTCGCGTACACCTCGATTTCCTGAAAGGGCTGAAGTTCCGAAGCGATCTCCAGGTCATTCGAAAGATCCTGGCGCGTAACTTTCACCACCGCAGCAGTTACCGCCTTGGCGGGGTCATCCGCTTTGACGTCATGTCCACTCCCACAGCCGGTCAGGATCCCGCCAACAAGAAAGAGGCCCAACAAACTGGATCGTTTCATTTGGTTCATCGTTTCCCCACTAAGATCACCTAGACGCTTTGCCCGGCCACGTTGATGAAGCTACACAATTGTTTTCTTTACGCCCGCGCGCAGCTTGTCGATAGTGAAATTCGGCGAGTGGCACAACGCAATCAACGCCTGCTCTTTCTCGAGTATTTGCTTTGCCGCGGCAGGAATCTTGTCTGCGATTTCTTGCGGGACGGTCTGCACGCCGTGCCGGTCTCCGTGAATCAAGTCGCCCGGTTGAATCCTCAACCCCCCGACTTCCACCACGCCGCCAAAATCGAATATGTGCGCGTAGGCATGCGAGACAGAGATGCAACCGGCAAACAAGTGAAACTTGGTCGCCCGCACCGGTGGCAGATCGCGTACAGCTCCGTTGGTCACCAGACCAACACATCCCAGAGCCAGGAAAATATTCGCGTGGACCTCTCCGACAAACGATCCGCGCCCGGGGTGGTCGTCTATGTCTTGGACCACGATGACCCGGGGCTTCGGGATGCTGAGGACGTGCTCCCACCAATCCGTTCTCTCATGGTAGCTGTGGCCTTCCATCGGCGGCTCGGATGTTCGTATCCGGGCTGTCGCCGCATACCCGATCATCGGAGGAAATTCCCTGAATATGCAGCGAATTCTGGAATCGGCGAATCCTGTGTTGCGCAAGCGCACGTCGAATGTCTCGATAGCATTTGCCACTGTGCAGCTATCAATTGCCTTCAAGTTTTCCAAGACCGCCGCTGGCAATCCTTTCGCTCTCATAGAGACTCCAGTGCCGGAACATATCCGCTGAAGGCCGGAAATCAACTCGGCCAGGCGCTTCAGAAAGCAATGAATCCCTGGGATAAACGCAGTAGTGCTAAGCGAGTGAAGCAGGAGGAGATCGATGTTGCAGCGAAACAGTGAGCCCTATGAGCTGAATCGGAGGGGCTACGGGCTTATCAGTGCTGCGCGGGCGATATGCGGGTCGTGGAGGAATAACAGTTGCGACTGGGTGCAAAGGCGCCCGGTCAAGCACTACCGGCGACTGCGCCACTTTCATCTTGGTCGCATGGTTCACGAAGTGAGAGGGATCCGTTTTTGGAAGATACGGAGTGTATTTTGCGAATGTGGAAAGTCCCGCTAATGCCACCAGCAGGAAAAAAACAGCCACTCTTGGCCAGACCTTACTGCGATTAGCGAGGCACATGCCTGAGGCTGGCATGCCCTGCGCTCGATCGAAAGAAGTTCTGACAGTTTGGCTATCCATTTGTTATTTCATCCTACAGTGATTGCAAGCTGGAAATCAACATTGGATAGATAGGACGGCGTAACCCTTACACAATTGAATAGATGCCAGACTTGGTCTATTGCGGAAATCCTATCGCCGAAGGAACCCCTGTAGAAGAAGGCCACGGGGCGCTCGGAAACAGCCCGAAATCAACACGGTCTCAGCTGATAGAGCTGGCCCAATTCCGCTTCCATGCTGTTCTTGGATACCTCTAATGTACGCCCGCATTGGCAAAATCCTGCGGTCCGGGAAGCCTTCCGCCCAGATATGACCCATCCCACTGGAATTGCCATCGGCCGCGCTGCTTTTGAAAGCGCATGGGTCCCGGCGTAAAGTCCACCCATTGGGTCCACCTGCCTTGCTGCTTATTGACCTCAACGTCCGACATGCCGTTGAAGGCTAATCCTGTCTGCCCGCCTCCTTCGCGACAGGAGGTGCGCTTGAACGTCAACCGTCCTGTCCATTCGAAACCGTTGAGTTTATCCGACTCGCTCAAATCTTCCGGCTTCACCTCGTCCACAGTCAACGCGCGACATTGCCTCAAAAAATGGTCAGGCGCATAAGGACTGCCGGAGACTATGGCAGTAGTCCAGCCGTCTGCCCCCTTCAGCCAATGTCTCTGGAGTTCCGCAATGCCGGCGGTCTCTGCTTCCTTGTCCGCTTTTGTGAACCCCGGCACGGACTCGCTTGATCCGATTGAGCCACCCGAGCCTGAATTGCCGCAGCCGGTGGGCCCGAGTATCATTGCCAATGCAAGTGCGACCAACGGCGTAATGCGGACAAATGTTTTCATGGGCGTCCTCGTATTCCGAAACTTGCGGCAACCATCATATCGTCAACGCTACCGCGCCAGGCGCCGCTGCCGACCTTGCCCGAATCGGAGCGCGTCTCCATTGCTCGATGTTCGAAAGCCCTGTGACTTCGCCCTGGTCAATCGACCCTAAGGCTGGCGACTCTTATTTTACTTTTTCGAGCCTGGGAATCATGCTGTCCCTTGGTCCATCAATCGTTCCGTCGCTATTGACGGTGAAGACCAGAGGGCTGTGAAGCATCATCCCGAAGTCGCCCCGGGCAATGATCTTGTTCCCCTCGACTTTGTAGGTCCCGTCCACAGCATAGGCTCCCAGCGCTATGTACGCCTTACCGCCCTTGAATTCCACATTTATCCCGCCACTCGGATCCCGATATTTTCCTTCTACGCCGCCTCCGCATCCTATTGCCAGGCCTGCGCCAGTTATGACAGAAAACAGCAGCGCCTTACGGATCCATGAACTGTTCATCACCCTCTCCTTAGTAGACGTTGGTTTTTTGCGCAGTTTGACGAATTCTCTCTCAAATTCGCGCCCCCCCATGACGAAAAAAAGTACCCCTGAGCCCACCCACAATGGCCTTCCACACCACATTACGCAAGAGGAAAGACAAAACCGTCATAGCTCTCAAGAATATTCAATCGCGCCACCGAATTGAGGGCGAACAAAGAGCGTCGTTTCGAACAGGTAGAGAGGTGAATGAGATCGGATTGGGGGATACACACGAGGGAATATCTGCAATAAGATCGCTTTAACAGGGCGGCATAGGAGTGACCGAGCGCACAATTTACAGTGTGGAATGGTCGGGGCGTGGAGATTTGAACTCCAGACCTCCTGCGCCCAAGGCAGGCGCGCTACCAGGCTGCGCTACGCCCCGACTCGACTGAAGACTGATTGTAGCCTACATCGCGAGCGTGCCTCTACTCCGCTCCGCGCGGGTCTCTCTGCCTATACAATTTGCCGTTTCCCGCGTGCATGAGCGCCATAGCGCAACTCGGCGGCTCGATCGAAATTCTTGCCAAGATTTTCGACGCGACCATGGTTCACAAGGGATGAAATCGAGTGGATCAGACAGGAGGAAGCCGAGTCAATCGCTCGCGTTCCGCGCTCATGTCGTCGCCGCGCAATTCCCGCAAGGCATTAGTGACAAACTCACCCGTTACTCTCTTCCGCCAGGTCATGTCGAAGTCCGTATTGTCCAGCGGCTTGGCTATGCGGGCTGCGATGGCCGCCGCTTCTGAAATCGTTTCCTGGGCCAAAGAGCGCCCAACCAGAAATTTCCCCGCCTCCGATGCCACTAGCGGACGTGATGCAGCCGATCCCACCACAATCCGCACCTCCTCGATCACACGCTTGCTCGAAAAGCGCGCGGCCGCGGCAACTGACAAAACAGGGAAGTCGAAAGAGCCGCGCCGTCGCAGCTTCCAGTAAGTGCTCCTCCAGCCGTGCAGCGAATCAAGCAGAATCTCCGCAAGGATTTCATCGGATCTGCGCCGAATGTAATTTATGCCGTCATTATTGTAGAGGTCGGCAAGCGCTACTTCCCGTTCTCCGCTGCTCGACACCAATCGCACCCGCGCTCCCAGCGCCATCAGCGCCGGGGCTGTGTCGGTCGAGGAAACTGCTACGCACTTCGAGCTACCAGGCGCCACCCAGCAGGTTGCGCCGTCCTTCTTCAGACAAAAATTTATGGCCTTTCGCCATTCATAGCTCTGATCGTAGTAGTTACAGCGCGTGTCCAGGCACAAATTTCCCCCCAGCGTCGCCATGTTTCGAATCTGAGGAGTTGCGACCTGCGAAGCTGCCTGCGCCAGAGCCATCGTGCCATTTCGAAAATGATGACCTTCTGCAATCTCGCTCAGCGTCAGGCATGCGCCCAGCCGTAATCCCGAATCTCCCATTTGAACTTGCCTCAGACTTTCGATATGTCGGAGGCTCAGCAGCGTTCGTGGGACCTGTTGTCTTCGCTTCATATTAGGAAGCAAATCCGTACCGCCCGCTAGAGGCATGGCATTAGCGCCTTCACCGTTTAAGATCTTCACGGCCTCCTCTAGATTTCGAGGCGCGCGGAATTCGAACAGGGGCAGGCGCATCATGGGCGGAACACCTTCTCTTTCTCCGCGCGGGGCCTGGAAGGGCGGGGAACATCGTTTACCGCATTCCCGTCTCCGCCCTCCCACGGGGGAGGAACGCGCAGAGCTTCCGGCCAGTTGACCTCGGGAAAACGGTCCGGTCCAAAACGCGCCGCGCGCCCTGCTTTCTTTTCAGCCAGCGCCTTCATTATTTTTTCCGGCGTGATGGGTACCTCATCAATCCTCACTCCCACGGCATCATAAACAGCGTTGGCTACTGCCGGCATAATAGGAAGCAGCGGTCCCTGTCCAACTTCCTTCGCGCCAAACGGGCCGCGCGGGTCAGGCTCCTCGATCAACTCCGTGATCACCTCAGGCATATCCAGCGAAGTCGGACTCTTGTATTCCAGAATAGAAGGAAATTTGTGGACCAGCGCGTGCGAAAGTTTCTTCGGCAAGCGCCGAAATTCCTGTTCCTCCATCAGAGCTTCGCCCAGCCCCATATAAACGCTGCCCTCCACCTGTCCCCGAGCCAGCGCCGGATTCAGTGCGCGCCCAATGTCATGGGCGATCCAGATTTTCGGCACCGTGATCCAGCCGGTTATCCGATTCACTTCCACTTCGATCACTGCAGCCGAGTATGAATACGTGGGAGACGGTCCCACGCCACCACCCTTGTAAAGCGCCGGCGATTTCGGAGGAGTGTAGGACCCAACTGTGCCGATCGTGCCGAAGCGAGCCTCCGCCAGGCACACTGCTTCCGCAAAAGTAACGCCCTTTTCCGGATTTGCCGCATCGAACACGCGATTGTCCGCAAAGCGCAGTCGTTCTTTGGGCACTTCAAGCCGCAGAGCCACAGCCTCGCACAGCATTGCTTTCGCGCGTTCGGCAGCTTGAATGGCCGCGTTTCCTGCCATCAGTGTCACGCGGCTGGAATACGATCCCAGGTCCACCGGCCCCAGGTCCGTGTCACCAGTGTAAACGCGGATATCAAATGTAGTGACTCCCAGAACTTCAGCGACGATCGCTGCCAGCACATCGTCTGAGCCTTGCCCGATTTCCGTGGCGCCGCAAAATACAGTGACGCCGCCGCCACGGTCCAATTTCAACAGCACTCCGGAGTGCGGCATTTTGTTCCAGTAAATGGGCAGGCCCGCTCCTGTCAGATAGGCCGAGCACGCGAGGCCAATGCCGCGGCCTGCTGGAAGTTTGCGAAATTTTTCATTCCACCCAGACGTCTTCACCACGCTGCGGATGCATTCACCGAGCCCGACCGTTCCCAGGCGCAGAAAATTTGCCGTCACTGCGTTCGAATTTTCCACGATGCGCAGACGCAGCTCGGCAGGATCAATCTTGAGTTTTTCCGCAATCTTGTCGAGCTGGACTTCCTGGCCGAAGCGTGGCTGTGGAGTGCCGTGTCCGCGCTTCGGGCCGCACGGCGGCTTATTCGTAAACGTCCGGCAACCCTGGAAGCGATATCGAGGAATGTGATAAGTGGTCGTCTGCAACGCCCCGGTATAAAATGTGCTCGCAACTCCGTACGACCCGTACGCTCCTCCATCAATCAGCGTCTGCAGGTGCATTCCGGTAATCGTTCCGTCCTTTTTCACCCCGGTCTTGAATTTCATGAGCACTGGATGGCGGCCGCGGTGGCAATAGAAAACTTCCTCGCGTGTCAGGCAGATCTTCACAGGGCGGTCAAGCATCAGCGCAGCCTTAGCCACCACCAACTCGTGATTAAACGGATCGCTCTTTCCCCCGAATCCTCCGCCATTGGGCGTGGCAATCACGCGAATATGCGCGGCCGGCATTTCCAGCACTTTGGCAAGCGCGCGGTGAACATAATGCGGCGTCTGCGTGCTCGACCAGATCGTCAGTTTCCCTTCGGGATCCTTGATGGCAATCGAAGCGTGCTGCTCGATGGGTAGATGCGTATTCCCCTGATAGAAAAAAACATCTTCGAAAATTTCATCCGCCTCAGAAAAACCCTTCTCCACATCGCCGAACTCGAGCGAAACACGCTTGTGAATGTTTCCTTCTTCGCCATAGTCATGAATCCGCGGCTCCGGTGTCGCCAGTGCTTCTTCGGGATCGGAAATGGTCGTCAAAATTTCATATTCGACGTCAATCAAATCACATGCCTCGAAGGCCGTCAGCTCTTCCCGCGCAATCACCGCTGCCACTGGATCGCCCACATGCCGCACATGGTCGCCGCAAAGCGCCTGTTCATCTTGGCTCACGGGGAGGATTCCATACTCGATAGGGAGGTCTTTACCCGTGAGGACCAAATACACGCCTGGGTGAGCCAAAGCGCGCGATACATCGATTTTGCGAATGCGTGCGTGCGGGTACGGAGAACGCAACAGCTTGCAATGGGCCATGCGGGGGAGAGAAATGTCGTCCGCAAAACGGGTCTGCCCCGTCACTTTTGCCCGCGCGTCAACCCTACGCCGAGAAATGCCGATTACACGCAGTTCTTCTCCGTTCGCTCCTGAATCCTGAACCGGAGGGTTTGGCAAATTTTCTTGCTTCGGCATTTGCGCTCCTGAGCGCGGATCTACTTCGCGATCGGTTTTCGATTCCTCGTTCCTTCTTTCGACTGCTCCGCGATCTTCAAGATCGCAGCCTCCACTGCTTCAAATATTTGCAAGTAGCCTGTGCAACGGCACAGGTTGCCAGAGATGGCTTCGCGGATTTGGTTGCGGTTCGGATGCGGGTTGCTATCAAGCAGAGCTTTCGCTGTCACCAGAATCGCCGGCGTGCAATATCCGCACTGCGCTGCACCCAGATCGGCGAAAGCATCCTGCAGCGGGTGAAGCTTTCCATCCGACGCGAGTCCTTCCACAGTCAGGACGCTTTTTCCATCGCATTCCAGCGCTAGAACCAGACACGAAAGGATGGGCTTGCCGTCGAGCAGAACGGCACAGGCGCCGCACTCTCCGAGTTCGCAGCCGTGTTTCGTACCCGTGTGCCCCAGATCCTCGCGAAGTACCTCGAGCAATGTCTTGTACGGAGCGAAGGCGACGTCGGTCTCTTCACCGTTCAACGTAAACCGGATCTGAGCCGTTTTCTGTGCTTCGGCTGGAAGTATGGCCATATCTGATCACCTTATGCGAGATTCATCGACCCGATGCGCTGTTTTTCAAGCCCGGCGACAGATGCTTCAGGATCAAGTACTGCGCTTCTCGGGATGCTCGGCGTCGTGCCACTGCGCCCGACTTCGTAAGGAGCCCTCGGATCAGGTAATCCGAAAATTCCTCGGCGATCTCGGAGGGAGTCAAACGCCCCTCTGGACTAAACCAACGGACGCTCCAGTTCAGCGCCCCCAAAATCGCGCAGGTCGTGAGGGCGGGATCGGACACAACAAATTCGCCAGACCGCGCGCCCGCTGCAATTAGCCGCCGCACACCATCCTCATATCGGTCCCGTTTCGCGATCAGCGTACTTTGCAACCGCGGCGGCAACGCGCCGGTTAATAGGTGCGCTGCAGACCCTTCCACTTCATCCAGCACGCATCGGAGATGCGACACGATCACCAGGTGCAGTTTTTCCGCGGCGCTCGTTCGCATTTGCCGCACTTTTTCCAATGCGGCAATCAGACGGTCCAACGAATTGTCTTGGCAGAAATACAGGATTTCCTGCTTGCCTTGAAAATAATTGTAAAGGTTTGCAGGGGAGAGATCTGCGGCCCGGGCAATATCCCGCATCCCCGTCTCTGCAAATCCCTCCTTGCGGAATTGTTTCCCTGCGGCGCGCAGGATTTCCAGGCGCCGTGCAAGATAGCGCCGGGGATGGTGGCCGTTGGTCTGGTTCCTACCCCTCTGGCGTGCCATTTGAATTTCTCCCCGCTTCCAGCGGATTACACTGTTCGCTGCCTCGCTACTGTTATCACGTCCGTTGAGGCTCTGTCAATGGGTTATGAACGGGTGTTCATAAAGTGAACGACCGTTCAGTCTGTGTTTTATGGGATTGTGAATCAGGATGCTGTTGGCCCAGCTTTATGCACGACGGGGAAATCGTTGACAGGGGAGCAGATCAACTAAGGGAAAAACAGGGCTGAGGCCTCAGCGCGGAAACAAACCCGCCGCGTTGCCGTACAAAATCTTGCGTTTCGCTTCCCCAGCAATCGGCAACGCATTGAACTTTTCGATGTTGCCCTTGATTTCCGGCACGCCCGGTCCCGGCCAGTCCGTGCCCCACAACACCTTGTCGGCAACATCTTCGATGCGCGGAAAATATTCCAGCAGTTTCTGCGGTGGAATCCCGGAAATGTCCATGTACATATTTTTATGGCGGCGCACCAGAAAGAACGCCTCATTCATCCACAGAGGTCTTCCGCCATGCGCAAGAATTACGACGAGATTTGGATAATCAACACTCACGTCGTCACACAGCATCGGTTGCGCATGAAGATTTCTGGCCCCCGGAAAAATCGAGGTCCCCGTGTGAATCATCACGGGCAATCCGTTTGCCTGCGCTCGCGCGTAGATCGCAGCCAGCCCCTGATTTCCGCTGACGTAATCATTGGGCCGCAAAACGGAGTGCGATGGATGCAGTTTTATCGCGCGAATTCCAATCTTCGCCATGCGGTCCACTTCGGCGCCGGGATCTCCTACTGTGCCGGGCAGCACTCCACCGAACGCCAGCAGCCTGTGCGGCGCGGCTTTGCAATACTTCGCTATCCAATCGTTCACTTCCGGCGTAAATCCGATAATCGTGGGAGCTACGTAATTAATAAGCCCCGCGCGCTCGATCCCCAAACGATCCAGCAGCGCCAGAAATTCCTTGGGCTCGGCCGAATATCGCTCAATCTCCGCAAAATTCTTGCGCCCCTGCTTCATCAGTTCGAGCGCCGAAGGTTTCATCATGTGATACGGCATGATGTGAACGTGAATGTCGATAATCGGCTGCACAGGCGTTTTTCCCTTCCTTCGACGGAATTGTAGCTCAGCACCGCTAGGGCAAATCTCGCCTACGCACTAAGAGCTGGCAGGCTCAGTCCTGCGTTGCGCCATCTCGTGTTCTAGTTTTCGCAAATCCACACTCTCGTCGGCTGCTTCCTCGGGCGTCAAGGGCGCTCCGCCGGCGATCAGCTTGCGCCCGATCATGTGATCCAGCGGACGATTGATCGAGTCGATGGCTACCAGCCGTTCCCCCTTGAAATAGAAGACCGAAAGCTTGTGGCTTTCTGCATCGCCCCTCGTCACAATTCGATCGTGCCCCTGCGAAATTCCCGCCATCTGTAGCTTGATGTCGAATTGATCGCTCCAGAACCAAGGCAACGCCCGGTAGCTGCTGCGTCGTCCCGCTATTGTGGTAGCCACACGCTGCGCCTGGTCGGCCGCGTTCTGCACAGATTCCAGTCGCACCCGCGCGCTGGCGAAAATGCACGGATGCTCGGCGCAATCTCCGATGGCGAAAACATCCGCGTCATTTGTTTCAAGGAATTCATTCACCACCACACCATTCGCAACTTTCACTCCGGCAGCCTGCGCCAATTCTACATTCGGCACCACGCCGATTCCCACGATCACTAAATCCGCCGGGTACGCAGTGCCGTCTTGAAGTTTTACGTTCTGCGCCCTTCCATTTTCACCGCTGATCTCCAAAACCTGCGCGTCGCAAACTATCTTTACCCCGCGGCTCGTGTGCAGATCTCGGAAGAAATTCGAAATCACCGGAGCGACCACGCGCGACATCAGCCGCGGCAGCGCTTCCAAGACGGTCACTGATTTTCCCAGCGTCCGAGCTACGGCCGCAATTTCAAGCCCGATGAATCCTCCCCCAATCACCACAATCTCCCGAGAACTCTGCAGGCGGTCCTTCAGCGCGATGGCTTCCTCCAGCGAACGCAAATACAGGACCCCCTCGAGGGCCGCCCCTTCTACTCCAAGCTTTCGGTTGCGAGCTCCCACTGCGAGAACCAATTTCTGGTAAGGAATGCGTGCGCCCGATTCCAATCGGATTTGCTTCTTGTCACGCCCGATCGCCGTCACTTTTTTTCCGGCCAGAAGATCGATGCGGTGATCCTGGTAAAATCTCTCAGGCCGCAATTGGATGCTTTCGAAATCCTGCTGGCCTAGTGGAAACCCCTTGGAAAGGGGCGGTCTTTGGTAGGGAATCTGCGGCTCTTCGCCGATCAAGATGATCGGCTCTTCATAACCTTCTGATCGCAGCGACGCCGCAGTTTGAAATCCCGCCTGTCCAGTGCCAATAATCACGGTGCAGGCACCCATCAGCGCTGTCTCTCGGGCAGCCGCACCGTCAGTCCATCAAGCTCGTCCGTCACTTTGATCTGGCAACTGAGACGGCTGGTCGGACGCCGCTCCTCCGCCGCAATCTCAAGCACGGCTTCTTCCGTATCCTGCGCCGGAGGTAGGCGTCCGAAAAAATTCTCGTCCACAAAAACGTGGCACGTCGAGCACATGCAAACCCCGCCACATTCCGCGACGATCCCGTCGATTCCATTTTTCAACGCCGCCGCCATCACGGTCGTGCCAACGGGCACATCCACTTCCCGCGCATCGCCCTTGGCCGACACGTAAATCACTTTAGGCATTTCGTAGATCCTTTTCGATAGCGAGGACCTGGGAATCGCGCGCTCTCGCGTGTCCAGTTCCGTATCAATTGAAGCGGACGTATTCGAAATTTAATGGCTGATTGTTAATCCCGCGTGCTGGGGGCGCGATCCAATTCGCAAATTTTCCCGGTTCCACTACTCGACCACTCATCAGAGATTGCACGTAGGCATGATCTCCAGGGGCTGGCAGCCACTCGTGCTGGTGATTTTTCCAGGCTTCCTCGGTCAGCACTTCGCCTTCAGGGCTGATGAAGTGTCCCGCAAAATTCCCGATCGCGCGATGAAAACCCTTGTGCGGCAAGGTCAGTCGGAACGGAATCCCCGCCTTGTCGATCACGCGCTGCCAGCGGCTCACGCCCGATTCGATCTCGCGAATGTAATCCTCGCGCAATCTTTCGTTCAGCGCCGTCAATGCCGACACCTGCTTCACCACGATTTTCCCGCCGATCACTTCTGATACGGGATAAGTCGCATCGCTCAGCAGGTGGTCGTCATTGATCTTGGTTTCTTCAAACCGCCCTTTCAATCCGCTGGTGTAATAATTCGCTGCGTTCGAAGAAACGTCCGAGCCGTACAGGTCGAGTGTGACGCTGTAGTGAAAATTCAAGTACCGCTGAATCGTCGGTAGGTCAATCACTCCCAGCGCGCGCACGTCCGATGGATCCTCGACTTTGTTTTCCTTCATCACTTCGCATGTCCTCTGAATAATTCGTGTCACTCCCGTTTCCCCGACAAACATGTGGTGTGCTTCCTCGGTGAGCATGAACCGGCAGGTCCGCGCGAGCGGATCAAATGCGGATTCGGCCAGCGCGCACAGCTGGAATTTGCCGTCGCGATCGGTAAAAAATGTAAACATAAAAAACGCCAGCCAGTCGGGCGTCGGCTCATTGAACGCGCCCAGAATACGCGGATTATCCGTGTCGCCGGAGCGCCGCTCGAGCAGCGCCTCCGCCTCCTCGCGGCCATCCCGTCCAAAATAGCGGTGCAGCAAGTAAACCATGGCCCACAGGTGGCGCCCCTCTTCCACGTTCACCTGAAAAATATTTCGCAAATCGTACAGCGATGGGCATGAAAGCCCCAGCATTCGCTGCTGTTCCACGGACGCCGGCTCCGTATCGCCCTGTGTGACAATCACACGCCGCAACGTCGAACGGTATTCTCCCGGCACTTCCTGCCATGCTGGATCACCCTTATGAATGCCAAAATTTACCTGGCGCTTTTCGTCTCGCGGCTGCAGGAAAATTCCCCAGCGATATTCCGGCATGCGCACGTAGCCGAATTGCGCCCACCCATCCGGTTCCACGCTCGTCGCTGTTCGCAGATATACATCATAGGCGTGGCTCTCTGTTGGGCCAGTATCGTGCCACCAATTCAAGTAAGCGGGCTGCCAGTGCTCCAGCGCCCGCTGCAGCACGCGGTCTCTCCCTAAATCAATATTGTTTGGAATTTTATCTGTGTAATTGATCATCGCAAATCTCCTCAGTCAAAAAAGGGCGGGCTCGCCTTTCAAACTCTTTCCCAATTAAATTTCACTGGCGCGCCGGAGCCGTACACTTTCAACGCCCCATTTTCCCCCACTGCATTTGGACGAACGAAAATCCAGTTTTGCCATGCCGAAAGCCGCCCAAAAATCCGCGTCTCCAGCGTTTCAGGAATTCCGAACCGCAAATTAGCCTCGAGCCCAGTGAGGGCATCTGGAGAAAGCGCGGCGCGCGACTCGATGGCCTGGCGAATTTCGTCGTCCCAGTCGAGATCATCCGGAGCAGCCGACACAAGTCCTGCATCCAGCGCCTCACTCGCCGAAAGTTTTTCACCTACTCGACCACGCAGCGCATCCACTCGCTCTGCATCCTGGTAGAAGCGCGCCGCGATGCGCGAAAGCTGATTCACCATCGGCAAGGGTCCGAAGTTCATTTTTGAGAGCGACATCGTAGCGACGCTCGCGCTATCCTTTGAATCCCGCATGTACACCCGATCCGCTGCCATTGCCAATTCCAAAAGCGTCCCCGCAAAACAAGATCCCGGTTCGACAATGGCGTAAATCGAGCGCGACGTGACATCAATGCGAGCAAACGTCCGCCGCATCATTCCCAAAACCTCTCGAACGAACCAATTGTCCTGATGCATCAAAATGAATTCGTCGGTGCTGAGCACAACGTCG
>Ga0210384_10004155_pt1 | contig 16297 bp, 11 predicted proteins | sample IncBWH2MmetaG_FD_160574 | JGI IMG/M metagenome (GOLD analysis project Ga0210384, IMG submission 160574) | Forest soil microbial communities from Barre Woods Harvard Forest LTER site, Petersham, Massachusetts, United States - Inc-BW-H-2-M | ecosystem: Environmental > Terrestrial > Soil >...
AGTTACTGCGGCAATCGTGCTCAGCCAGGGTGAATCGTGGTCGGCTTGCGGAGAAATGCCAGCGTTTGGCATGGGTCCTCCATCGGTTGTTGCGACGATTTTGCCATAGGCAGCATCGTAAGCGCTGTCAGCTCGCCAGGTCGAGAATGCGCGGATCCCTGAAGTGCGGAGGCTGGGGAAGTAAGGTTCACTGTCCTCGTCCACAAACAGAAGCGCACGATAAAATCCCCAGCCTCCGCACAAAGCGCGGAAGGCTGGGGCACCCGGCGTCGGCGTAAGGGAGGTTCATGGGTGGCCCAGCCTTCCGCGTACTCCGCCCTGCTCGGCGTCGGTGACCTCGCTCATGAATTACTGCGGCGCCGGCGCTGCGGCTGGCTTGTCGAACAGCTTGGGATCGATCTGCGGGTTGAGATGGACCTGGGTAAAGGTGACGACGCTGGCTTCCTTGCCGTCTTGCCGATTGAGGTGACGAGTTGGGATGCTCACGCCGTCGAAGGTCTTCCACTCGGAAAGGTCGGTCTCTCCATGGAATGGGCCCGCGTTGCTGGTGGCGGTGTAGGACTCGCGCAGCAGAACACCGGTTGAGGGATTGACGTACCAGCGCACCGCGGTCCCGTCGGCGTTGATGTCGACGATCTTTGCGTCCACATTGCCGATTTTCTCGGAGCCATTGGCGGTGAAGGTGAACTTGGGATCATCGACGTGCCCGGCGATAAAGGTCGGGTCGCGCTTGATCTGATCGAGGCTTTCTTTTGTGCCTGAAGCAGGGATCGGGCGAACCTGTCCCTGGGCCGCCATGAAGGCGCCGGAAGAAGTGAAGACGACGGTCATCGGTCCCATCGGCGAATCCATGGCGAGGTGCATGCGATCCGGATAGACGATAGTCACGTCCACTTGCGAAGCCGGTTCGTCCTTGGCCTGCTGGGCGAGTTTGGCCTGCATCGAGTGCACGGCTTTGAGCTTGGCAGCGCCTCCCATGGACTCGGCTACTTTCGCGACCAGCGCCTTGCCCTCAGGATTCGAGCCGGCGGGCGCCGCACTCGGTGACTCCGCGGTGCCCTGTGCTTCCGCGGGAGGTGGAGGAATCGTGATGTCCACGTTGGTCACGGCGCCGAGAGTGGTAAGCGGCTTATCGAAGTCCTGAGGATTGCCGACCACCAGTACCGCAAGCTGATCTTTGTGCAGATATTTTGCCGCGACACGGTTTACGTCGGCCGCGGTCGCCTTCTCGATGCCGGCGCGGTATTGCTCGAGGAAATTCAGCGGATAGCCATAAAACTCGTATCCCATGCGCTCGCGCAAAACCTTGTCGGGCGTGTCGAAATTAAAAATGAAGGAGTTGAGGATGGAATCCTTGGCGCGTTTGATTTCCGCGTCGGTGATGGGGTTTTTCTGCAGTTCGTCGACATCCCCGTAAAGGGCCTGGATGGCTTCGATGGTGCTCTGGCTCTTGGTTCCCAGCACGAAGCGCGTGACCCCGGGATGATCAAAGGCCGTGCCGATGCCGCCGCCCACTGAGTAGGCCAGGCCGCGCTTGGTGCGGATGTCTTGTACCAGTCGCGAGGAGAAACCGCCACCCATCACTTCATTGAAGACTTCGATGGCGAAGTAATCGGGATTTTTGCGGTCGGTGCCAAGAGTCACCATGCGCACATTCGATTGATTGACGTCTTCCTTGCTGACCAGGTAATAGCCTGGCTTGGCGGGGTGCGGTTGGATCTTCTCCCGCGGCGCGGCGGGACCCTTGGGCCAGGCAGCCAATGCCGCTTTGAGCTTTGCTTCCATGGCGGCGGAGTCGAAATCCCCGCTCATGCCAAGAATGATGTTATTCGGGTGGACGTATTTCTTGTGCCAGTCGACGAGGTCGTCGCGCGTCACCGCCGATAGGGTTGTGTACTCCGGTTGCCGGGCGTACGGGCTGTCGGCGCCATAAGCCAGCTTCAAGGACTCGCGGGCTGCAACCGAGGCAGGATTGTCGTTGCGGCGTGCAATCGACTCGTCCATTTGCTGTTGCGCCAGTTCGAGCTTGTCGGCGCGGAACTCGGGATTCTGGAGCAAGTCGACGACGATCTTGAAAACATCATCGAAGTCGCCCTTGAGACACGACCATCCCAAGGAAGTCGAATCCCCGCCACCACTGGTTTCAACCTTCGCGGCGCGCGCTTCCAGGTAGTCGTCGAGTTGGTCGCCGGTCTGCGACTTGGTGCCGCCCGTGCGCCAGACGTCGCCGTAGAGATCAATCAGGCCAATCTTGGCGGCTGGTTCCTCGTGCGAGCCGCCACGAATGCGGATGGCTCCATCGATTAAAGGAAGTTCGTGATCTTCTTGCAGGAAGATCACCATGCCATTGGGCAGTTCGATGCGCTTGGGTTCGGCCGGATGAAACGGGGGCAACTGTGGAATCGGAATCTGCTGCCAGTCGGTAGTTTGAGCGTTCGAAGGTCCAGCAGTTGCAAGCGTCAGCAGCAGGAGAATGAAAGCCGCCATAAAACGCCGGAGCAGGGAAGAGGTCTTTAGAACGCAGGCCGTCATTGTGCACCTCCGGCGGAAGCGGGAGCCGATTTGACGGTTTCGTTGATTCCCACCGTGCGATTGTTTTCGGTAAACGTCTGGTTGGCGACGCGACGAATGTCGGCCTTGGTGACTTTGTCGATGCGATCGACCGATTTGAACAGCTCGCGCCAATCCCCGTAGCGGGACTGGTAAATCGCAAGCTGTTGCGCGAGGCCTGAATTGTCGGCCAGGCCACGGATCAGATCCGCCTTGGCGCGGGTTTTGATCATTTTCAGTTCGTCGTCGGTGATGTCTTCCTTCTTGATGCGGTCAATCTCGGCGTGAATCGCGTCGCCGAGTTCCTGCGGCGTGTGGCCGGGCACGGGAACCGCGTAAAACGAAAACAGGTGCGGATACTTGACGCCGGGCAGGCCGGAGAATCCCGCGGCGAAGGCGGCGATTTTCTTGTCGCGGACCAGTGCCCGATACAGGCGCGAGGTGCGGCCGTTCGACATCAGATCGGAGATTGCGTCGTAAACGGCATCGTCGGGACTGTGGTAGTCGGGCCGGTGATAGCCCTCGATGTAGAAGGGCTGCGCGGATCCGCGCAGCACTACGCGGCGCTCGGAGTTCTGCGGAGGCTCAGTCGTGGTGCGCTCGTCGGGCGTCGGTTTCGTGGGCAAGCGGTCGAAATACTTCTCGATGATGGGAATGGCCTCTGAGGCTTTTACGTCGCCGACCACGGCGACCACCATGTTCGAGGGGATGTAGTACTGATCGAAGAACTTCTGGGCGTCGGTGGCGGAGAAGGAGTTGAGGTCGGACATCCAGCCGACGGTCGGGCGATGGTAAGGATGCGCCTGGAAGGATGCGTTGATGAATTGCTCGACCAGGCGGCCGACGGGGCTGCTGTCAGTGCGCATGCGACGCTCTTCGATGACCACGTCGCGCTCTTTATAAAATTCACGCATCACGGGGTGCAGGAAGCGCTCGGATTCGAGATAGGCCCAGAGTTCGAGACGGTTCGACGGAAAGGAATAGAAGTAGTTCGTTTCGTCGTCGCTGGTATTAGCATTCATGCCCTCGCCACCCTCGCGTTCGACGATCTCGCCGAATTCGTTCGGCTTGACGTACTTCTGGGCCTCGGCGACGGCATCTTTCCAGGCCTGCTCAAGTTGCTTGAGCTTGTTCTCATCGCGGCCGATGCGCTTGTCGCGCTCGGCGATGTAGGCGGCGTAGGCGTCTTCGACCTTAGCGAGTGCGGCCTTCTCGGCCGGGTAGTCGGTGGTCCCGATCTTGTCGGTACCCTTGAAGGCCATGTGCTCGAACATATGGGCGAGGCCGGTTTTGCCCATCGGATCCTGCACGGAGCCCGCGTCGACATGGGTGAAGAAGGAGAACACAGGGGCTTCAGGGCGTTCGAGGATGACGACGGTGAGGCCGTTGGGCAGGGTTTTAACCGTGGTGCGTTTTTCGAAAGAGGCCACGTCCTGGGCGGCGGCGACGGCAGTTAATAAGAGGATAAAGACGAGAGTGCGGATGGCGGCTTGCTTCATCGGACCTCCACGACAAATGGGCATGGTTTGGCGGCTGGCATCACGGGACAGGGCAGAAACTGGGAAAAATCCACACTACGTGGGTGGAAAGGGGATGTCAAACGGCGGTCGTTGGTCGTTGGCTGTTGGTCGTCGGCAAAACAAACGATTGCCGGCTCCGTCTGGCGGGCATCGTATTAGGGACCGCAGCTATACTTGGCGGCGGCAAAGGAGTGCGCGGTGCCCAAGGGAGGCAGTTTGGCGATCTCGCCCGTCGTCGACGTCGAAGGCAAACGGCTCAGCTTGTCGAATCTCGACAAGGTGCTCTATCCAGCAACCGGATTCACGAAGGGGCAGGTGATCGACTACTACGCGCGGATTGCGCCGGCACTGCTGCCCCATCTCAAGGGACATCCGGTGACGATGAAGCGCTACCCTGATGGGGTGGATGCGGAGTTCTTCTACGAGAAAAACGCCCCCAAGCACCGGCCGGACTGGGTGAAGACCGCACCGGTCTGGAGCCGGCACAATCGGCGGCACATTAATTATCTGCTGGTCGACGACCTTCCCACGCTGACCTGGCTGGCAAACCTGGCGTCGCTCGAGATTCATCCTTCGCTGGCCCTGGCCGAAGATATCAACTGCCCGACGATGATGGTGTTTGATCTGGACCCCGGGGCTCCGGCGAACATCGTGCAATGCGCGCAAGTCGGAATCTGGTTGCGCGACATTTTCGAACACTGGGGATTGCAATGTTTTCCGAAGACTTCAGGGTCGAAGGGGATGCAGGTCTACGTTCCTCTGAATACTTCGACGACTTACGAGGTGACCAAGCCGTTCGCGAATGCGCTGGCACGGTTGCTGGAGCACGAACATCCGCAGCTAGTGGTTTCGGAGATGAAAAAAGAAGTGCGAACCGGCAAAGTGTTCGTCGACTGGAGCCAGAACGACGAGCACAAGACCACAATTTCGGTGTATTCCCTGCGGGCGAGGGAGCACCCCACCGTGTCGACTCCCATCACATGGGAAGAAGTCGAACGCGCCCTCAAGAAGAAGGACCCAAGCCTGCTGGTGTTTGAGGCACCCGAGGTCATCCAACGCTTTGAGAAGTTCGGCGACCTGCATGCGCCCGTGCTTGAGCTGAAGCAGAAGCTTCCCGATCTGCGCGGCGTTGCGGCAGCGGCAGAACCGGGGACCGTTGATCTGGCGGCGTCGGCAGAAGAAAGTGCGTCGCCAGAGGTCGAGCCCACAGCCTCACGCGCACGCCCGCGGAAAGCAACCACGCCAACGCGGAAGTCTTCCTCGAAGAAAGCAGCGGCGCCTGCGAAGAAGAAACGACGAGCGGTATAATCCGCGGGCACATGGCACAACTGTTTGCAGGTACCTCAGGGTGGGCATATCCCAGCTGGAAGCCGGAGTTTTATCCGCAGAAACTCGCGCAGAAGAAATTTCTGAATCACTACGCCACGCAGCTGAACGCGGTGGAGGTGAACTTCACCTTTCGCCAGCTGGTAAAAGAATCGACGCTGCAGAACTGGCTGGCGGAGACGCCGCCGCATTTTCGTTTCACAGTCAAAGCCCACCAGGTCATCACGCACATCAAGCGGCTTAAGGGGACGGAAGATTTTGTGCCGCGGTTTCTGGGGACCATCGAACCGCTGGCGGCCGCGGAAAAATTGGGTCCAGTTTTATTCCAATTACCGCCAAACCTTAAAGTAGATCTCGAGGTGCTGCGAGCCTTTCTGCAGACCTTGCCCAAACGGTTGCCCTCGGCCTTCGAGTTTCGCCATGCTTCATGGTTCAGTGACGAAACGTACGCGGTATTGCGAGAGCATGGCGCGGCTTTATGTGTGGCAGAAACCGAGGAGATGACGACGCCTGAAGTGGTGACGAGCGGATTCCTATATTACCGATTCCGAAAGCCGAACTATCCGCTCGATGAGCGCAAGGCAATGATCGATCGCATCCAGCAGCATCTGGGGGAGGGGCGCGACGTGTTCGCCTACTTCAAGCACGAAGAAACGCCGGAGGGCGCGATGTACGCGCGCGAGTTGCTGGGTGGTTTTCAGAAGTAAGTGTAGCGCGGGCGCCCTCGCCCGCGAGACTGCGGCCACTTCCAGCACAGCTTCTCTTCATCCCCGTAAGTCGTTGAACATCTTGCGTTTCATGGACAAAAGTTCCCGCGCTACGTGGGACCTGCCCGAACACTTTGCAGACTGGGACGGGGGCTTCTACTCTGTAGGGAACGCGGGCGAGGGCGCCCGCGCTACAACATGCCTTCCGAAGCCAACGCGCGTGTGCTGTCGAGGTTTCTCGATTACCTGAAAGTCGAGAAGGGGTTGGCTCCGCTGACGGTGTCTGCGTATACGACCGACATCTGCCAGTTCGCCGATTTCCTGGATGCGCACAGGCTGATACTCACCCGGGCGCGCCGCAGTGACGTACGCGATTTCATCCAACAGCTATTTTCGAACGGCGTCGACGGACGATCAGTCGGGCGCAAGCTTTCTGCACTGCGGCATCTTTATCGGCACTTGCTGGTGGACGGGAAGATTGATCACGATCCCACGCTGAACATCGATTCGCCGAAGCAGTGGAAAGTCCTGCCCAAGGCCTTGGCGCGAGACGAAATCGAGAAGACGCTGGCCGGGCCGAAAGCGACATCGGATTCGAAACTAGCCATTGCGATTGCTGCCCGCGATCGCTCGATGCTCGAGGTTTTCTATGCCGGAGCCCTGCGAGTATCGGAAGTTGTGAATGCAAAACTTGAAGACTTGAAACTCGACGCCGGGTACATGCTGGTGCGGGGCAAGGGCGACAAGGAGCGGGTCGTTCCGCTGGGCAAATCGGCGCAGGAAACCCTCAAGGACTACTTGAGCGCGGGGCGATCCACGCTCGCCGCAGGCAAGGGCGCGCCGTATCTTTTTCTGGCGCGGGGCGCGCATCGGTTGACCCGGCAGCGCGTGTGGCAGATGGTGAAAGCGGCATCGCGCGCTTCGGGAAGGTCGGCCTCGCCGCACATGCTGCGTCATTCCTGTGCGAGCCACATGGTCGAGAACGGGGCGGACCTCCGCACGGTGCAGACCATTCTGGGGCATTCTGATATTTCGACGACGCAGGTATATACGCACCTGGCGCTGGATCGGTTGAAAACGGTGTATCAGAAGCATCATCCGCGGGCGAAGGCAAGAAGATGAAGTTTCAAGGTTTCAGGGTTTCAAGGTTTCAAAGTGAACAGCACTGGGAGGCAAGGATTGATTTCGCAATCGCGTTGACAGGAAAGCCTTGGAACCTTCCAACCTTGAAACCTTGCAACCTTGAAACTTTGAAACTTTGAAACCTTTGCACCATGAGCGAGAAAGCAAATCATCATCGCACCCTGGTCGAGAAAGCCGCCGACCAGTTCCTGCGTGTGTTGCGGGAGCGCAACGCGTCTCCACATACGATCAAGGCGTACGCGGGTGACCTGGAGAATTTTGCTGACTACGTGGGCACGCGTGACTGGAAGAGCATTGATCACGTGGCAGTACGCGGCTTCCTGTCGCACCTTTATGAAAGAGGACTGAGTAAGACTTCCGTTGCGCGGTCGCTGGCGGCGGTGCGGTCGCTTTACCGCTGGCTAGCGCAGGAAGGGGTCGTAGAGCAGAATCCCGCGAGGCTGGTGGCGACTCCGAAGTTGCCGAAAAAGTTGCCGCGGGTGCCGACCATCGAGGAGATGAACGGCGTACTGGATGGACAGATGCCGGAGGTCGCGGCGTTTCCGGAGCGCGACCGGCTGCTGTTGGAGTTGCTTTACGGCTGCGGGATCAGGAATTCAGAGCTGACTGGAATCAATCTTGACGACATTCGTGTGAGCGCGGAAGCCATTCTGATTCGCGGCAAGGGAAAGAAAGAGCGTTACGTGCCGTTCGGGGGATCAGCGGCTGCGGCTCTGCGGGCGTACCTGACGGAACGGGCTCGCATGCTGGCCGAGACGAAGAAGACGAGTCCAGCGCTGCTGCTCAACCAGCGGGGCGGCCGGCTCACGGTGCGCAGCGTGGGACGCATCGTGAAGAAGATCGCCGTCGCGAAGGGATTGTCACCCGATGTGCATCCGCATACGCTGCGCCACGCGTTCGGGACGCATATGCTGGAGGAAGGCGCGGACCTGCGGGCGATTCAGGAACTGCTCGGGCACGAGCGCCTGGCTACGACGCAGCGCTACACGCAGCTTTCCATGAAGCATGTGCTGGCGGTGTATGACCAGACCCATCCGAGAGCGAAGTAAGAGAACAATTCACCACAGAGACACCGAGACACAGAGGAATAAAGGCATTCATAAGAAGCCTGCATCGAATTTCTCTGAATCAAGGACGATCAAGCTTGATTTTCTCTGTGCCTCTGTGGTGAAAAGTCCCTGGTTCGCGGGCGAGGGCGCCCGCGCTACACAAACTAATCGGCCGCCATCGCGGCTTCCGGCTTTTCTCCGCGCAACTCCTTCCACATCTCGACTACACGATCTTTCACTTTGGCTATGAGGGCGGCGTAGGCTTCCTCGGAGGCTTGGGCCTCCGGCGGTGGGTAGATCGGATCGCCGAATTTCATCTTCAGCGGGGCGAACTTCTGGAAGCGTTTACCGCGCGGCCACGCGTCGTAGAAGCCGTCGATCGCAATCGGCACAATCGGAACTTGCAGATGTATGGATAGAATCGCCGCGCCCTTCTTGAAGGTTCGCGGAGTGCCGTCGATGCTGCGCTCGCCTTCGGGATACAGAATCAGGTTCCGTCCGTGGCGCAGACCGAAGGCGCCGGCGCGCATGGCCGGCATCAGGTTCGCGTCGGGATCGACGACCACCACGCGCACGGCACGCGCCAGCTTCCGCATGATTCCGGCGCCGAAGATTTCACTGGTGCCGACGGCGAAGCAATTCACGAAGACGTCGCGCGGCAGGATGGATGCGAGCGCGACTGGATCCAGATAGCTTTGGTGGTTCGAAGAAAGAATGTAGGTGGTGTCCTTGGGAAGCTTCTCCAGGCCCGAGACAGTGAGGTGGAAACAGTCGCGGGCAATCAGCTGTAGGAGGCGCGTAACGAAGTACCAGAAGCTTTCGGCCACCGGATGCGGGCGGGCGAGGTCCAGCACGTCGGGATCGGTGGGGTCCTCGCGCAGCACGGCGCTCCAGCCCGCGAATTGTGCCTTGGAGACGGTTTTCCCGCTGGCCGCGCTTTCGAGCACGGCATTGACCAGGTCGCGAACGGTATAGACGTCGGCAAGCTGGCCTTCTTCGACATCGCCGCCGAGTTCTTTTTCGAGTTCCACCAGCAGCTCGACGCGCTGCATCGAGTCGAGACCGAGATCGAGTTCGAGGTTGTCAGTGGGCCGGATTTTCTCCGGCGCATTGCGCGCGTTCTCGCGAATGACGCCCAGCGCCCGCTGCACATTGGGCTGCTCGAGCCAGGCGGTATCCTCGGGCGTCATGGGGCGTTCGGCCGCGACATCGGCGTCCCCTGAGGTGCCGCGCGCCTGATTGGCGCGCACGCGCTTCTCGATCTCAAAGCGCTTCAGCTTGCGCGTGGTGGTGCGGGGCAAGTCTTCTTGCCAGATTTCGTAACTGCCAATCCGCTTGGTCGTCGCCACCTGTTGCGACAGGCCTTCGATGTCAAACCGGATCACTTCCTTCGCATTGACGACCTTGCGCTCCTTGAGCACCTCGAAGTTTGGCACGACGACGGCGTACAAGCGCTCGGAACTCGGATCGCCCGGCTTGGCCTCAAGTCCCATTACGCAGATTTCCTTGATGAAGGGCGACTTCAGGTAGTGGGTTTCAATCTCCTCGGGATAAATATTCTTGCCGTTGGCCAGGACGATGAGTTCCTTGCGCCGGCCCGTGATGAACAGGTTGCCGCCGGAATCGAAGTAGCCGAGATCGCCGGTGTACAGCCAGCCGTCTTTGAGGGCCGCGGCGGTAGCGTCGGGGCGGTTCCAGTAGCCCTTCATCACGATCGCGCCGCGCAGCAGGATTTCCCCGACCGGCGGTCCGCCTTCCTCCGACGGTTGTGGATCGAGAATCTTGCCTTCGATGGTGGGCAGCGGCGGCCCGACCGATCCGATGACGACGTGACCGGGGCGGTTGAGACAGGCGGCGGCCGAGGTTTCGGTGAGGCCGTAGGCATTGAGCAGGTCGATGCCAAAGTCGTGGAAATCGTTCGCGACGACCGGATCGAAGCGCGAGCCGCCGGTGATCAGGTAGCGCATGTGGGTCCCGAAGGTCGCGTGAATCTTGCCGAAGAGGAGCTTTCCCGCGTTGAGACCGAGTTTGCGGAAGAAGCGGTTCACGCGCATGAGGGTGCGAATGAGCGATTCGGCAATCTTGCCGCGCTTGGCAACCTCTTTGAAGATGCGCTCGTGGATCAGGTAGAAGAACTGCGGCACCACGGCAAAGGCCGTGATCTGGCGTTCCTGCAGGGCACGCAAGAGCTCGGTCGTGTTCAGAGTTTCGAGGTAGACGACGCGGGCGCCTTTCACCAGCGGCAGTAAGAGGTTCGCCATCTGGGCCAGCACGTGGAACATGGGCAGGATGCCGAGCACGGCATCTCTCGAGTCGATTTGCAGCACCTGGAAGACGGCTTCGACTTCGCCCAGCAGGTTCGCATGGGTCAACTGCACGCCCTTGGGATCAGCGGTGGTGCCCGAGGTATAGAGAAGCGCGGCGACGTTGTCGGCGGGCGCTTCGACGGCGCGGAAGTCGCCCGGGCCGGCGGCGAAAATCGCGTCCAGATCGCCCACCCAGCGCGCCTGGCCATGATCTGTTTTGATCTTCGGAGAGGCAGCTTTCAGGGAGCCGGGGTCGGTCAAGATGAGTTCTATTCCGAGGCCGGTAATCGCCTGCTGGGCGGTTGCCAGATGCTTCACGTCGGTGGCGAGCAGGGAGGTCCCGCTATCTTTGAGGAGTTTGGTGACCTGGTCGGCGTGCAACGCGGTGTCGAGTGGAACGGCAGTGAGCCCGGATGCAATGACACCGAGGTAGGTGGCGACCCAGCGCGGGTGGTTGTCGGCAAAAATGCCGACCCGCGCCCCGGCCGGGAGCTTCTTTTCGGTCAGCCAGCGGCCGACAGACTCGGCCATCTTGCGCGTTTCGGCGAAGGTGTAGCTCTCCACCTGGTCATGGCGCTGGATTTCAAGAGCGATGTTCTGCGGGCCGCGCTGCTCGGCTTCGACAAACTGGTCGTAGAAAGTGGGCATGAGGGGGCGGGGAAAATATACCTGAACGCATCAATAAAAGCTGAAGTCTTTCAGTGCTAACAAGTTGGACGGAAATGGACGGGTACACTGATATCGTGTACACTATTGCCGTGCGCAACATTACGTTCAGTGCCGACGAAGACGCAATCGAGCGGGCCCGCGAGGTGGCGCGGGGCGAACACAAGACCCTGAATGATGCCTTTCGCGAGTGGTTGCAGTGGTATGCGTCTCGAACCGTCAAGCGACGCGAGATCGAGGCACTCTTCGAGAGGTTGAAGTACGCCGATGCCGGCCGAAAATTTACTCGAGACGAGATGAATGAGCGATAAATCCTTTCTTGACACGAACGTTATCGTCTACGCGTTCGACCAGAAGGAACCCAAGAAAGCACAAATCGCTCAAATGCTGATTAAGCGAGGTGCTGCGGAAAATCAGGCGATCATCAGCTACCAAGTGATTCAGGAATTTCTGAACGTTGCGCTCCGCGGATTCAGGATTTCCCTGGTACCTGCCGATCTTGAATCTTTCATCTTTGGCGCGTTGTTTCCGATGGCAAAAATCTCGTGGTCGCCTGCCTTGACGATGGAGGCACTGCGGATTCATGCGGCCCATCGACTCGGATGGTATGACTCACTTATCGTGGCTGCAGCGCAGCAGGGAAATTGCAAAATTCTCTATAGCGAGGATCTGCAGCACGAACAACGTTTCGGTGATCTTACGATTCGAAATCCGTTCGCCGTGTAGCGACGCCTCCCACCGAACTGCTCTGCTCCGCATCCAATATGCTAGGCTAATCTAGCCTTTATACTATGGGGTACGTGTCCCCTCTTCAAGGAACTGAGATTTGATTAACACCTTAGTTGCCAAGGTCTTCGGGACCAAGAACGAGCGCGAAGTCAAGCGGCTGATGCCGCAGGTTGTGGCCATCAATGCGCTCGAGCCCGCGATGAAGAAGCTGTCGGATGCCGAGCTGCGAGCCAAGACCGACGAGTTCCGCCAACGCATTCAGGAGCGGATGGCCAAGATCGCCGACGAGCCCGACGCTGATCCCGACCGCCAGAAGGCCATCGAAGCCGAGCGCCACCTGGCGCTAAAAGAAGTCCTCGACGAGTTGCTGGTGGAAGCCTTCGCCGTGGCCCGCGAGGCAGGCTGGCGCGTTCTGAACATGCGCCACTTCGATGTGCAGCTGATCGGCGGCATGGTGCTGCACCAGGGCAAAATCGCCGAGATGAAGACCGGCGAAGGCAAGACGCTGGTCGCGACGCTTCCCGTGTACCTCAACGCGCTCAGCGGACGCGGCGTGCATGTGGTTACGGTCAACGACTACCTGGCCAAACGCGACTCGGAATGGATGGGCAAGCTCTACACCTTCCTCGGACTGACCGTGGGCGTCATCGTGCACGATCTTGATGACGAGGAGCGACGTGAAGCCTACGCCGCCGACGTGACCTACGGTACCAACAACGAATTTGGCTTCGACTACCTGCGCGACAACATGAAGTTCGACCTCAAGGATTGCGTGCAGCGCGTCTTCAACTACGCCATTGTCGACGAGGTCGACTCCATCCTGATTGACGAGGCCCGCACGCCGCTCATCATCTCCGGCGCCAGCGAAGAGTCGACGGACAAGTATGAGCGCGTGAACCGGATTATCCCGAAGCTCGAGCGGGGCGAAGAATTGAGTCCGTCAGAATTGCGTCAATTGCTGGAGACGCGGGACGTGGCGCCGGAACAGGCGGAGGTGCTGCGTCAAAAACTGTTCGAAGTTGGCGACGACCCGCAGAGGAAAATCCTCACCGGCGACTATGCCGTCGACGAGAAGCACAAGAATATCACCGTCACCGAGGAGGGCTGGGAGAAGGTCGAGAAACTGCTCGGCATCGGCAACATCGCCGATCCCGAGAACTGGGATCTGAAGCATCACGTCGAGACCGCTATAAAAGCGCATGCGCTGTATCGCCGCGACGTCGAGTACGTGGTCAAGACGAAGGACGACAATCCGCGCGAGAAGGAAGTCATCATCGTTGACGAGTTCACCGGGCGCATGATGCCGGGGCGGCGCTGGTCTGACGGGCTGCACCAGGCGATTGAAGCCAAAGAAAACGTCAAGATCGAGCGCGAGAACCAGACGCTGGCGACCATTACCTTCCAGAATTATTTCCGCATGTACAAGAAGCTGGCCGGCATGACCGGCACGGCGGAAACGGAAGCGCCCGAGTTCGACAAGATCTACAGGCTCGAAGTCTTAGTGATCCCCACCAACCGGACTCTGCTGCGCATCGAGAATCCGGACGTCGTGTACCGCACCGAAAAGGAAAAGTACTTCGCGGCGGCGGACGAAATTCAGCGACTGCACGAAAGTGAACAGCCGGTACTGGTGGGCACTACGTCGATTGAGAAGTCGGAGCGCCTCTCTGCGCTGCTCGAGAAAAAGAAGATCAAGCACGTTGTTCTGAACGCGAAGTTCCACGAGCGTGAAGCCGAGATCGTGGCGCAGGCAGGACGCAAGGGCATGGTCACGATCGCCACCAACATGGCAGGTCGCGGTACCGACATTCTGCTCGGCGGCAATCCCGAATTCATGGCCAAGCAGGAGTGCGTGAAAAAGGGAAGCGCGCAACCCCTGCGCGCCGCGCAAGGCAAGGTCGAAGCCGGTGTCGACGACGCCAGCATGAGCAGGTGGTACTACGGCGGCAACGAGTACATGGTTCCCACCGATACGTGGAACGAGGCCTTGAACCGCTACAAGGAGCAAACCGACGTCGAACATAAAGAAGTGGTGGACGCCGGAGGCCTGCACATTTTTGGCACCGAACGTCACGAGGCGCGCCGCATCGACAACCAGCTTCGCGGACGTGCAGGTCGCCAGGGGGATCCCGGTTCCTCACGCTTCTATTTGTCGCTCGAAGACGATTTGATGCGCATCTTCGCCAAGGAATGGGTCTCGAAACTGCTGCAGCGCTTGGGCATGGAAGAGGGAATTCCGATCGAGTCGCGCATGATCACCAAGCGCATCGAAGCGGCGCAGAAGGCCGTTGAGTCGCAAAACTTCGAGGCCCGCAAACACCTGCTCGAGTACGACGACGTCATGAACAAGCAGCGCGAGGCCGTCTACGGCCTGCGCCGCCGCCTGCTCGAAGGCCTCGATCAGAAAGACCTCATTCTCGAAGACTATGTTTCCGGCATTCTGGGCGACCTGATCGATCAGTTCTGCCCGCTCAAGGCTCATCTCGAAGAATGGGATCTGAAGGGCCTGAAAGATGGGATCTTTACCCGCTTTGGCGTGGACATCTACGCCGAAGGCATCAAGCCCGAGACGCTGAACCGGCAGGAACTGGGCGACGCGATCTTCGACAAGCTGAAGGAGCGGTACAGCGCGAAAGAGCAGATGATCGGTCCCGAGGCCATGCGCTATCACGAGCGCATGATCATGCTCAGCGTGCTCGATTCGCTGTGGAAAGACCACCTCCTCAACATGGACCACTTGAAGGAGGGCATCGGGCTGCGCGGCTACGGGCAGCACGATCCGCTGGTCGAGTACAAGCGCGAATCCTTCGACATGTTCGAAGAGATGATGAAGCGCTTCCAGGAAGAGACGGTTCGCTATCTCTACCTGATGCAGGTGCTCGAGCGGCCTCAGCAGGGCGGTATGGGACCGGAAGGGGGGCCGGGTGATGGTGCCGTGGGTCCCGAAGGCGGACGGGGCGGACCGTTCGCACCGGGTGGGCCGGAGGCAGGTGTGCCTGCCCTTCGTCCAGGCAGCGGAGGCAATGGAAGGCCACCGCGACACATTGCGACTTCGGTTGACGATCTGGAAGAAGCTTTTCAGCGCAAGAAGCGCCGCGAACTGGAATCGGCGCGCATGGCGGGTGGCGGCGAGCAAAAGACCGTGCAACAGGTCGTGCGCGGGGCAGAAAAAGTCGGTCGCAACGACCCTTGTCCGTGCGGATCAGGGAAGAAATATAAGAAGTGCCACGGGGCGTAGGGTGGTGAGGCGGGAATTGCCTCTGCCAACGGGGATTTGTGGATTCCCTCGACCCGAGCAGCGTTTACCCGGCACTTGCCATCAGACGTAAAATAAAGCAGGGAGTGCAGGAGGCTTCCCCCATGATTGCACTTCGCCTTGTCCGTCTCATCGAAACTCACTCCGAAGAGTTGGCTGAGGGGCTGACCCGGAAGCTACTTACTTCTGAGCGCACGCAGGACATGCGCAAACTACCCGCCAATGAATTATGCCAGCGTTGCCTGGAAATTTACCGCAACCTGAGCGACTGGCTGCTCAACAAGACCGAACACGATATCGAGGTGGTCTATCGAGCCCTGGGGGCCCGGCGCGCAGCCCAAGGCGTCTCGATGGCAGGCCTGATCTGGGCGATCCTTCTGACCAAGGAACACCTGTGGGGATTCCTCGATGCGGAAGGAATTCAGGGCGGTCTGCACAATCTGTTTGGCGAACTCGAACTGCTGCGGCAACTGGACCGGTTTTTTGATCGCGCCCTGTACTACGCCACTGAAGGCTACGAAGCGGAGATGGCAGCACGGGCGGCGTAAAGCGGTCGTCGGTCGCGAGTCGTCCGTCTTCAGCGAAGCGGCCGTTCTGGATGGTGTGATCCAAGCCGTCGTTCCGAGTGATTAGTAGCGATGTTTTGCTGGCGACTTGCGACTAGCGGCTGACGACTGAGATCGAATCGCCCGAAACGTCATCTCGTGGGCAGGGCTGCGCGTACGGCGCTTCCAGGCAAAGAACAATCCAGCGTAGGTGTCGGTAAGATAGTCTTCGCGGCGAATGCCGAGAGCCTTTGCGGTTTGATCGATCCACCGTGGCGGCCCTTCGATCTCGCCAAAATTCCCGATTGGAGTTTCGTCGATCACCACGTGACCTTTGCCGTTACTCCATTCGGCGCGAAGTTTCTCGTAACGAAAGGTGGGACGGAAGCCGAGGGCATGCAGGATGGCGTCCATCTTTTCGCCGTCAGCCACCTTGGTTTCTAGCTCAACCCGAGTCTTGTGGCGTCCGGCCACGCCCTTGGATTTATGTGTCAATACCC
>Ga0210384_10004156_pt1 | contig 16297 bp, 13 predicted proteins | sample IncBWH2MmetaG_FD_160574 | JGI IMG/M metagenome (GOLD analysis project Ga0210384, IMG submission 160574) | Forest soil microbial communities from Barre Woods Harvard Forest LTER site, Petersham, Massachusetts, United States - Inc-BW-H-2-M | ecosystem: Environmental > Terrestrial > Soil >...
TCTCGGCGGTGATGCCCATGTGGCCCACGCCGAACGGGTCGGTGAGCGTGGCCACCATCATGTCGATCATCTTCGTGTCGCCCATGCGCGCGCCGCTGCGCATCGCCGGCGACAGGTAGCCGCTGCGGCTCATCACCTCGACGCCGCCGCCGATGCCGAACTCGCAGTCGCCCAGCAGGATGTTCTGCGCGGTGGTGACGATGCCCTGCAGGCCCGACGAGCACAGGCGGTTCACGGCCATCGCCACCGAGTCCATGGGCAGCCCGGCCTGGATCGAGGCCACGCGCGCCACGTAGGCCGAACGGCCTTCGGTGGGGATCACGTTGCCGACGGTGATGTAGTTGATGCGCGCCGCCTCGACGCCGGAGCGTTCGATGGCCGCCTTCATCACCTGGCCGGCGAGCTCGGAGGGCTCGATGTCGGCCAGCGAGCCGTTGAAGGTTCCGACGGCAGCGCGCGCTGCACCGAGGACGACGACGTCGCGTTGAGTCATGAGAGTCTCCTGTGGAAGTGAAAAGGGAACGAGGGCTTCAGGCCGCGGCCGGCGGCGCGTCCAGGAGGGCCAGCAGCTGGCGCGCGGCCACCGACGGCGCGACGCGCCCGGCACGCACCTCGGCGCTGGCCTCCGGCAAGGCCGCCTGCACCGCGGCGTGCTGGCGGAAGCGCTGCTGCAGCCCGGCGGAGATGCGTTCCCACATCCACGCGCGATCCTGTTCGTGGCGGCGCCGCGCCAGCCGGCCCTGCGCCACCTGCAGCGCGTGGAAGTCGGACACCACCTTCCAGAACTGCTCCAGCCCGTCGCCCTTGAGCGCGCTCAGCTGCAGCACCTGAGGCCGCCAGGCCTCGCCCTGGCCGTCGCCGTATGGATGGCCCAGCAGGCGCAGCGCCGACGTGATCTGCGCCCGGGCGCGGGTGGCGGCGTCGGGGTCGATGTCGGCCTTGTTGATGACGACGAGGTCGGCCAGCTCCATCACGCCCTTCTTGATCGCCTGCAGGTCGTCGCCGGCGTTGGGCAACTGCAGCAGCACGAACATGTCGGTCATGCCGGCCACGGCGGTCTCGCTCTGGCCGACGCCCACGGTCTCGACGATGACGATGTCGTGGCCCGCGGCCTCGCACACCAGCAACGCCTCGCGCGTCTTCTCGGTGACGCCGCCCAGCGTGCCGGCCGACGGGCTCGGGCGGATGAAGGCGCGCTCGTGCACCGAGAGCTGCTCCATGCGCGTCTTGTCGCCCAGGATGGAGCCGCCCGACACGCTGGACGACGGATCCACCGCCAGCACCGCCACGCGATGTCCGCGCGCCACGAGGTAGAGCCCCAGCGCCTCGATGAAGGTGCTCTTGCCCACGCCCGGCACGCCCGAGATGCCCAGGCGCAAGGTCTTGCCCGAATGCGGCAGCAGCGCGTCGAGCAGCGCGTCGGCCTGCGCGCGGTGGTCGTCGCGCGTGGATTCCACCAGCGTGATGGCTTTCGCGAGCGCGCGGCGCCGCGCGGGCGCGTCGGGGCCGAGCAGGGCGGCGGCCAGCGTCGCGGGATCCGTGAACGCGGCCATCAGGCGGCCACCGCCTTGCGGATCTGCTCCAGCACGTCCTTGGCGCTGGCGGGAATCGGCGTGCCCGGGCCGTAGACGCCCTTGACGCCGGCCTCGAACAGGAACTCGTAGTCCTGCGCCGGGATCACGCCGCCCACGAACACGATGATGTCGTCCGCGCCCTGCGCCTTCAGCTCCGCGATGATGGCCGGCACCAGCGTCTTGTGGCCCGCGGCCAGCGTGCTGATGCCCAGCGCGTGCACGTCGTTCTCGATGGCCTGGCGCGCGCATTCCTGCGGCGTCTGGAACAGCGGGCCGATGTCGACGTCGAAGCCGAGATCGGCGAACGCCGTGGCCACCACCTTCGCGCCGCGGTCGTGGCCGTCCTGGCCCAGCTTGGCGATCATCACGCGCGGACGCCGGCCGTGCTGCCCGGCGAACTCGCGGATCTCCTTCTGCAGCTGTTCCCAACCCTCGGCACTGTCGTAGGCGGCTGCGTACACACCGGTCACCTTCTGGATGTCGGCGCGATGGCGCCCGAAGACCTTCTCGAGCGCGTCGGAGACCTCGCCCACCGTCGCGCGCAGGCGCACCGCCTCGATGGACAGCGCCAGCAGGTTGCCCGTGCGCGCCTCGGCCGCGGCGGTCAGCGCCTGCAGCGACGCCGCGACCGCCGCGTTGTCGCGCGCGGCCTTCACCCGGTTCAGCCGGGCGATCTGCGAATCGCGCACCGACACGTTGTCGATCTCGCGGATGTCCACCGGCTGCTCGTTCTTCAGCCGGTACTTGTTGACGCCGACGATCACGTCCTTGCCCGAATCGATGCGCGCCTGCTTCTCGGCCGCCGCGGCCTCGATCTTCAGCTTGGCCCAGCCCGAGTCGACCGCCCGGGTCATGCCGCCCATCGCACGCACCTCCTCGATGATTGCCCAGGCCTGGTCGGCCATCTCCTGCGTGAGCGACTCCATCATGTAGCTGCCGGCCCACGGGTCGACGACGTTGGTGATGTGCGTCTCCTCCTGGATGATGAGCTGCGTGTTGCGCGCGATGCGGGCCGAGAACTCGGTGGGCAGCGCGATCGCCTCGTCGAAGCTGTTGGTGTGCAGGCTCTGCGTGCCGCCGAACACGGCGGCCATGGCCTCGATGGTGGTGCGCACGACGTTGTTGTACGGATCCTGCTCGGTCAGCGACCAGCCCGAGGTCTGGCAATGCGTGCGCAGCATCAGGCTCTTCGGGTTCGTCGCGCCGAACGCCGTCATGATCCGGCACCACAGCAGGCGGGCCGCGCGCATCTTGGCCACCTCGAGGTAGAAGTTCATGCCGATCGCCCAGAAGAACGACAGGCGCGGCGCGAAATCGTCCACGGCCAGGCCCTTGGCCAGCGCGGTGCGCACGTACTCCTGGCCGTCGGCCAGCGTGAACGCGAGCTCCAGCGCCTGGTTCGCGCCGGCCTCCTGCATGTGGTAGCCGGAGATGGAGATCGAGTTGAACTTCGGCATCTCCTGCGCCGTGTACTCGATGATGTCGCCGATGATGCGCATCGAGGGCTCGGGCGGGAAGATGTACGTGTTGCGGACCATGAACTCCTTGAGGATGTCGTTCTGGATGGTTCCGGACAACTGCGCCTGCGGCACGCCCTGTTCCTCGGCGGCCACCACGTAGCCGGCGAGCACCGGCAGCACGGCGCCGTTCATCGTCATGGAGACGCTGACCTTGTCGAGCGGGATGCCGTCGAACAGGATCTTCATGTCCTCCACCGAGTCGATGGCCACGCCGGCCTTGCCCACGTCGCCCGTCACGCGCGGATGGTCGGAGTCGTAGCCGCGGTGGGTGGCGAGGTCGAACGCGACGCTGACGCCCTGCGCGCCGGCGGCCAGCGCCTGGCGGTAGAACGCGTTCGACTCCTCGGCGGTGGAGAAGCCCGCGTACTGGCGGATCGTCCACGGCCGCACCGCGTACATGGTGGGCTGCGGGCCGCGCACGAAGGGGGCGAAGCCGGGCAGGGTGTCGGCGTGGGGCAGGCCGGCCACGTCGGCCGCGGTGTACAGCGGCTTGACGACGATGCCGTCGGGCGTGTGCCAGTCGAGCTGGCTGACGTCGCCCCCCGGCGCTGACTTGGCGGCGGCGCGGTGCCACTGGGCCAGCGACGCGGCGGGGAACTCGGGCGCGGGGGTGGCCGAGTCGGCTTTCGGCGGGGTGGGCTGCGCCATGAAACGGGTCTCCTGTCGGCTCGTCGCCAATGATACGTGGGTGCTCGCCCACCGTTGCGGCCGCGCCCTGACGCCAGGGGCGTCAGCTTGGGGAAAGTCCGGCGACAGTATTTTCCCGTGCAGCCGACCCCGCAGGTAACCGATAGCTCCTGTGTTGCCGCGCCGAACCGTTGCGCGGGCACTTGCACATGGAACCTGGAGAACGCTTGAACTCGCTCAGAAACCTTCGAATCGGACCGCGCCTGGGCGTCGCCTTCGCCACGCTGCTGCTGGCACTGTGCATGGTGGCCGGCTTCGGCGCCCTTCAGACCGCCAAGGTCAACAACAACGTCATCGACATCGGCACCAACTGGATGGCCGGCGTCGAGTTCCTGGGCGACATGCGCGGCGTGGCCAACGACATCCGCCGCACCTCGCTGCGCATCACGCTGGAAGCCGACGAGCAGGCCCGCAAGCCGTTGCTGGCCAAGCACGACGATCTCTTGGCGACGCAGTTCCCGGTCGTCCTGCAGGCGTACGCCAAGACCGTGAACTCGCCGGAGGAGTTGAAGTTGTTCGAGGCGATCAAGGCCACCTGGGCCGCGTACGTCGTGGAGGACAAGAAGATCCTCGACCTCGTGGCGGCCGGCGACGCCAGCTTCGCGGACGCCCGCAAGCAGGCCGTGGGCCCGTCCGGCCAAGCGTTCGACGCCTTCATGTCGGCGATCAGGGAAGACATGGTGCTCAACGTCAACGGCGGCCAGGACGCGATCCAGGCCGCGGCCGCCACCTACCGCAACGCGCTGATCCTCGACGGCACGGCCGTGGCCATCGCCGTGGTGCTGGGCGTGCTGCTGGCCGTCGCCATCACGCGCTCCATCGTCGGGCCCATCGAGGAGGCAGTGAAGCTGGCCGATACCGTGGCGCGCGGTGACCTCACCTCGCGCATAGCCGCTGCCGGCCGCGACGAACCGGCGCGCCTGCTGGCGGCGCTCGCGCGCATGAACGACAGCCTGGTGGGCATCGTCGGCCAGGTGCGCGCGTCCAGCGACAGCATCGCCACCGGCTCCGCGCAGATCGCCACGGGCAACGCCGATCTGAGCCAGCGGACCGAGGAGCAGGCCTCCAACCTTCAGCAGACGGCCGCGTCGATGGAGGAGCTCTCGTCGACCGTGCGCAACAACGCCGACACCGCGCGCCAGGCTGCGGCGCTCGCCGGCACGGCCAGCGTTGCCGCGCAACGCGGCGGCGTTGTCGTGGGCCAGGTGGTGGGCACGATGGACCAGATCAACGGCAGCTCGAAGAAGATCGCCGACATCATCGGCGTGATCGATGGCATCGCCTTCCAGACCAACATCCTGGCGCTCAACGCCGCGGTGGAGGCGGCGCGCGCCGGCGAACAGGGCCGCGGCTTCGCCGTGGTGGCGAGCGAGGTGCGCAGCCTGGCGCAGCGCAGCGCCGAGGCGGCCAAGCAGATCAAGGTGCTCATCACGGAGAGCGTGGAGCGCGTCGAGGTGGGTAGCCGCCAGGTCGACGAGGCCGGCCGCGCGATGGAAGACATCGTGGCCCAGGTCAAGCACGTCAACGACCTGATCGGCGAGATCAGCTCGGCCACGCAGGAGCAGACCCAGGGCATCGGCCAGGTGGGCGACGCCGTCTCCGAGCTCGACAAGGTGACCCAGCAGAACGCGGCGCTGGTCGAGGAGAGCGCGGCCGCGGCCGAGAGCCTCAGCCAGCAGGCCGCGCGGCTCGTCGAGGCGGTCAGCGTCTTCACCGTGCGCGCCTGAACGGAAAAAAGGCCGCTCGTCGAGCGGCCCTTTCAGCTACCGGCGTCGCACGCGACGCGGGGGTTCGACGCTCGCCGATCGGTTTGACCGTGCGCGGCGCGGCGCCGGAACTGCGGCTTGCGTCGAGCCGATGGGGCGCTGCGCGCCCCGCGGCTTCACCGCTCGCCGATGGGCTTGACCATGCGCGGCGCGGCGCCCGAGAACAGCTGGCGCGGACGGCCGATCTTGTACTCGGGGTCGGCGATCATCTCGTTCAACTGGGCGATCCAGCCCACCGTGCGCGCGAGCGCGAAGTTGGCCGTGAACAGGCTCGTCGGGATGCCGATGGCGCGTTGCACGATGCCCGAGTAGAAGTCGACGTTCGGGTAGAGCTTGCGGGCGACGAAGTAGTCGTCTTCCAGCGCGATCTTCTCGAGGGCCATCGCCAGCTTGAACAGCGGGTCGTTGTGCAGGCCCAGCTCGCTCAGGACTTCGTGGCAGGTCTCGCGCATCAGCTTGGCACGCGGGTCGTAGTTCTTGTAGACGCGGTGACCGAAGCCCATCAGCTTGACGTTGGAGCTCTTGTCCTTGACCTGCGCGATGAACTCGCCGATCTTCTCGACGCCGCCCATCTTCTGGATGTCTTCCAGCATGTTGAGCGCGGCCTCGTTGGCGCCGCCGTGGGCCGGGCCCCACAGGCAGGCGACGCCGGCGGCGATGGCGGCGAACGGGTTGGTGCCCGACGAGCCGCACAGGCGCACGGTGGACGTGGACGCGTTCTGCTCGTGGTCGGCGTGCAGGATGAAGATGCGGTCGAGCGCGCGCTCGATCACCGGGCTCACCGTGAAGTCCTCGCACGGCGTGGCGAACATCATGCGCATGAAGTTGCCGGCGTAGCTGAGGTCGTTCTTCGGGTAGATGAACGGCTGGCCGACCGAGTACTTGTAGGCCATCGCCACGAGCGTGGGCATCTTGGCGATCAGGCGGATCGCGGCGATGTCGCGGTGCTCGGCGTTGTTGATGTCGGTGGAGTCGTGATAGAAGGCCGACAGCGCGCCCACGAGGCCGGTCATGACGGCCATCGGATGGGCGTCACGGCGGAAACCGCGCAGGAAGAAGTGCATCTGCTCGTTGACCATCGTGTGGTGCGTCACACGATTGACGAAGTCGGACTTCTGGTCGGAGTTGGGCAGCTCTCCGTACAGCAGCAGGTGGCAGGTCTCGAGGAAGTCGCAGTTCACCGCGAGCTGCTCGATCGGGTAGCCGCGGTACAGCAGCTCGCCCTTGTCGCCGTCGATGTAGGTGATGGCGGAGTTGCACGAGGCCGTCGACAGGAAGCCGGGGTCGTAGGTGAACTTGCCGGTCTGGCCGTACAGCTTGCGGATATCGATCACCTCGGGACCAATGGTGCCCTTGTAGATCGGCAGCTCCATGCTGGGGCTGCCATCGGAGAACGACAGGGTCGCTTTGACGTCGGACGGGGTCATTGGGAATTCCCTTTCTAGAGGACAGCAGGACGGCGCATGAGCGCCAATACTTCGTTGACTTCGGGGGTGTCGAGCTCGCCGTCGGGTTCGCTGCGCGCCAGCAGGAGGTCGAGCAGGTCGTTGTCGGGCAGGTCCATCAGGGGCTGCAGGCCCGCCACGTGGCGGACCGTGAGCCCGTCACCCCGTTCCCGGAAGAAGCGCTCGATGAACAGGTCGTTCTCGAGCAGGCCGCGCTTGCACCGCCACTTCAGGCGGTTGAGCTCGGTCGGGTCGATGGCGGGGTCCATTGTGCGGATCGTCCGGTTGTTTGATTAGGGAGTCGCGTCGGGATCAGACGGCGCGACGCAGCATCATTTCCTTGATCTTGCCGATCGCCTTCGTCGGGTTCAGCCCCTTCGGGCAGACGTCGACGCAGTTCATGATCGTGTGGCAGCGGAACAGGCGGTACGGATCCTCGAGGTTGTCCAGGCGCGCGCCGGTGGCCTCGTCGCGGCTGTCGGCGATGAAGCGGTAGGCCTGCAGCAGGCCGGCCGGGCCGACGAACTTGTCGGGGTTCCACCAGAAGCTGGGGCACGACGTGGAGCACGACGCGCACAGGATGCACTCGTACAGGCCGTTGAGCTCCTCGCGTTCCTCGGGCGTCTGCAGGCGCTCCTTCTCGGGCGGCGGCGTGTCGTTGACCAGGTACGGCTTGATGGAGTTGTACTGCTGGAAGAACTGCGTCATGTCGACGATCAGGTCGCGGATGACCGGCAGGCCGGGCAGCGGCTTCAGGATGATCGTCTGCGGCAGCGACAGCATGTTCGTGAGGCACGCCAGGCCGTTCTTGCCGTTGATGTTCATCGCGTCAGATCCGCACACGCCTTCGCGGCACGAGCGGCGGTACGAGATCGTCGGGTCGATGGACTTCAGCTTGATCAGGGCGTCCAGCAGCATGCGTTCCGAGCCGTCGAGTTCGATCTCGAGGGTCTGCATGTAGGGCTTGTCGTCCTTGTCCGGGTCGTAGCGATAGATCTGGAAGGTGCGCTTGGTCATGGCTTTTTATCCTTCTCGCGTCAGAACGAACGCACGGCCAGGGGAATCGATTCGGTGGTCAGCGGCTTGAGCTTGACCGGCTTGTAGTCCAGGCGGTTGCCGGCGGAGAACCAGAGCGTGTGCTTGAGCCAGTCGACGTCGTTGCGGCCGAGCGGGTTCTTCGGAGAATCCGCCGGCTCCTCGTAGTCGACCACCACGTGCGCGCCGCGGCATTCCTTGCGCGCGGCGGCCGACACGATCGTGGCCTGCGCCACCTCGATCAGGTTCTCCACCTCCAGCGCCTCGATGCGCGCGGTGTTGAACACCTTGGACTTGTCGCCCAGCGTGATGTTCTTGACGCGCTCGCGCAGCGCCGCGATCTGCGCCACGCCTTCGTCGAGCAGGGCCTGCGTGCGGAACACGCCGGCGTGCTTCTGCATCGTCGAGCGGATGTCGTTGGCCACGTTCTGCGCGTACTCGCCGTTGACGTTGCCGTCGAGGCGGGCCAGGCGGGCCAGCGTGCGGTCGGCGGCATCGGCCGGCAGCGGCTTGTTGGCGCGCGATTTCAGGTCGGCGGCCACGATGTGGTTGCCCGCGGCGCGGCCGAACACCACCAGGTCCAGCAGCGAGTTGGTGCCCAGGCGGTTGGCGCCGTGCACGCTCACGCAGGAGCATTCGCCCACCGCGTACAGGCCGTTGATGACCGCGTTCGGATCGCCGTCCTTGGGCGCGACGACCTGGCCGTGGATGTTGGTGGGGATGCCGCCCATCTGGTAGTGGATCGTCGGCACCACCGGGATCGGTTCCTTGGTGATGTCGACGTTGGCGAAGTTGTGGCCGATCTCCAGCACAGAGGGCAGGCGCTTGGCGATGGTCTCGACGCCCAGGTGGGTCATGTCGAGGTGGATGTAGTCCTTGTTCGGACCGCAGCCACGGCCTTCCTTGATCTCCTGGTCCATGCAGCGCGAGACGAAGTCGCGCGGCGCGAGATCCTTGTAGTGCGGGGCGTAGCGTTCCATGAAGCGCTCGCCGTCGGAGTTGCGCAGGATCGCGCCCTCGCCGCGGCAGCCTTCCGTGAGCAGCACGCCCGCGCCGGCCACGCCGGTGGGGTGGAACTGCCAGAACTCCATGTCTTCCAGCGGGATGCCGGCGCGCGCCGCCATGCCCAGGCCGTCGCCGGTGTTGATGAACGCGTTGGTGGACGCCTGGTAGATGCGGCCCGCGCCGCCGGTGGCCATCAGCACCACCTTGGCCTCGAGGATGTGCAGGTCGCCCGTCTCCATCTCGATGGCGGTGACGCCCACCACGTCGCCGTCGGCGTCGCGGATGAGATCCTGCGCCATCCACTCGACGAAGAACTGCGTGTGCGACTTCACGTTCTGCTGGTACAGCGTGTGCAGCAGCGCGTGGCCGGTGCGGTCGGCCGCCGCGCAGGCGCGCTGCACGGCCTTCTCGCCGTAGTTGGCGGTGTGGCCGCCGAACGGGCGCTGGTAGATGGTGCCGTCCGGGTTGCGGTCGAAGGGCATGCCGAAGTGCTCGAGCTCGTAGACGACCTTGGGCGCCTCGCGGCACATGAACTCGATCGCGTCCTGGTCGCCGAGCCAGTCGGAGCCCTTGACGGTGTCGTAGAAGTGGTAGTGCCAGTTGTCCTCGCTCATGTTGCCCAGCGAGGCGCCGATGCCGCCCTGCGCCGCGACGGTGTGCGAGCGCGTGGGGAACACCTTGGAGAGCACGGCCACGTTGAGGCCGGCCAGCGACAGCTGCAGCGAGGCGCGCATGCCCGAGCCGCCCGCGCCGACGATGACGACGTCGAACTTGCGCTTGGTGATGTTTTTGTCGACGGACATTCTCAGATTCTCCAGAGCACTTGCAGGGCCCAGCCGGCGCAGCCGACCAGCCAGGCGATGGCGGCGACTTGCAACACGATGCGCGCGGCCAGGGGCTTGACGTAGTCCATCAGCACGTCGCGCACGCCCACCCAGGCGTGCCAGATGATGGAGGCGATGGTGATGAAGGTGAGCACCTTCATCCATTGGTGCGAGAAGATGGCGCCCCACTTCTCGTAGCTCATCTCGCCGGGCATCAGGCATTCGATGACCAGGACGATGGTGAAGAGAGCCATCAGGACGGCGGTGGCGCGCTGCACCAGCCAGTCGCGCAGGCCGTAGTGGGCGCCGACGACGACGCGCTTCGATCCGTAGTTGTCAGACATGTTGGCGGTCCGGGTCAGTAGCCGATGAACAGCTTGTAGGCGAAGACGAGCGTCAGGACGGCGGCGATGCCGATCGCGACGAGCGCCGAGACGCGGCCGAATTCCTTGTCCACGGTGTGCGTGAAATCCATGTACAGGTGGCGCACGCCCGCGCAGAAGTGCTGCAGGAAGGCCCAGATCAGCGCCAGCGCGGCGAGCTTGACCACGAAGGCCGGCACGAAGCCGATGCCGGCGACGAACGCGCCGCGGAACTCGTCGAACGAGACCTCGTCGGTGACGCTGGTGTCGAACATCCAGATCACGAACGGCAGCAGGATGATGATGATGAGCCCGCTGACGCGGTGCAGGATGGACACCCAGCCCGCCGGCGGCAGCCGGTACTGGGTGGCGTCGAGCAGGCTCATCTGCCCGGGTCGCTTCTTGATCGCCTTCGCGTCAGCCATGGTGGCTCCTTGTCGTTATGTCGTCTGGGCGGCGCCAACGAAGCGCCACCTGGTGTCCGGCGCCTGCTCGCCGCGGATCCGGCGTCGCCGGATGGCGTCGGGGACCGGTAAAACCGGCGAATTTTATGGCAATGCAACATGCGTTGCCGAAGTCGGGATTGGATTGCGCCGAACGTCGCTTTTCCACCGCAACGCGCAGGCGCGCCGGGGCTGGGGAATGCGGAACCCGCGCAGTCATTGTCAGTTCAGCGTGTTGCGGTAGTGGTGGCTGTCGGTGCGGTAGAGGCCGCGCCGCAGTTCCACGGGCTTGTCGCCGTAGGTGAACGACAGCCGCTCCACCGACAGCAGCGGCGTGCCCGGCGCCACCGCCAGCACCCCGGCGGTCGACGCGTCGGCCGCGACCGCGCGGATCTTCTCCTCGGCGCGGATCATGCGCACGCCGAACTCGGTCTCGAACAGGCCGTACATCGGCCCGATGTAGTCGGTGAGCCGCTCGGCGGTGAGGCCCTTGAACAGCAGCGCGGGCAGCCAGATCTCGTCGAGCACCACCGGGCGGTCGTCCTGCGCCAGCGTGCGCCGCACGAGGATGGCGCCCTCGGCGCCCTTCAGTTCGAGCGCGCGCGCGATGGGCGCGGGCGGGCGCATGCGCCTGCAGTCGATGAAGTGGCGCTCCATGCCTCTGGGCCTGGCGTCGTCAGGCGCCAGTCGCAGGAAGCGGTACTGGATCTGCTCCTCGGCATGGGTGGCCACGAAGGTGCCCTTGCCCTGGCGGCGCACCACGAGGTTCTCGGTGGCCAGCTCGTCGATCGCCTTGCGCACCGTGCCCTGGCTGACGCGGTAGCGCGCCGCGAGGTCGGTCTCGGCGGGGATGGCCTCGCCCGGCTTCCACTCGCCTTCTTGCAGGCTGCGCGTGATCAGCAGCTTGATCTGCTGGTACAGCGGGCTGAAGGCGGGGCCGGACGGATCCGTGGACATGGGGGGCAGGTGGGCGCGAAGGGGTCGGGCCGCACGAGAGGGGCCGCCGGCATTGCAGCACAGCACGGTGGCACGCGTCCACCTGGCCCCGAGCATCCGACTGGGCTTGTCTTGTATAAGACATAAGATGATTGACCCTGTTCGGGTTTTTCCCTGGAGTCGCAGTAAACTTCGGCCCGAGCCCCGGGCTCGATCGCAAGCCGGAACAGCCCGCGCAAGTTCCTGGATCCGTGGCGTCGCCGCGGGCCCTTCATCCGTCCCCTTCCTTCGTCTCGGAGACATTTCCATGAGCAAGTCCCCCGTTCGCGTCGCCGTCACCGGCGCCGCTGGCCAGATCGGCTACGCCCTCCTGTTCCGTATCGCCTCGGGCGAGATGCTGGGCAAGGACCAGCCGGTGATCCTGCAGCTGCTGGAGATCCCCGACGAGAAGGCCCAGAAGGCGCTCAAGGGCGTGATCATGGAACTCGACGACTGCGCGTTCCCGCTGCTGGCCGGCATCGAGGCCCATTCCGATCCGCTGACAGCGTTCAAGGACACCGACTACGCCCTGCTCGTCGGCGCCCGCCCGCGCGGCCCCGGCATGGAGCGCGCCGACCTGCTGGCCGCCAACGCCCAGATCTTCACGGCGCAAGGCAAGGCGCTCGACAAGGTCGCCTCGCGCAACGTCAAGGTGCTGGTCGTGGGCAACCCCGCCAACACCAACGCCTACATCGCGATGAAGAGCGCCCCGAGCCTGCCGCGCGAGAACTTCACCGCCATGCTGCGCCTGGACCACAACCGCGCGCTGACGCAGGTCGCGCAGAAGACCGGCACCAAGGTCGCCGACATCGAGAAGCTGGCCGTGTGGGGCAACCACTCGCCCACGATGTACGCCGACTACCGCTTCGCCACCGTCGGCGGCAAGGCCGTGAAGGACCTGATCAACGACCAGGTCTGGAACGCCGACACCTTCCTGCCGACCGTCGGCAAGCGCGGCGCCGCCATCATCGAGGCGCGCGGCGTCTCGTCGGCCGCCTCGGCCGCCAACGCCGCCATCGACCACATGCGCGACTGGGCCCTGGGCACCAACGGCAAGTGGGTCACGATGGGCGTGCCGTCCAACGGCGACTACGGCATCCCCAAGGACGTGATGTTCGGCTTCCCGGTCACCACCGAGAACGGCAAGTACAAGATCGTCGAAGGCCTGGCCATCGACGAGTTCAGCCAGGAGCGCATCAACAAGACCCTGAAGGAACTGCAGGACGAGCAGGCCGGCGTCGCCCATCTCCTGTAAGTTGCTTTGACGGCGCCGCACGACGGGGCGCCGCCGCCAAGCTATCCTGAACGCGCGGCCTCGTCCGCGCGTTTTCCATTCCGAGGAGCCCCGGCGATGTCCACCGCCCCCCATCCGCGCGACGTCCTGTTCGAGGACGGCGACCCGACCAGCTCGCTGCCGGTCTGCGACCACTATTCGGGCGTCGAGGCGCGCATGCACAAGAGCCTGGCCCTGCAGGCCGAGCTGGGCCCGGTGTTCGACGTGACGCTGGACGGCGAGGACGGCGCGCCGGTGGGCGGCGAGGTCGAGCACGCCCACCTCATCGCCGAGCTGGTGCAGTCGCCGGCCAACAGGTTCGACCGCGTGGGCGCCCGCATCGTGCCGCACGGCCATCCGATGTTCGAGCGCATGCTGGAGGTGCTGCTGCGCGACGCCGGAACGCGCCTGGCCTACCTGATGATTCCCAAGCCGCGCGACGCCGCCGACTTCGAGGCCGCCGTCCACGCCGTGGACGTGGCCTCGCGCACGGTCGGGCTCGCGCGCGAGGTGCCGCTGCACGCGCTGGTGGAGACCCACGGCGCGCTGCGCGACGTCGAGCAGCTGGCCGCGCATCCGCGGCTGGAATCGCTGTCGTTCGGGCTGATGGATTTCGTGTCCGCGCACCGCGGCGCGATCCCGCAGTCGGCGATGGGCGCCGAGGGCCAGTTCACGCATCCGCTGGTGGCGCGCGCCAAGCTGGCGATCGCCGCGGCCTGCCACGGCCACGCGAAGACGCCGTCGCACTGCGTGGTGACCGAGTTCAAGGACAGCCGCCTGCTGCAGCGCGCGGTGGAACGCGCCAGCCGCGAGTTCGGCTACACGCGCATGTGGAGCATCCATCCCGACCAGGTGCGCGTGATCGTCGACACCTTCGCGCCCACCGCCGCCGAGGTCGACCTGGCGGTGGAGGTGATCCTCGCCGCCCAGGCCGCCGACTGGGGCCCGATCCGCCATCGCCACGCCGGCCGCGAGCATCTGCACGACCGCGCCAGCTACCGCTACTTCTGGCAGGTGATCGAGCGGGCGCACCGCACGTCGGCGGGCGGGCACTCGCAGCTGCCGGCGGAGGCGCGGGTGCGCTGGTTCGGACGCTGACGGTGCGGGTCCGTGACGCAGTTGGCATCTCGCGGGCACGAAACAAGGGGTCACAACTGAACCTGTAACCGCGGGGAGGGCTTGGCCGACAATCCGGAACCCGCCCAAATCCGGAGACTCCGCCCGATGTTCCGCACCCTCACCGCCGCCGCCGTCCTGGCCGCGCTTTCCTCGCTCACCCTGACGGCCGCGCAGGCCCAGACCGCAACGCCGGCCCCGGCCAAGAAGGTCGCCGCGAAGAAGCCCGCCAAGGCCGAGCCCGTCTCCGCCACCAACGACAACCTGAATCCCGCCCAGCTGTCGCTCGCCGACCGCGTGCTCACCGGCGTGGCCGACTGCGAGTTCAGGGAGAAGGTCGACGTCGAGAAGATCCCGGGCCATAGCGGCAACTTCAAGGTCACCTACGAGAAGAAGTCGTACGTGATGGTGCCGGAAGAGACGACCACCGGCGCGATCCGCCTGGTCGATCTCACGGGCGCCGTGGTGTGGATCCAGATCCCGATGAAGTCGATGCTGATGAACCAGAAGGAACATCACCGCCTGGTGGACGGCTGCCAGGAAGACGAGCAGCGCATCGCCGTGCAGGCGTCGCAGAAGGCCGGCGCCAACGCCGGCGCGCTGGCGCCCAGCGTCGCCTCGCCGGCCGCCGTGGCCGCCGCGGGCGGCAGGGCCGCCCAGGAAGCCGCGCAGGCCGCGCCGGTCGCCGCGACCACCCAGGTCGTGCCGGCGGCGCCCACGAAGAACAGCGCGGCCACGCCGTCGACCGCCGCGTCGGGGATGTGGAAGTAAGCTGCTGATCCGTCGGCAAGACGCCGCCCGGCTTCGCAGCCGCGCGGCGTTTTTCCTTGGGCGACGCAACGTCAGTTGTTGGACGTCGCCCGCACTTCCTCGATGGTGGTGACCCCGGCCAGCACCTTCTCGATGCCATCCTGGCGCAGCGTGCGCATGCCTTCGCCCATCGCGTGGTGCTGGATCTGCTCGGAGCGCGCGCCCTGCTGGATGAGGTGGCGCACGCCCTTGCTCACGGTGAGCAGCTCGTGCACCCCCGCGCGGCCCTTCACGCCCGTGTTGCCGCACTTGGCGCAGCCGGTGCCGCGGTGGAACATCAGGCGGCCGTCGACGGCGAAGCGGCTGGTCCAGTCGGCCAGGGTCGCCTCCCGCGTCGGCGCCTGCGGGTGATCGCCCCAGATGTGCAACGAATCGTTCAGCAGTTCCTCGACCTGGTCGGGCGTGGCGGGCGTCGCGGTCTTGCAGCCGCCGCAGATGCGGCGCACCAGGCGTTGCGCCAGCACGGCCAGCAGGGCGTCGGCGAAGTTGAACGGATCCATGCCCATGTCGAGCAGGCGGGTGATGGTCTCGGGCGCGCTGTTGGTGTGCAGCGTGGAGAGGACCAGGTGGCCCGTCAGCGACGACTCGACGGCGATCTGCGCGGTCTCGTTGTCGCGGATCTCGCCCACCATGATCACGTCCGGATCGGCGCGCAGGAACGCGCGCAGCGCCTTGGCGAAGGTCCAGTCGATCTTCGGATTGACCTGCACCTGGCGCAGGCCGGCCTGCGTGATTTCCACCGGATCCTCGGCCGTCCAGATCTTGCGTTCGGGCGTGTTGATGAAGCTCAGCGCCGAGTGCAGCGTGGTCGTCTTGCCGGAGCCGGTGGGGCCCACGCACAGCACCATGCCGTAGGGTCGCTCCACGGCCTTCTTCAGGTGCGCGAGGTTGTGCGGCGACATGCCCAGCGAGTCCAGCGGCAGCGGCTTGGCCGAGGCCAGGATCCGCAGCACGGCGTCCTCCAGGCCGTTGGCCGTGGGGATCATCGCCACGCGCAGCTCGATCGGACATTGCGGCACGAAGCGCGCGAAGTTGATCTTGCCGTCCTGCGGCCGGCGGCGCTCGGAGATGTCGAGGTCGCACATGATCTTCAGGCGCGCGACGAGCGCCTGGCGATACGTGTGCGGCAGTTCCAGGTAGGGACGCAGCAGGCCGTCCACGCGGAAGCGCACCTTGACCTTCTCGCGGCCGGGGCGCGTCTCGATGTGGATGTCGGAGACGCCCTGCGTGTGGGCCTCGACGATCATCGAGTTGATCAGGCGCACCAGCGAGCTGTCGGACTGCTCGACCGCGCCGTCGTTGTCGTCGACCGGCGTGGCATGGCTGACATCGCCGGGCAGCTCGAGCGCGGCCAGCAGCGAGTCGGTGCCCTGGTTCTCGGTGGTGGGCATGACGAACTCGAACGTCATGTCCTCCAGGCCGCCGCGCGAATACAGCAGCGGGATCTGTCCGCCAGGCTTTT
>Ga0210384_10004157_pt1 | contig 16291 bp, 11 predicted proteins | sample IncBWH2MmetaG_FD_160574 | JGI IMG/M metagenome (GOLD analysis project Ga0210384, IMG submission 160574) | Forest soil microbial communities from Barre Woods Harvard Forest LTER site, Petersham, Massachusetts, United States - Inc-BW-H-2-M | ecosystem: Environmental > Terrestrial > Soil >...
TTCCTTGTGCACGTCCATGCCGATATACTTGATGTCGCGACTCATGCAGTTGCCTCCTTGAGGGAAAGATCATTCGCGCTCAACGGAGCTCTTTCCCTCAAGGTAAAGTGTCATTCTTCAGCCGATTTGCCTATCTTCTCCTCTGATTCTTGCCCCACATCCCCGGTTTCCTCCACTGAAAAGGGCCGCTTTCTCATAATGCATTGACCCGATTGTCGGTGTAAACGCGTGACTTCTGTAGTTAGGCATCGCGGGGTCGTGGTCTTCTAGGATTGCGAACCTACGCGCGGGTTGCGGATGCCCGCTCGCCTAACTGCTTTGCCGGAGCCAGCAGTATCAATCGATGCGACGTCCCCAGCCCGCGGACTAGGTAACTACTAAACCCTCGTTTTCTTGGGTGCTCGGGTTTTCTTGAGACGCTTTTCTTTCGCATCGAGGAGTCGAATAATCTCCGCGACAAGTTTCAACATTTGTTTTGGGTCCTGTTCGCTCGCAGCTCGCTCACAGAGCTCCATCCAGCGTTCTTTGTCTTTCCCCATCATCCGAACACTCCCCAGCTTGCAAGGTTCTTGGACAGAAATAGATTCAGAGCTTTCGTGAAGCATAACAAAAATAATGAGGATAAGTCCGTAGCCGGTCTACGGAAAGATGCAGGCGAAACCTAGGGTTTGTACTGTATCGAACAATCCCGGCCACTGTGGAAATCTGACCTGGCTGTGCTGCTTCGTCATCTGGAAGACCGAATCCGCGATCTCTACGAGAAGGCTATCGCAGCCACGGAACCCGACGACTTCAGCCAAATTATTTCAGATTTGCGGTCGGCCCTTCGGCAACACGCTGAGCAAGTCCGAAAGCTGGCATTTGCCAGCGCTCCGGGAATATCCTCATCAGAAAAACGTAAGCCTGCCGCCTAGTCGTCGACGCCTGACCGCAGAATCGTTATTACAATTTCACGGTCGGCAAAAACTGTGGAGCCTTCCTCGCCTTGGTCATTTGTTCGAAAGCGTAAGCGATCTTAAATAAGGTAGGCTCGCTCCAGGCCCGCCCAAAAAAAGAGATCCCAACCGGCAGCCCAAAAACGAAGCCAGCCGGCACCGTTATGTCGGGATATCCCGCTACCGCCGCCGCGTTTGAACTGCCTCCGGTCGAGTGGTCCCCATTTGCCAGATCAGTGATCCATGCTGGACCGCCTGTCGGCGCAAGGATTGCATCCAGTTGGAATTTGTCCATCACTCCATCAATTCCTTCTTTCCGCGTCAGGCGGTGATTTGCCTCGAGCGCGTCTAGATATTCTTTGCTCGTCAACGGACCCTTGGCTTCGGCTTTGATAAACAGGTCCTGCCCAAAGTAGGGCATCTCTTTGTTCTTATTGCGCTGGTTGAAGTCAATCAACTCCTTTAGAGAAGCCGGCGCACCCGTCCGGTTCGCCAGATAAGCGTTGAGGTCCGTCTTCAGTTCGTACAGCAGGACAGTATTTTCCGTATCGTCAAATTTTCCGTATGACTCCAGATCAGTCGGGTCCACGATCACAGCGCCGTGTTTCTTCATCTCTCCGATCAGGTCTTCCATCAATGCGTCCACGGCATCACTGAAGCCAAAATACTTGCGCGCCACTCCCAGACGAGCTCCGCGCAGCCCCTCAGGATCGAGAGACTTCGTGTATTCGTGAGGCGCCTTCCCAGAACTCTCCGCCGTGGCGGTGTCGCGCGGATCAACTCCCGCCAGCGCGGCCAGCACAATCGCCGCGTCGCGCACGGTTCGTGCCATCGCTCCCGCCGTGTCCTGGCTGTGCGCAATGGGGATAATGCCGGCTCGGCTGACCAGTCCCAGCGTGGGCTTGATGCCCACAATTCCGTTCGCCGACGCTGGACAAACCACCGACCCATCGGTCTCCGTGCCGACTGCGATCATGCAAAGATTTGCTGCGACGGCCGCACCTGATCCCGAACTGGATCCGCAGGGATTACGGTCCAGCGCGTAAGGATTTTTGGTCAGACCGCCGCGTCCGCTCCAGCCGCTGGTGGCATGGCTGGAGCGAATATTCGCCCACTCACTCAGATTGGTCTTGCCCAGAATGACGGCTCCCGCCTCCCGCAGTTTCTGGGCCACAGAGGCATCTCGTGTTGGCCGCGATCCCATCAACGCCAGCGATCCGGCCGTGGTCTGCATCCGGTCGGCAGTGTCGATGTTGTCTTTGATTAGAACAGGAATGCCGTGCAGAGGGCCGCGCGCGCCTTTGCTTTTGCGTTCTCCGTCCAAAGCCTCGGCGATGGCCAGCGCCTCGGGATTGATTTCAATCACGCTGTTCACGCCCGGACGGCTTCGGTCGATCTCCTCAATCCGGGCCAGGTATTTCTCCGTCAGCGAACGTGCGGTAAATTTTCCCGAGGCCAGAGCCACCTGAAGATCGGCCACGGTGGCCTCATCCAACTCGAATGGCCGAACCCCAACCGCTAGATTTGCTTGAGGTGCGAGCTCACGAGCACTCGCCAAGGCTGGCAGCACAGCGGCACTCACGCCTCCGACTAGGCTGGTTCGCAAAAAACGTCTGCGCGGTGGCACTTCACGATCGGGAGAAATATTCTTCTGCGTCTTCAATCGGTCTCGCCCTCCAAGGAAAACGGAATTATAGGCGATCGGGCAATCGTGAATTGTCAGGGACGAATGCCTGCTTTCCTTTGCCGAACTACTTCGTCCAATGACAGGCAGTGGGTGTCTTTGTGCGCGAAGCTGCTACAATCGCACGTTCTCAATGAACACTCAGCTCAGTTTCCCGCCCGTGGAAGTCCGCCAGGAGGAATCCTAAAGTGGCCTATTTAAAGAATTGGGTCATGCTATGTGTCATGGCTTGTGCCTCGTCGAGCGCAGCCCAGGAGTTGCCAGAAGGCCGGCTGATGCGCTTCCCCGACCTCTACAAAGACAAGGTCGTCTTCATGTACGGCGGCCACCTGTGGTTGGCCCCGAGTTCAGGCGGCGTCGCCCGACGTATCACTTCCGGCGCGGGACGCGAGCTGTTCCCGAAATTCTCGCCCGATGGTAAATGGATCGCCTTCACTGGCCAGTATGACGGCAATTTCAACGTCTACCTTATGTCCGCTGATGGCGGACAGCCCAAGGAGCTCACGTTCTATCAGGGCGCCGCTGCTCAACTCAACGATCGTATGGGAGTTCATAACGAGGTCTTGACTTGGTTTCCAGACAGCAAGCGCATTCTCTTTCTCACGCGCCGCGATGCTTCGAACGGTTGGACCAAGCGTCCCTACAGCATCAGTATCGACGGAGGACTGGCCGAACCTTTGCCCGTGATTGAAGGTGGGCTCACCTCCTTTTCGCCTGACGGCAGCCAAATTGCCTATAACCAGATCTTTCGCAATTTCCGCACCTGGAAGCGTTATACCGGCGGTCTGGCCCAGAGTATTTCCATTTACGATCTAAAGAACAATTCAGTCAAAGATGTGCCTCATACAGAGTGGACCGACACTTTTCCCATGTGGTCCGGTAGCACCATCTATTTCACCTCCGATCGCGGCCCCGAACATCGCTTGAACCTCTACAGCTACGACTTGAATAGCAAGCAGATTGAGGCTCTTACTCACTTCACCGACTTCGATGTGATGTGGCCCAGCTTAGGGCCGGGTGGCATCGTGTTCGAGAACGGTGGCCATCTCTTTACCTTCGACCTGCAATCGAAGCAGCCGAAAAAGTTGACCATCTATCTGCCCGGTGATGAAGAACAGAGCATGAAGCACTGGGTCAGCGTGACCAGGACCATCACTGATTTCGATATTTCTCCAGAAGGGAAGCGCGCCGTTTTCGGCGCCCGCGGCGACGTCTTCACCGTCCCCGCCAAAGATGGAAGCGTCCGCAATCTGACGCGCACTCCCGGCATTCGCGAAAAATCTGTCTCCTGGTCGCCCAACGGCCGCTGGATCGCCTATGTTTCCGACCGCACTGGCGAAGACGAAATCTACATCACTCCACACGACGGTATGGGTAGAGAGCAACAGATCACCAGCGGATACAAAGGTTTTAAGTTCGGTCCCGCCTGGTCTCCTGACAGCAAGAAGATTGCCTGGGCTGATAAAGACTTGCGCTTGTGGTACACCACAATCGACGAAAAGAAACCGGTCGAGATAGTACACGGCAAATTCTTCGACATCACCAATTATTCCTGGTCTCCCGACAGTAAATGGCTGGTCTACGACAACAACGATGAAAATGGCAATGCCGTCGTCTACTTGTACTCGCTGGCAGACCGCAAGATCACTCCCGTCACCAACAACATGACCAACAGCAATTTCGCCACGTTCGATCCGGATGGCAAGTATCTTTACTTCCTGTCAGATCGTGATTTCAATGAAGTCCTGGGCAATATCGATTTTGAATTCGCCAACCCCAAGACCACTCGCATGTACGTTGTTACCCTCCGCAAGGACGAGCCTTCGCCCTTTCCCGCACTCAGTGACGAAGCGCAAATAAAGAAGGAGGAAGCAACCGAAGGCAAAGAGAGCAAGACCGAGGGCAAGGCCGAATCTAAGGAAAAAGACAAAGAAAAAGACAAGAACAAAGAATCCAAAGATAAAGACAAAGAAAAGGAAAAGGAAAAGCCTGCCGAATTTCGCATCGATCTCGACGGAATCCAAAACCGCATCGTAGCTCTGCCCACCGAGCCCGCTGTGATTGGTACATTCGCCGCAGCTAAAGGTTTCATCTACTACGCGACCAGGCCAATTCAGGGGCTATCCGGTCCGCTCCCGGGTGAGGCTCCCGCCGTGCACGTTTACGATCTCAAGGAGCGCAAGGATAAGGTTTTGATCGACGGTGTCGAGCGCTTTGCGCTTTCCTTTGACGGTTCCAAACTCTTGTATGAGGCCGGTCCTCCCGATGCCCACAGCTACGGCATCATCGATGCCAAACCTGATGGCCCCAAGAAAGTGGGCGACGGCGCGCTCAACCTCGGCGGAATGCGTGCAGAAGTCGATCCTCCACAGGAATGGAAGCAGATTTATAACGAAGTTTGGCGTCAGGAGCGCGACTTCTTCTATGAACCCGCGATGAACGGCGTGGACTGGGAAAAGGTGCGCGACAAATACGCTCAACTGCTGCCCTACGTCGCCGACCGCTACAGTCTCACCTACATCCTCGGCGAGATCATTGGGGAACTCTCCAACTCCCACACCTATGTGAACGGCGGAGACTTTCCCGATCTTCATCCTATAAACGTCGGTCTGCTGGGCGCTGACTTCGAAGCCGATCCGTCCAGTGGCTTTTATCGTTTCAAGAAAATCTATCCCGGCGAAAACTGGAATCCGCAGGCGCGGTCACCTTTGACCGAGCCCGGAATCAATGTGAAAGAAGGCGACTACCTGATCGCAGTGAACGGCCGCCCATTGCGGGTTCCGCAAAACCCCGATGAGTTGTTTGTGAATACGGTGAATAGCACCGTAACTCTGACCGTGAATTCCAAGCCATCCGAAGAGGGCTCCCGCAACCTGCAGGTGAAACCCGTCGCCGATGAGTTCAGCCTGCGCGAGCTGAACATGATCGAAACCAATCGTAAGAAAGTGGATGCCGCGACCAACGGGCGCGTGGGTTACATCTACATCCCTGACATGGGAGGACCGGGGCTGAACGAATTCGTCAAGCAATTTTTCCCCCAGATTCGCAAAGAAGGCATCATCATTGACGTCCGCTATAACGGCGGCGGCTTCGTTGACCCGCTTATCTTTGAGCGTCTGCGTCGCGTTTTGTCCGGCATGGGTTCTGCCCGCAACTTTGAGAGCGGTACCGTTCCTGCGCCTGTCTTCTATGGCTCCATGGCCTGTATTACCAACCACTATGCCGCGTCGGACGGCGACCTGTTCAGCTACTACTTTAAGTATTACAAGCTCGGACCACTCATCGGCGAACGCACCTGGGGTGGTGTGCGCGGCATCCGTGGCCCGATTCCGCTGATTGATGGCGGCTACATCACTCGCCCCGAGTTTGCCCGCTATGACCTCAACAGCAAGTGGATCGTCGAAAACAAAGGCGTGCAGCCTGATCTCGTCGTGGAGAACCGCCCCGACCTAGTGGTCAAAGGGCAAGATCCGCAACTGGAGAAAGCGATCGAGTTAGTGATGAAAGACATCCAGGCCAATCCCAAGAAGCTGCCGCCGCGGCCTCCCGATTTGCCGGCATATCCCGAGGGACCTGGCGCAATGTAGGCATGCAGATGTAGGCGCGGGCGTCTCGCCCGTGCAGAAAATGGGTTGTAGGCGCGGGCACATGTAGGCGCGGGCGTCTCGCCCGTGCTCTTTGCCGAGCACTTCGAGTAACGGTTCAAGCTGGCACTTTGGGTATAATAAAGCTTCATGCCCAAGTACTCCATCGTCGTTCCTCTGCACAACGAGGAGGAGAACGTTACCGATCTCTACGACCGTCTGAAGGCTGTAATGGAGATCAGCGGGCAAAGCTTCGAGTTGGTTCTGGTGGACGACGGTTCCACTGATCGCACTTTTCACCTGCTACGCGAAATCGCCGCGGTGGACAGCCGGGTTACGGTGGTAAAACTGCGCCGCAACTTCGGTCAGACTTCCGCCCTGGCCGCTGGTTTCGACCACGCACGCGGCGACTACATCATCGCCATGGATGGCGACCTGCAGCACGATCCCGCCGACATCCCTCTATTTTTAGAGAAAATTTCCGAGGGCTACGACATCGTCAGCGGATGGCGGAAGCACCGTATCGATAATCTATGGCTACGCCGCATTCCCTCCCGCTGCGCCAACTGGCTGATGGCCAAGCTCAGCGGCGTCGACATCCATGACTTCGGGACGACGTTCAAAGCATACCGCCGTGACATTCTGGAGCAGGTTCCGCTCTATGGCGAGTTGCACCGCTTCATTCCTGCGCTGGCCTCGTGGCACGGGGCCACCATCTGCGAAGTCCCAATTCGCAATGTGAACCGCGAGCGCGGCGATTCGCACTACGGCATCTCGCGTACCTTCCGGGTATTTTTCGATCTGATCACCATTCGCTTCCTGCTGCGCTACCTCGCCCGCCCGCTGCACTTTTTCGGTGGTCTAGGCATGCTCAGCATTTTCGGCGGCACTGGGATCGTAACCTGGCTTCTAGTGGAAAAATTCCTGCGCCAGGTTCCCCTCATGACGGCCCACGGCCCTCTGATGATGATGGCCTTGGGTCTGCTGCTTGGCGGCTTCCAGATGGTCGCTTTTGGCTTGCTGGGCGAGATGCAGGTGCGCCACTACCACGAACCCACTCGCCGCGCCCCCTACTCTGTCGACCGCGTCCTCCGTGCCCAAAGCGAAGAGCACACCATTTCCGAATAGCACACGATTCCCAGCCTGCCCTAAGCGGAGTCGAAGGGGTCCCGCCGTTTCGAGACCCTGCCCCGAGTGCAGTCGTATAGGATCTTCTTTCTCCAGCCTCCGGAGGAGCGGAATATGTTAGCCCCGGACGTAAGTCCGGGGTTGAGGTGGAGCAAGATCACGCGCCCGAAGGGCGCAACGTCCTTCTCTGACAATTTCCCAGCGCTACGCTCCTTGTTGGTTATCCGGGCACCGCCGTGCCGCAGGTCTCGTCGCTTCGGCGACACCTGGAGCAACCAGCCCTACTCGATATTCTCAATCGCCCAAATGTCCCCGCCCTGCGGCCGGAAACGATCAAAGAGCACCCACTTCCCATCCGGGGACCAGACCGGGTAATCGATTCGGCTTTCGCCGTCAGGAAATTCGTATACCTTCGCTGGCTTGCCACTGACCGCGGGCGATACCCACAGCGTCTTGTGTCCAACCACATCCATGATGAGCGAATAGTTGGGTGAGAATGACATATGCGAACCGCCGGCGATCTCGCTGTTCAGAGGAAACGGGTCCCCACCACCCTTGACCGATACCTGATACGTCTGTGGCTTGCCCCCACAGGGACACTTGAAGACCACGTTTTCGCCATCCCGCGACCAGCGCAGGAAATGTCCCATGACTCCGATCTTCGACGATTGATGTTGATTGTTGCCATCAGAATTCATTACCCAGACTTCGAGCCTTCCACTGCGATCGGATTGAAACGCAATCTGAGTGCCATCCGGCGAAAAGAAAGGATTGATATCCAGCGCCGGATCCGAAGTCAGACGCTTCAACGAGTTCGTTGCCAGGTCAACCATCCAAACATCAGCGTTGCCCGCCCGCGAGGAAAAGAATACCAGCCGTTTGCCGTCCGGGGACCACTGCGGCTGAAAGTCACCACCCGGCCCAGTTGTCACCTGCCGATTCGAGCCGTCCACCAGCGAGTGAACGTAGATATTCATCTCGCCCGAGCGATCTGAGTTAAACGCGATTTGTGTGCCATCAGGTGACCATGAACCGCGGCTGTCTTCGCGTGTACTTGCCAGAACTTCTTCCGGACTGCCCGTGGGCAGCCCCGTCTCCGGAGACACCGGAAGCCGCCACACGTCAGCGTTCTGCCGCAATATGGAAAATGCCAATTGCTTACCGCCGGGAGACATCGCTAGTTGCACATCCTGGCCCGAGCCCATGGTTACTTGCTGCGGCGGGCCGCTGGCCTCACCGGTTGGCGCGACTCTGATCCGCCAGACGTTCAGCCCACCACCCCGGTCAGACGAAAAGTAGATGTATTTTCCTGATCGCGACCAAACCGGATTCAGGTCATGGAATCGACCGTCGGTGAGCGTGGCTATCGCGTGACTCGCGACATTCACTACCTTAATGCTGAATTTCGTTCGCTCCAGATTCTGAAAAACGATGTTCTTCCCATCCGGCGACCAGTTCGGTTCCAGGTGATCGACCGCTTCGGAAGTATCTGATGTGATCTGCTGCGGGTTGTGCCCCTGTGCATCGTGGACCCACACCCGGCGAGGACCCGCCCACGAAGCATCCACCGCAAGAAATTTTCCGTCGGGAGAGAACGATGGATTAAAAGCCTTCTCCAGAGACTTCTCTTCCTTGCCAGTGGCGAGGTCCTTTCTCCAAACGTCTCCGCCCTCATATCGGCCGAACACATCGCCCAGATCCAATTTTCCGCGCGGTTGATTGGAGCGAACGAACAGAATCCCTTGACCGTCCGGTGTCCACCTCGGTTGGATGTCGTCGGTATTGCCGAAGGTCAACTGCTGCGACTCTCCCTGCAGCGGCATGACAAAAATCTTCTTGAAGCCGTTTACCTCTTTGCTGTAAGCGATTCGCTTTCCGTCAGCCGACCAGGCTGGGAACTCGTGCAGCCCCTCGGTAGTCGTAAGCTGCACCAGCTTGGTTGCAGCCAGCGAACCTGCCGAGTTCCCGTAAAACTTGTGCCAGAAAGCGTAGCCGGCGATGAGGACCGCTAGAACCAGGATAGCCGCCCACATCGGATCCCAGCGCGGGCGTGGCGGCACCACGATACTGGCCGCTCTGGTGCCAGCGCCTGATTCAACTTCGCGCCTCAAGCGCTTGAGATCGGCGTTCAATTCGGCGGCGGTTTGACCGCGTAGTTCGCGTTTCTTCTCCAGGGCCTTACTGATGATTTCGTCTAACTTGGGCGGAACCTTGGGATTTACTTGTCCAGCAGCAATCGGTGTTTGATTGATGATGGCATTGAAGACCGCCGCCGTAGTCGCCCCTCGGAAGGGAAGTACTCCTGTGACCATCTCGTAAAGCACCACGCCGAGTGAGAACAAATCGGTCCGAACATCGAGTTCTTCACCGAGCGCCTGCTCTGGCGACATATAGGCCACGGTTCCTATCGTGGTTCCGGGAGAAGTCAGGTGAGGGTCGGTCGATCCTACATAAGTGGGATCGTCCGCTCCCGCATTGGCCATACGCCTTGGTTTTGCCGAGATCGCCAACCCGAAATCGAGCACTTTGACCTGACTCTTGGGGGTCACAAAAATATTGGCGGGCTTTAGGTCGCGATGGATAATCCCGGCCGAATGTGCGGCGTCGAGCGCGTCCGTCACCTGGATTCCGAGTTCCAACACTCGATCGATGCTCAGTGGCTTGTTCGCAATCAGGGCAGATAGCGTCTGGCCCTGCAACAACTCCATCGCAATGAAATAGTGTCCATCCTGCTGGCCGATTTCGTAGATGGTGCAAATATTCGGATGATTAAGCGCGGAGGCGAGACGCGCTTCGCGACGGAATCTCTCTAGGGCATCAGCATCCTTAGCCAGCTCCTCAGGCAGAAATTTCAGCGCGACCAAACGGCCGAGAGTAGTGTCCTCGGCTTTGTAGACCACACCCATCCCCCCGGCGCCAAGCTTTTCGAGGATGTTGTAGTGAGCGACTGTGGTTCCAATCATGTCGCATGCCCCACCCCAGCAGTGGGCCGATATTAGTGCGCTGGGCAAGGCACGTCAATAACGCAGACGCGTACTTCTGTCATCCCGACCGGAGCGAAGCGAAGTGGAGAGCCTGCCCTGAGCGAATTCGAAGGGGACCTGCTCTCTCCAGCTCCGGAGGAGCGGAATATTTCAGCCCCGGACGTAAGTCCGGGGTTAAGGTGGAACAAGATCATGCGCCCGAAGGGCGCAACGTTCGTTTTCGCCCCACACTCTTCCGGCGCCTGCAGTCTCACTACTTCCCAAACGCTTCTTTGTTCACCACGTACGGCATCTGCGTAATATCGCCACCGTAGTTTCCTTCCAGTACGTCGATCAACCCCTGCACGCAGCGTCCTGCCATACCCTTATTCGGATCCGTCGAAAGCCGCGTAATCCTCGCCGCGCTGGCGAAGTGCGGATAGAGCCGGCAGCGGTCTTCAATCGCGGGATCGCGCAGGGCTGAGTCAGCCGGCAATGGTTCTTTCTCGAAGACATCCAGTGCCGCGCCGGCAATCCACTTTTCTCGCAACGCCTTTGCCAACGACGTCTCGTCGACCACAGGTCCCCGCGAATCATTCACCAGGAATGCGCTGGGTTTCATCATGCGCAGCGTGCGTTCGTTAAATAGATGATACGTAGGAGTTGGACTCTCGCCTTCGCGCAGCAGCGGCACATGCACGCTGACAAAATCGGCCTGCTTCAGAGCATCTTCCAATCCCACGTACCTGATCCACGTCTTCTCCGTCTGAATCCCGCGAGCATGGCGCAGATCCATCGTCTCCTGGATCGCTTTCACATATTCGTGGTTCTGATACGCCGGGTCGTAGCACAGGATGTTCATGTCGAAGCCGGCGCACTTCTTGATCATCGCCAGCCCAATCCGTCCCGTGCCGATGACCGCTATCGTCTTGCCCGTGACTTCGTCGCCCAGAAACGGCAAATAGGGATGCCAGTATCCCCACTTGTTTTCGCGCGTGAGGTGTTCTGCCGGCCACATTTTCCGTGCCAGCACGCCCAGCATGAAGAATGCGAATTCCGCCGTGGCTTCGGTAAGCACGTCGGCGGTGTTGGTGAACGGAATCTTGTAGCGGTTGGCATCCTCGCGGTCGATGTTGTCGAACCCGACCGCATACTGCGCCACCACTTTCAGCGTGTTCTTGCCGGCTTCGAAAACCTTGGCGTCAATCGGATCCCGTAGCGTGGTGATCAAGCCATCGATGCCCGATTTTACTTTCTCGATGATCAAGCGCTTGGACGGCGCTTCCGGCTGGGGATAAACCTCAACCTGGTATCCTCGCTTGCGCAGAACCTCGATCGCGGGACCAATGTCGCAAGTCGCAAAAACGCGGAATTGATTGGTCATGATTCTTTCAGGGGTATTAGATTGCCAGGTTTTCCTTCGTGTTACTTCCTGTCCTTTGTGGTTCGACGACGTGGTTTGAAGACCTGAACCGCTACTCGAACTTCCACCGGGTGGCGCTTCCCATGAACTTCTTCTCCCATAGCCCGAATACAGTTCGCAGCCGCACTGCATACACCGGTTCTTTCATCGACAGCATATCGTCTTTCATCGACGACATATCCCACTTATATTTGCGCTCGTAGGCAGGTAGCAGCTTCCGGCGTGCGTCGACGTCAGCGATCTCCACCGTGCCCTCCACGATGACTGCTTCGTGCGCGTCTTCGGTGCAGACCACGCACTTAGGGTTCCGGGCTAGATTCCGCGCTTTTCGAGACTTGCTGCCGGTGCTGAATAACCAGCGGCCGTCCTGCCAAAGACCCCAGACCACCATCGTGTGCGGCGACCCATCGGGCTTGACCGTGGTGATCCAGTAGTTGTGCGATTTCTTCAGCCGCTGCTCAGCCCAGCTCCACGGCAGCAATCCTTTAGTGCTTTTTGGAAGGCCGTACCCAGGCGCGTACGGCCGGGAGGCTTTGGGCACGGTCAGCTTGCGAGACGCTTTCTTCCTGGGCACCGCTAGCACTCCGGATAATGCCGCTACAGATTCCGTTTCGTCCACTGGTCGATCCGCTCCAGCGCCTTGTTCAGGTTCTCCAGCGAATTCGCCACGCTGAAGCGCAGATAACCTTCCCCGAACTCGCCGAACGCCGTTCCCGATAAACAGGCCACGCCCGCATCTTCCAGCAAAGCGTCTGCCAGCTTCTTCGACTTCCATCCCGTCCTGGTGATATTGGGGAAAACGTAGAAAGCGCCTTTGGGCATCCGGCAGGAAAAACCTTTGATCTTGTTCAGCCCCGCGACCACCACATCGCGCCGCCGCTGGAACTCGGCCCGCATGTCCTCGACCGACGACTGATCACCACGCACCGCCTCGATCCCGGCAATCTGCGTAAAGCTCGCGGTGCACGAATTAGAATTGGTCATCAACCGCGTAATGTGTGCGGCCAGGTCGGCCCGCATCACGCCATAGCCCATGCGCCATCCCGTCATGGCGTACGTCTTCGAGAAACCGTCGAGCAGAATAGTCCGCTCTTTGAATCCGGTCACCGACATGATCGAGTAATGCTCACCCTCGAAAATGAGGCGGCTGTAAATCTCATCCGAAAGCACCATGATGTTGCGGTCGCCAATGGCGCTGGCAATGTCGCGGATGTCCTGCTTGCTCAGCACGCCGCCCGTCGGGTTGTGCGGCGAATTAAGGATGATCAGCTTAGTCTGATCTGTGATCAGCGAAGCCAACTCATCCACATTGAAACCGAAATCCCGCTCCTCGCGTAGCCGAATGGGCACTGCCCGCGCTCCCACGTAATGAATCATCGATTCGTAAATCGGGAAGCCAGGGTTCGGAAATATGACTTCATCTCCAACATCAGCTAGCGCCAGAATTGTAAAGAACATAATTGGCTTACCGCCTGGGACAACTACCACTTCATCGCTGTCGACGTTCACTCCCCGCGACCGACTTACCTCTTCCGCAATGGCCTGTCGCAGTTCGGGCAAACCTGCCGACGGACCGTAGTGAGTCCATCCTTTACGCAGCGCATCCACTCCCGCCTCAACTACATTTTTCGGCGTATCGAAGTCAGGCTCGCCAATCTCCAGGTGGATGATTTCCTTGCCCTGACGCTCCAGCGCGCGAGCCTTGTTCAGGACTTCAAATGCAGTTTCCGTCCCGAGCCGCGACATCCGTTCCGCCAGCCGTAATTCGTATTGTGTGATCGGTTCCATGCCCGCAAAACTCGTCATTATAACCCCCTTGTCATGCTGAGCGTAGGAACGAAGCTTCGCGCAGCGAAGTCGTTCCGCAGTCGAAGCATCCCTACGTGTCAATCTGAAATCTTCAATCCGAAATCAGTAGTCCAAGCCGACTTCGGTATTATGGTCCCTCATGTTTTCCAAGCGTACCAACTGGAAGCTCACGCCCAATCGCTTCACCGAAGCCGAGCGCGAGCTTCGCGCAGCGGGCAGGGAAGTGCTCGACCTCACGCTCTGCAATCCCACCCGCGCAGAATTGCACTACGACTCCGATGCCATCCTGCAAGCACTGAACAATCCAAAAGCGATGGACTACGATCCGCAGCCCAAGGGCCTGCTCAGCGCCCGCGAGGCTGTTGCCAACTACTACCGCAAGCAGCACGACGACGTCGATCCTGAATCCATCCTGCTCACCACCAGCACCAGCGAAGGCTACTCCTATGTCTTTCGGCTGCTATGCAATCCAGACGATGAAATCCTGGTGCTCAAGCCCAGCTACCCGTTGTTCGATTTTCTTGCCGACCTTCAAGACGTAAAGCTAGTTCCCTATCCGCTGATCTACGACCATGGCTGGCAGATTGATTTCCCTTCGCTTTCGAAAGCTGTCAGCGACCGCACGCGGGCCGTCGTCGCCGTTCACCCCAACAATCCCACCGGATCATTCGTCAGCAATGCCGAACGACAGAAGCTTAACCAATTCTGCCGCCAACACAACCTCTCCCTGATCGCAGATGAAGTCTTTCTCGACTACGCCCACGACGGCGCGCCTCGCCCAAGCTTCGCCGCTAACCAGGACGTACTCACCTTCACCCTGAGTGGGCTGTCAAAAATCTCTGGCTTGCCCCAGATGAAAGTGGCTTGGATTGTTAGCAGCGGTCCCACCGACAAAGTAACGGCCGCCCTCGGACGACTCGAGATCATTGCCGATACTTATCTCTCGATGAACGCTCCCATCCAATTGGCAACACCGGTGCTGCTGGAGCAGGGCAAAAGCATTCAACCGCTCCTTCTCGATCGCCTGCGCACCAATCTTGCAGAACTCGATCGCCAGTTGACGCTCCAAAAAACCTGCCAGCGACTCCAGCTCGAAGGCGGCTGGTACGCCCTGCTGCGCGTGCCCGTGACCCAATCCGACGAAGATCTGGCGATTGAACTTCTGCGAGAAGTTTCCGTGCTGGTTCATCCCGGCCATTTCTACGATTTCCCCAGCGACGGTTACCTGATCACCAGCCTCATCACGCCGCCCAAGGATTTTCGTGCCGGCGTCGAGCGCGTACTGGGACGCCTGAATCCGTAGACAGAGAAAGCAAGAAATGAAAGAAACGATCAAACACGCTTCTATCGGGCCCGACGGCAAGCTTCGGCCACTCTGGCGATCCGCGATCTATTACGCAGCGGGCACCTTCCTCGTTTTTCCGCTCCTGGGTGGGCCGGTCGCACTTATCGCGAAATCACTGCATCTCGGCCCAGGACTGAGCGCAGGCAACATCGCCCTGGGAGAACTCAGGAACTTTCTGGTCGCCCTCATTTGTACGGGAGCATTCGCGCTCTACGAGCGCCGGCGCCCCGACAGCTACGGCCTTCCGATCAATCGCGCTTTCAGTTGGCAGACCCTTGAAGGGGCGGCCGCTGGCGTCATCATGGCAGGCGCCGTTGCTCTTGGAATGATCATGCTGGGCGGCATGCAGATCAAAGGACTGGCAGGCAGCGGCAGTGCGCTCGCGCTCTCCGCGCTGGCATGGCTCGGTGCAAATATCTGTGTCGGCATTGCCGAGGAGCTGTGGTTCCGGTCCTATCTTCAGCAGACGATTTGGAAGAGTGTTGGCTTCTGGCCGGCCTCCATCGTCATTGCGCTCATCTTCGCCGCCGAGCACTATTTCTTCAAGGAAGGTGAAAACCTGTGGGACGTAATCACGCTGGTCTCGTTGAGCCTGCTCCTGAGCTACGGCATGCTGCGCACAGGCATGCTGTGGTTCGCCGTCGGCTTTCACATCGCTTTCGATTACATGCAGCTCTTCGTCATCGGAACGCCAAATGGCGCACAATTTCCCGTCGGGGGGTTACTGGATGCGCGCTTCAGTGGGCCTGCGTGGCTGACAGGCGGCGTACTCGCACCGAAGCCAGCTTCCTGATGTACCCTGCGATCGCGCTCCTGTGGTTCTATGTGCGGTGGCGTTATCGCGCTAATCCGCCGCTTCGACCGTAAGCACGATTGTTGGCGCCTTTCTCGGCCAAGCCAAGGTCGGAACGCGATGGTCTCAACATCGCTGGCTGCATCACTTCTCGCGTTCTGTTATCGGCGTTAGTATCCTAATGGCTCGCGACCAGATGAACATCCTTCATAGAAAAGCGTTCGCCGGACTCATGTTCGTTCTTCTGGTCATGGCGGCGCTGCTGTTTTTTCCAGCCTGGGGGCTCGATTATTGGCAGGCGTGGACATTCCTGGCCGTATATTTCGCATCCTCTCTTGCCATCACTCTCTACCTGATGAAGAAAAACCCGAAGCTCTTAGAGCGACGCATGCGTGGCGGCCCGACCGCCGAGAAGGAACCGACTCAAAAGATCATAATGTTTTTCGCGTCGCTAGGATTTATTGCTCTCCTCGTTTTCTCCGCCCTCGATCATCGCTTCGCCTGGTCTCGCATGCCGCCGTACCTAGCCCTGGCAGGGGACGTACTTGTCGCGCTCGGCTTTCTCGCCGTTTTCTTTGTGTTCAAAGAAAATCCGTTTACCTCCGCCACCATCGAATTGGCCCCCGA
>Ga0210384_10004158_pt1 | contig 16289 bp, 18 predicted proteins | sample IncBWH2MmetaG_FD_160574 | JGI IMG/M metagenome (GOLD analysis project Ga0210384, IMG submission 160574) | Forest soil microbial communities from Barre Woods Harvard Forest LTER site, Petersham, Massachusetts, United States - Inc-BW-H-2-M | ecosystem: Environmental > Terrestrial > Soil >...
TACCAATTGTCTTATCCATTGTCCGGTTGTCGCAGATCAAAAGGTGGGTGTGGCCGTCGGTTCTGTTGGCATTGGGCAATGCGGTTTTTGTGGTGGCGGGCAATACGTTCCCAAACCCAGCACTGACCGGAATTCGATGGGCATTTCTGGCTGCCTTCTTCGGGCTCACAGCAGCAGGTCTTTTCTCCCATCTAAGGAACTCCCGCTCAGTCGCTCGGGCCCAGCTCTACACTGCGGTCAACATTTATCTACTGCTTGGGTTCCTATGGGCGACACTCTATTTAGCGACAGATGCTTTCTCTCCGGGTTCAATCCAGATTAGAAGTCACCCAGCCGACCATCAGACCGAACTGCTGTATTTCAGCCTGGTGACGCTCTCTACGATTGGCTACGGCGATATAGTTCCGCTAAGCGGTGAAGCCCGCATGCTGGCAGGACTGGAAGGGGTTACCGGAGTTCTCTACATAGCGATTACAGTGGCCCTGTTGGTGGGCAGGTTCAGAAGCGAGTTTTCGGACTAGCCTGTACCGGATCGAGAACCACGAGGTGTCATGACAACGAATAACCAGATATCTTCCGCGGCATCGCTGACCGCTCCAATGGTCGGCCAAAACCGTCTGGTCATTGTGGGCGCGACTGGAATGGTCGGCGGATACGCCCTTCGCTACGCCCTCGACAACTCAGACGTGAAAAGTGTTACATCGATCGGCCGCAAGAAACTTGGCATTTCACATCCGAAGCTGAAAGAGGTTCTGCATCAGAACTTCGCAAATTGTTCCCCGCTCGCAAACGTACTCTCGAACCAGGACGCGGTGGTCTATTGCCTGGGGACCTACACCGGGTCGGTATCGGACGAGCAACTACGTGTCATAACCGCCGACTATACGATCGAGTTCGCGCGAGTGTTTCGTGACAGCAGTCCTGACGCCGCGTTCTCGTTCTTGAGCGGGAGTGGCGCGGACCCGACGGGACGAAGCCGGCTTGCCTTCGCTCGCTACAAGGGCCAGGCGGAGAAGGCATTGCTCGCGGCTGGCTTTCCGTGCGTTTATCTTTTCCGGCCCGCCTACATCTACCCCGTGGAGCCGCGGAATGAACCGACCTTCAGCTACAGGCTGTTGCGCACGGTCTATCCGGTATTCCGGGTGCTGTTCCCGAACCAGGTGATTCGCGCCGATGACTTGGCCCGGGCAATGGTAGATGTTGTGCTCCGACAAACACAGGAGCGCCAAGGCGTCGTCTTCGAGAACCGAGATATCCGAAAGCATGATCGAGTCGCGAACTCCCCTCACGAATCGCGCTTCGAATGGCAGTTCGAGAAGGGTGCAGCGTGAACCATTACTCGATTGATCCGTGAGGTTTAACCCTGGAGCTTCTCAGCCCTCCTCCATCAGCTCGGCTGCGCGCTTGCCCACTTTCTTGAGCTTCGCTTCAAGGCCACGAAGCTCCTCCGAGCTGAGGTCGGAAAACACACTCTTCATCTGCCCGGAGTGCTTTCGAAAGGCGGAAACAATGAGATCCTTGCCGTTTGGGGTGAGGGCAACGATCCGAACGCGTCGATCTTCGGGGCTCTCGACCCGGCTGACCAGTCCCTTCGCGACGAGGCGCTCGACAGCGATACTGATCGAGCCTGGGGTCAGATCTACGATTGGGCCTATCATATTGACGGGCAAAGGCCCCTTGCGCAGCAGGAGTTCCAGCACGCCGAAATCCGAGAGGCCGAGTCCGGTCTCTTCAATACCAGCGGCTGCGTACCTTGTCAGGGCGCGCATCGCCTTCATCATTACTATCCAGACGTGGTCCGTCCCTTGATCGCGTCGGGTCATAAAAACCGAATCTCCCAGAAGTATACAGCATCAATTATCTTGATATCAATATACATGACGCCAATGCAATGACGTCGATCCAAAAGGAGAACCAGGTTATGAGAACCGCTTCCGTAATCGCCCAATATCGCCTGATTGCGTAAATTGACTCGTGATTTATCAAGACGGATAATGAGCTACGTTCGAAGGAGAATCTATGACCCGCTCTCCCCGTCCCCGCAGAACAGCTAACCTTTCCGATTCAATCCACCGCCAACTCAACATGTATGCACTGGCGGCCAGTGCAGCGGGAGTCGGAGTTTTAGCCTTAGCTCAACCTATCGAGGCAAAGATCGTTTATACGCCCGCCCACGCCAAGATAGGGTATATTCCTTACAATTTTGATCTCAACCATGACGGCGTCGTTGACTTTCAAATTGAAACCGGCTATTCGAGTAACCAATATTTCCATACACAGGACGTGTTCGCCTTCGCTCCGGTGAGTCAAGGCAACAACAAGATGGCGCACGCAAAAAGCAAGAATGGTAAAGGTTTGGCTCGTGCCCTCAAACCCGGCGTCCGGATCGGGCCCAAACAATTCAACCCTCAATACAGTGCAGGATTCATGGTCTGGCGGTCGTTCCGCAATGGAAGCTTCAGTACTACCGGACAGTGGATCAATGTCAACAATCGTTACCTCGGCCTTGCTTTTCAGATCAATGGAAAAATCCACTATGGTTGGGCCCGACTCAACGTCAAAGTGACGAATCAGAATCCGCCGTTTGATGCGGTCGTTACCGGATACGCATACGAGACAATCCCCAACCGACCAATCATCGCGGGTCAGACCCAGGGAACGGATGAAGGTAGCGGCGAGCAAGCAAATGCTTCTCCTCCTGGCGAGCCCACCACGCTCGGCCCGCTTGCAATGGGAGCGCCTGGACTGTCGATCTGGCGGCGGAAGGAACGGGCGGAGAGTACACAGTAACGTTCTGAAGTTCTAGTTCGTCGGGTCAAGCCACCGATTACATCAGCTGCTCAACAACAACCCAGACGTTGTACTTCGAGCCGGACGTATCTCTTAGGCTCTTCACTTCAAATCTGATGGGTTGTCCTCTTTTCGCGCGGATCGGAAATTCGGCGGCTCCAGTCCGAAGAATATCTGTGTACAATGTCGCCGAACAAATGAAGTCGCAGGGTGCGTCTGTCCCGGCTCCGTCCGTAAAATGAAGGTCGCTAAACCAGTAAGCGTTGGAAACCCCGTTCGGTACGGTTCCAACCATGACGACGGAAATGCGGAGGGTACCCCAATTCTTGGGCGCCGATATATTGAAAGGAGTAGTTGACCGTTACCGTCATCGCGTTCGTCACGCGATAGCTGACAGTGGCCAAAGGCTCTGACTCACCAAGTATCAATCGCGGGGTGGCAACCTACGGCATCAGGTGGCCAGTTCGCGCAGCCGCATATACTTAATCAGGGTGTAATCTGGAAGACCGTGCCACATCCAATGGTACAAACCTTGGCACCTCCACCGAATTGAGTGACGCCAGTGATCTTCGACCCCACCCTGACAACACTTCCAATGGGTACGAATCCATCCCCGCCGGTGAAGCGGTGAAGCACCATTTCCACCCACGATTTTCCTGACGGCGTGAGCTTGAAGATGATGCCGCAGCCCTTGGATTCACACCCGGTTCCTCCACCCGCGGCGGTCGTGCCGTACACCGCTCCGGTTTGATCCAAAATTACGCTTGATTCAGGAATGTATCCGTCTTCCCCTCCGTTGAATCGGTAAAGGACGGTTTCCAACCACGGTTTTTGCGGATCTCGTTGAGGTGTTAGACGAAAGACCGTGCCACAGCCGCCACAAGACGCTGTGCCTCCAAACATGGTGGTTCCATATAGATTCCCCCTGGAATCAAAGATCAGGTTAGCTGCAGGTGCAGCGCCATCTGTGCCCGCCAGGAAGCTGTATAGCACTTGGTGCTTCCACGCGCCGCCCTTTGTCGCCGGTCGTTTCAACCGGAAGACGGTTCCGCATCCGCCCCCGCCGCAGAAGCCAGTTCCACCATAATCTGTGGTACCGTACACGTTGCCGGATTGATCGAGAGTAACACCCGAGAGCGTGCCGGCGCAGAAGCCGTTGCAATTCGAAGGAAATTTATAAAGGACAGTCTCGTTCCATAACGCGTTTGGGTCCGACGACGGGCTCAGCTCGAACACGACTCCACAACCACCTATGCACTGGTTCAATGCCCCACCGACCTCGGTCGTACCATAGAGATTTCCCTCTTCGTCGAAAACCACGCTGGCTTGTGGTTGCCCGCCGTCGACGCCCCCCTTGAAATTATAGAGAACGGTGTAAGTCCAACTCCCACCCTGGGCGCGTGGCGGCGCTAAACGAAATACAACCCCGTCCGCTCCGGATCCTCCCAGCCAGGTAGTGCCGTATAAATTGCCAGCCTTGTCGGAGGTTAATCTGGCCCAGGGATTGATTCCGGTGGAAAAATTGGGAAAATCGTAAAGCACGGTTTCGGTCCAGGAACCCCCTCGGCTGGACGGTGGTGACAACCGAAAGACAGTGCCCTTATAGCCGTTTGCTCCACCCGAATAGGTGGTGCCAAAGAAATTGCCGGCAAGATTGATTAAGCCACCCCGAGGCTCACCACCATCGTTCGTACCCTGGAAGATGTAAAGGGTTTTCTCTCGCGGACTCGCAGCGCTGGAAATGCTGGCGAGCACAACCAGTGCCGCAAAAAGATGATAATGTCTCATGAGTTCCCCCCTGAGGCATCAAAGGCCAATCCAGCGCCCGATGCAAGGAATCGTTGACAAGATACCGCGAACGGGCTGGCAGAGATGTAAAAAGATTGCAAATTCTCTTCGACTCGGAGCTGCCTCGGACGAGGCGGGGCATCTTCCGGAAGTGTTCAAGTTGTGGGAGCGCCTCCACCACGAAAATCGTATTGTTGGCGATAAATCGCGTGGGTGGGCATTCAGATCGCCGCCCGCGGCGGTCGTGCCGTACAGGTCCGTATGCACTTGGCCGCCCAAGAAGAAGCTGCCCAAATGGCGCTATTGGCCGTCTCTGGAAAGGCTCATGCATGACTGCAGCACTGTCCTATATGCAAGCCCAAATCAAAAACGGGAAAACTTCAATGAGTGTAAAACTGTTACTGTGCCTGCTCCTGTACCAGAGGCATCTGCGATGACAGCTGCAGTTCGATCATCATCGCAATGCGCCGGTCTAATTGGAAAAACGTTGCTGTCTTCCTTCCATCCAGTACCTTGGCCACGATTGGCACGTATTTTTGCCGCAACTGTGCCACCGCAATGTCCGTGTCCAACCATTGCCGGCTAAACATCAATGATTGGTCGGTCGTCAATTTTCCGCAATTGTCAGCACAGTCTTGAATCAGGCCAAATTTCTTGTCGTTGATCGATATCAACTCCGTCACATACTGGTCGTATACTGACCAGAACTTTGCCGCTTCCGTGTCCGTCATTTTCAAGCGCGTCTGCCGCGCGGAAGGGTAAGTTTGAAGCCGCCGAGGACGGAACGTTGCTGCTCGACGAAATCGGCGAAATGACTCCGCTGCTCCAGGCCAAACTGCTGCGGGTCCTGCAGCAGCGTGAGTTCGAGCGGCGGGGGGCACCCGCCTGCTGCCGTTCAACGCGCGCGTCATCGCCGCCACCAACAAGAACCTGGAGCAGGCGATTAAGGCGGGCCACTTCCGGCAGGACCTCTACTACCGCCTGAATGTAGTTTCGATGGCGTTGCCGCCCCTGCGCGAGCATCGCGAAGACATACCCGCGCTGCATTTTGCCAATAAGTTTGCGGCGAAGTCCAAGCGCGCCTTCAAAAGCATTTCGCCGGAGGCACGGTCACTGCTGATGCAATATAGCTGGCCCAGCAATGTGCGCGAACTGGAAAACGCCATCGAACACGCCATCGTGCCGGGACTGACGGACGAGATACTGCCGGAAGATCTTCCTGAAGCGATGCTGGAAGAGCAGTCGTCGGTGGTGGCGGCGGCGCTCTATCACAACACGCTCAACCAGACGAAGAAGCAACTGGTGATCACAGCGATGGACGACGCGAAAGGGAAACACGTCGACGCTGCGCGGTCGTTGGGAATCCACCCCAAGCACCTGCATCGGCTGATCAAGAATCTCAATTTGAAGTTCGAACTGAAGCGGCTGGGGTGGAGTGGAATTCGCCGCTCTCGGACGCGGCATTGTTGTGGCGTACTGCTTTCTTGTCGATTCCGTCCGCCAACGGCCTAAAGTGAATCTGCAAGGTGAGCGAGAGTGAGCTTCTTCCCCATGTCCAGCCAAGCGTCAGGTCGGGATTTACTCGTCGGTCTCGAGCTGACGATGCGATTCGGCTCAGTATCGGAAGTCAGGACGGTCTCGTCCACGAAGCCTGCCTGCTTTTTCAAGATGGGCAGGACCTTCTCATGGATCGCATTGGTTACCTCGCTTCCTTTGCCGGATTTGGCGTTGATTTCGACTACCCGTGTGAACATCGGATTGCTCCTTTCGTCGGCAAGAGGATGAAAGGAACCTTCGCCGCAGACCGCGGCGACGGACTTAGTTTCGTGTATGTTGACCACGCTACGCCTTTTAGGGCGGATGGGTCAATCGCCGACATAAAGTGCAGAGCCGAGCGCTCCAGCACGGCGAACTAGAAAAAGCGGCTCCGGGCAGCGACACACTAACGACCATCCAGAAATACTCGCTCCGACAATGCGAGGATGCGCCAATCGCTCTGCCCACGGGGTGCTGATGAGAGAGGTCTTGTATCCGAAAGGGCTAAATACTATCAACACGAATGCGCTCAACATGAATAAACACACCCTTTGCAATTAACCGTTTGAGGAGCTACAAACAGTGAAAAGCGTGAATCAAGAACAATTGAAAGATAAAGGTTGAATTTGGATTCCACCCAGCCGATCCGCATCGGCTCGCCCCGCCTTCAGGGTCTCACCCGGTACACAACCTTGCCACCAAACATCGTCCACAGAACTTTGGTGTCTTTCATTTCTTCCGACGAAATTGTCAGCACATCGCGATCGACCAGCACCAGGTCGGCCTGCTTCCCAGGCGTGATCGTGCCAATGCTGCTCAGTTGGTTCATCGCACGAGCCGAGTTGCGCGTGTAGGCATAGAGCATGGCCTCCCGCGGCATCCGCTCCGACGGGATCAGGACTCCTTCCGGGCCCTTGCGCGTTTCCGCCTGGTAAATGGCCTCGAACACATTCGCAGTGGATACGGGCCAGTCGCTTGCACCCGAGATCACGGTGCCCGCGTCGAGCAAAGAACGCGCCGGATACATCCATTCATAAATTGTGGGATCGACGTAAGGCTTTACCAGTTCAACCGAGTCTTCCTCGGCGGTGGCCCAGTAAAGCTGCATCGCCGCGATGATCCCCAGTTGCGCGAAGCGCGGTATGTCTCTAGGACTGGCGAACTGGACATGCGTTATGGTATGCGGCAGCCCGCTATTACCGTTCGCCTTGCGCGCAGCTTCAAAGGCATTTAGGACTTCATGCACCGCCCGGTCACCGATGGCGTGAACGTGTACGATAAGGCCCTGTTTGTCTGCCGCCGTCACCAACGCCGCAAATGGAACAGGATCGAAAAGCAGCCGTCCCGACAAGCCGGTGTTCTTGTAAGGCTTGGACATGGCCGCCGTCTGCGCAGGAATCTCAACCACGCCGTCTGCAAAGATCTTGAAACCGGGGACGGTGAGGTTGGGAATGTTTTGGTATTCCTTGCGGATGGACTGGATCCTTGCCAGAGGATCGGTTTCGCTATGCGGATGCACTTCCGGAAACGCCGCAACGTGCGCCTCGAGCTCGCCGAGTTCCGCCAGACGCCGGTAGGTTTGCAAGTCCGCCGTGCTTGCTTGTGGATCGAGCCACGCAGTTATTCCCAGGCGGTGGTTGTACTGAACGGCAGCGCGGCCAGCTTCTAGATATCGCGCCGGCGTGAGGTCGGTCAATTTTGCGAATACCTTGTCCAGTCCCTCATCCACGAGGAACCCGTTTGGTTCCAGGTTGCGGTCGAAGCCGTAGTAGCTGCGCTCTGTCTCTGAGAGGTGAACCAGAAAATCTCTAGTTACTCCCGCGCGCCGCAACATGATCCGATTTGCCCAGCCAGTGTGTCCATCTGAGCCAGCCAGCAACAAGGGCTGATTCGCGTTGGTCACGGCGCTGAAGCGGGCGTTCAGTTCATCGGTGTTCGACCAGTGCCCTGAGCTCAGACCCGTGATATAGAGAACATCGCCGCGCATGCCCTTGCCGTTTTTTCTTGACTCCGCTGCGAAGGTCATCAGATCGTTCAGAGAGATCCCAGGGTCGTCGACTTCAGCGGTGACGAGAGAGACACCGCCATCAATCGAATGCTCGTGGCTATCGATCAGACCCGGGAGCAGACAACGCCCTTGCAAGTCTGTGGTCTCAGCGCCTTTTCCAACCGCGGCCGTCGCTTCGGCCTTCGTGCCCACGGCAACAATCTTGTCGCCGCGGATAGCGACCGCCTCGGCGTAAGGATGATCCGGCTCTGCGGTGAAGATTTTGCCGTTGTACAGTACGTGTTCCGTTGAGGACACATCGGCTGGCCACGCAACCAATGACCAACAAGTCAAGAGAAACGATACGAGCACACTCGAGCAAAACCAGTGTTGTTTCATTCTCTGCCTTCTCGATTATTCAAGATCCCAGTATTCGAATTGATGGCGACGACCAAGAAACACATACGCAGGAGTGGCTGGGCCTTCGCAAAGAGAATGCCAGAGCTGCAGCAGTTTACAAGACCCCCGCGAGATGTTCCGAGGCTGCGCGAAGTTCGACAAAGCCCATTTCATCTCCCACACAGCGGTAGAATAAATTGCTATCAAAGCCGCCCACCGATCGACCGGACCGTGGCTACTCGACATCATCAATGTCGAACTTGCATGGGCTAGGAATTTGGCTGAGACGAACGATCCCATAGTACACACTAAAAGCAATTCCTAGGTAAGACGAACAAGTTGTGATTAGAAAATAGCTGAAGATTTGACAAAAACAAGCAAGCTTACTTCTGCTTCTGCATGCTCTCGAATCCCCGTTCAAATTGCGTGATCAGCGGAGTTTCACCGGACTGAGGACCGTGGCCCGCGAAACTCACACCCAGGCTGAAACGTACAAATGTTTCAACCTTTAATGCAACACCGATATACCGCATGGACTCCCAAACGTGATCCCTTCGGACGAGCACCATGATAGACTCGTCGGTGGTTGGAGCAGGATTGTGAAGCGGGGAGCCTGGGCCTACATCCGTTGCGTAGGGTGCGCGGCAGATGCGTTTGCGTTGTTTTTGGGTTTGGCACTCGCCCAAACAAACTCCGAAGAAAAGTCACCACCCGCGACCTCTGCTGCGGCGGACTCGCAGCAGCGCCCAGCAGCGACCTTCCGAGCGTATACCGACCTGGTTGTCATTCCGGTGACGGTTGCCGATACGCTGAACCGATTCGTTCTCGGGCTTCAAAAAGAAGATTTCCATTTGTTCGAAGATGGCGTGGAGCAGAACGTGGCACATTTCTCCGGCGAGGATGCTCCTCTTTCGGTTGGCGTGCTGTTCGATGAGAGCGGAAGCATGAACTATAAGCTTCGGACTTCTCGCGACGCTGTCACACAGTTGCTGAACACGTTGACCAAAGAAGATGAGGTGTTTCTCGTAGAGTTCGCGGACCTTGCCAAAGTGTCGATCGGATTCACGGGCCACACGGAAGAGATTCAAGATGCTCTGAAGAACGCTCAGGCCGGCGGTCTGACCGCGATGCTTGACGCTATCGGTAGCGGACTACGCGAGATGAAAAAGGCCAAGAATTCCCGGAGGGCAATCGTAATCGTTTCTGACGGAGGGGACAACCGCAGCCACTACAGTGCGGCCCAGATCGAGTCGCTTGTTCGCGAAGCCGACGTGCAAATCTATGCCATGGGTGTTTTCGAACCGGTCTTCTCTCTCGGGCTGACCCCTGAGGAAATCTCCGGACCGCGTCTGCTGTCCGAAATTGCGGCGCAAACAGGTGGGCGGGCTTTCGCGGCGGCGGTCCCGGGCGATATGCCCAGCGTCGCAACCCGGATTGCCGTCGAATTGCGCAATCTGTATGTCCTTGGCTACTACCCTAGGAATAAGGCCAGAGATGGAAAGTACCGCAAGGTGGAGGTGAAGCTTTCGCCGCCGCCCGCTCTTGGTTCTCTTCTCAAAGTACACTGGCGCCTCGGGTACTACGCACCGGCTCAGTGATTTGCTTTCGACTAGCGGTGAACACCCGCGTGCACTCCAACCGGCGAAACTGGGCGGACGGGTGAAATAGGCCGCACCGGCGAAATAGGGTGCACCGGTATCGGGTGCGGACCAGGAGCGCGTGGAAAAGGTGAAACTCCGGCGTAGGGCGGTAAACGAAAAGGCGTTCGAAATCCACCTAGGCCCAGTCCCGCAAACACTGGCAGATAAGGGTAGCCGGGCAAGTAGATAGAGTTGAACCCCGGCTGATCGGGGCCTAAAGAGCTATACGTGCTGGACAAACCCAAACCCGTGGCGGGAAGACCGAGCATCGGAAAGTAAGTAAAACTGTCAATGCCCGAGTTGTTCACCGAAGCGGGGTCCTGGATGTTCGACGCTATGGCATTGTCCGCGGAAATCGACTGTTGGCGGCCATCGGCCCAAGCGCTAAGCGCATCGCGGGGTTCGTCGGTCGATCGCTCCGGCACGAGAACGGGCGCGAACGGCACATACATGCCTTGCCCAACCAATAGCGCCCCCTGATTGGGGTCAGCGGATACTTCCGCCTTGCCCTGGAGCACCCACAAGCGCGGCGGATCGGTATCAATTCGGTAGATGCCCCGTTCAAAGAAGCGCACGTTCCAATTTCTGTAAATTAACGTCACCGATGTGCCGGAGCTTGGCTCCGCCGAATCTACGACTGCCGATCCGGTCAGCAATTCGACACGGGTATCCGAAAATTTGTTCGCAACCATGCGAATCGTATTCCTCTCTCCTATGCGTACGAAGACATCAGGCGTAAGCAGCACCTCGGCACGACCTTCCCCCGTGCGTAGTTCGGCACCTTGGGGTATGCTTGAAAATTTTCCTAGATGAGATTCCAGCGGTTGGTCGCCCAAGTAAACAGTTCCTTCGAAAAAATGGACATGCCTGAACGAGTGGAGATCACCGCTTGTCCGTCAGCAGGAGGCGCCAGTACGGTGATTACAGCTAAGGGTCCAAAACGCGCACGCACGACCGTAAAACATGAAACAGCCCCGCACAAGTATCTGCCCATCCGCAGCCCCAGTCAAGAGAACGTATCGAGCGGTGGTGTCATGCTGCTTGTGTAAATGCAGGGAGCGTGCGGGTCTTCCATTCCAGATTGAACCAACGCTGGATGGCTATTTGTGTCATTTGACGAATTTCCCTTGCCCTCCGCTGGACCAGGGATCATACGTCAGGCAAAACCGAACCCGCTCAGAGATGGGTGGATGACTATAGAACAAGAAAACGTTTATAGGGTTCGGATCGGGATCAGATAAACCCACGTCCGCGTCTCGGGAGAGAAATAACTGAACATCTGGCTGTGCTGATGATCTATCCCTCGCCTGCTTCCACTCCTAACATGACCGGCTTGTGGAAGAGGAGTAGTTTTCAGCAGGCTGCTAGATCTCCGCATGCGGGTTAGCCTTCTAAGCTTTCGGTATCGTAGCTTCTCCGAGGGCTTTAGAGCATCTAACCCCGAGAACTCACTCGCCAAATGTAAGGTCCGGGCGATCCCATTGCCAGCGATCCCAGCGTGGCAGGCTCGGGACCTTAACGACGAACTGATCCGGTCCCGGCGCAATGAATACGTGGTGACTACTCGTCCCGATCTTTCCTGAGCCACGCCATCAGACCCTCTGCACCCGTGGCCAGCACGCCAAGGCTGGCGGTCGCGCGATTCGTGGTCCGCACTCCGCGAACGCCACCCGGCTGTGGTCCCTTCTGGCTGACGCTGTTCCGTTTCAAAGGCCCGGCGATGTCTCCGGTGAGAATCGACTTATTCGGTATCGTCTCGTAGGCGTAACCAGTCAACATAGCCGAACAACACCCCTTGACGGTGAGCCTTGCCCAGCCGTAGTGAATCGCTCCGCTGACGACAAATTTCAGTGCGAGGTAGCGATGGGAGGCGTTGTACCAGGCGCCGCCGCAGCTTGAAGTCGTAGCCGCGAAGCAGCCGGCCATTCCCTTGGAACCCGGTGTAAAGTTTACCTTGCCCCCGAGGACGACGCCGGCGGCAAGGGCATACGCTCCACTTGCGTTCCCCCATATCCGGTTCTGTTTGCTCTTCCCCGCAGCAGGAAAGATAAATAGCTGCTCAAATGGGCCGGGACGATGCTTTCCAACGAATTCCCGTCCACGTGCAAGGGGACAAGAACCCGAGTCCGAGTTGCTGTTGATGCAAAATCCGAAATCCGGTGTTCCGTCGTTATTGAGATCGAGCATCGTCACGCCGAAGCCCAGCGTCTGATTCGCGCGGGTATAGACGATCTTCGCTTCAGACGGCAACACCAAGGCCAGGACGCCAACTCCGGCTGCGCTCGCCGCAATGGCGTACATATCGAGTCGGCGATGGATTGACTCGGAAAGCTTGGAAGCTGTCTTGCAGGGCCCGGAGTTCTGCTCATAAATCCTCCTAGGCGTTGGCAAAATTATCCTCCCGACGTTCCCGATTGTCACGAGAATTAGCAGACCTCTGCGCTATTGACTATGAAGATTGGCAGGATCAGGCGCAGGTATGCAGCGGCGGGAGGGAGCAAGATCTGTTAGAAACTCTTAGGTGCTTCCGAGCGTCGTCCATCGGGGATGATCCTCGATGCCGCGCAACTGACGCAACCTTCGTTCCTCATGCGTGGTGAGTATATCCATGAAATGGCCTGATTTCGTCACTTGGAAAACTCCTTGTCTCTCAATTGCGGCCAAGATACAATTAGCCCCGCTCAAAGGAGGAGCCATGAAGCACACAACAGGGAAGCGTTCTGGACTCTCCGAATCACTTGCCTAGCAATTGGAAGCATTTCGCCTGGCCCCGTGGGCCAGCCGGCGCCGGCGCGATCTGCTGGAGTTGATGGATCGACTGAACCCGACCATCGCGGAGTTGAGCCAGACGATCGAGCAAGAAGCGGCACCTTGGCGGGCAGTACGGCAACCGGGTCCAGCGGTAGGCTGCGGCTCACAAATCTCATGCAGCTCACGGTGGACACCAGTTGGTGGACGCGCTATCGTAGCCGCAACAAAAACCCGGATCTCGATCCCCACTTCAAGTTCCGGCAAGCGGTCCCCGATTTGAGTATGGGGCAGTTTCCAGCAATCCCCAGATCCGATGCTGACCTGCACCCGAAAAAGCACCTCCAAGCGATCGCCAACACGGCCGCATTCCACTTTCCGACTATCGAACAGGGTGGTACTAGCCTCTACCCCGCACTGGCTCAGAGGGTGAGCGACACAGAAGTCTTGCGAATCTTGCTCAGTATAGGCCCGACCGAAACGGCTCATTTTCAGACCTGGCACGACAAGGCAGGGAATGCGCCTCCTCTGACCGACCCCACTAATGGGTTGGTATTCCCGGACCTCAATAAACCTCCATTTGGCGGGCAGGACTTCAAAACCAACCTAATCATGCCTGAGCCCTGCCCATTCCTCAGCCGAAACCTCCCGGTATGTTCGATCATTCGCCCTACCGAGACGAAGGGGATCGCCATGGGAGTAGTCAAGTTCTTGACGGCCATGGGGCTCTTCATCGGCCAATCGTCAGGGTTCTTCAAGGTCCTGGGTGATCTGGCAGAGGATGCGGATGAGGCCAGTTGCGAAGATAAGCGATAAGAGCGTGGGAAAAAGGCCGGCTCGATTGTCTCATTTTCGAATGAGAATCGGAGTCGGCCTGTTTTTGATAGAAAACCCACGCATTGGTTTCGGGGCCGGATGCGATGTTCCAAAACCCCGACGATCTCTCCCCGCTGACTAGCTCGGTTGCAGCCATACGGAGCTTCGGCCCTATCGATGGTTGTATGGAAGCTAAAGGCGAGTTTCTGGGCGTATCGTCGTCAACGAGGAAGTAATTCCGGCAGCTTGCGGCCTTGTTGTTCCCCTTGGAGAACTTAACGAGTAGGTAACTGTTGAAACATCCCCGATTACGCTCATCCTCTTTCATAGGATGAGCGTAATGGCTTGGTTACGACAGTTATGCTGTTGCCTGCTTCCACGGTTCGCTAAACTGTTCTGGGGATTAGCCAGTGGATAGGAAGATCGAGAAACTACAAGCCGCGACAAGCCTTGTCGCGTTCGACAATACGTTACGGAGCGCTGCTAACACGGTTGCGTATTTCGGGGTGTTCTTCGCACTGTTCGGCGTTATCTTCACGGTTCGGTTTGGACTCGCATCGAGTTGGGGTGCCCTCGCAATTGGCGCTGCGCTCTTAGGCGAGTCTTTTTACATTCGGCGCACGCGATCGCCACGTGCGCTTTGGGTTTCTGGTATGAGTTTTGCGGTATTCGCGGCGTGGTTCCTCGGCAGTTTTGCTGTCGGTCTGACGAAAAACGACCCTTCTTTGGGCAAAGGAGTAATCGCTGGCATATTTCTTGCGATTGGTGCTTGGAACATTCTCCGCTCGTACTCTGCATACAAGGCGCTACTGGAGAGTTCCGACCCGGTCGTGAACCAGTATGTGCGCGACACGCTCGAACAGATGCGCACGGCCACCCCTTCTGAGCATTCTCAGATTGTCGAATTCAAGAAGCGTGGCGTGGGAGAGAAGGGGACGTGGCGTTTGCAAACCGACGGCGATCTTCTATTAGTTTGCCAATTCGCAGACAGGACCTTTGGGATCGGCGGTAGACCTCAGCAGGCGGTTTACGTCTCGCGGCATGATGTTCAGATTCAGCGTGAGGGTGATCGTTGGCTCGGCAAGAATGTAAACGCAACTCTCTCCGTTGGCGGTGCTGAAAACAAAGTTCAGCTTAAGCCGGAAATGCTGGTGCGTTTAGAATCCCTGTTGACCGGCCCTCTCACAGATGCGAACTGGCTGAATGGCACTCCTGCAAAGTGACGATAAATCCCGATTACGCTCAAAACCCCTCAATGAGCGCTATCGCTGCTTACGTCAGCTACCTGCGTTTCACCCGCGTTTGCTCGCAGAATCCCCGATAGTCTGATCGCACTTGCTACTTCTGTCGGTTGGTCCATCGCGCCTGCGCCGCTTTTCGGGCCTTCTCTTTGCGCTGTTCGTCTGTGAGTCTTTCGGCAGACACTTTACCGCCCTTGCGGCCCAGCTCTACAGCGGCGGGGTTCTTCTTTTTGGCCATGAGCTAAGCATTACAGGGTCGGCTGGCGGACCAAATGACCCAAAAGTGCTAGTGCGTAGGCAAAAAGTGCCAGTGCTCAAGAAACAATTATCTTGACGAATGCCCAGCGCTGGGCATAGCATTATCGTGAAATCGGCCCTCCCCCTTGAAAAAACAAAGCTGGATTGAGTGAACATGGGCGTAGAAGCGGTCGTGGGACGGCAGGTGGAAACATGGGTGATTTCCTTCGCAATCTCTGGTCGCAAGAAGAAGGTCAGGACATCGCCGAATATGCAGTGATGCTGGCTGTGATTCTGGTTCTGGTAGTCGGTACGATTCGCTTAGTCGGAGGGGCCGCCAACAACGTGTTTTCTGCCACAGCGAGTTCAATTGGCCAATGACGGGAGCTACAACCCATCAAAAGTAGGCTGGACTAATAAAGTTCGGCCTTTTTTCTTCGCAGACGGCAGACCGCTTTTCGCGGCCAAGCCAAGAATCCGCTCGACGCGCAGACTCCAGTACCGTGCAGCGATAAAAACACAGACTGCGCTCGCGGGGACCCCACTTACAGCATCGATGTCTATCCAGGTTGGATAGCCAGGTCACTAATGCTCTCCGCTTTCCCCGCATTCTTAAGCGAAGGGTTCATTCTCGCTGGTCTGAGTCGACTCGGAGTCAGTCAGATCACAACGTTTGCGCCACGGCGTAGTCATCGCTTCTTTCCCCCGACGAAGGGCATGGTGGCGGCCTGCTTTATCCACGACGCCAATTGGCGCTCGTCGAAATCGTCAACCGACGCTAACTCGACTCCGCGGGTGGATTTGCCCATCCCGATCGGCGTCACAGGCGGTTCCGGCTTGATCTCCGTGCCGCGTATGAACATCAGTTTCACATGGCCGACGAAGGCGCCGGAAGAGAAGCACCAGCCCCCGTCGACCCCGTAGTACGCCATGCCCCACTTCACCGCTCGCTGGAGGTCCGGCAAACTTTTGGCCGCCAGAGCATCGATGCGCTCGGCGATGCCGCGCTGCGGCTGCGGCAAGCTAGCGATGTACGCGAACACGGGTTCGGCGCCTTTTGCGGTCTTCGCGGCGCTTGCCTTGCCAGTCATGGCGACCAGCAGCTTC
>Ga0210384_10004159_pt1 | contig 16286 bp, 15 predicted proteins | sample IncBWH2MmetaG_FD_160574 | JGI IMG/M metagenome (GOLD analysis project Ga0210384, IMG submission 160574) | Forest soil microbial communities from Barre Woods Harvard Forest LTER site, Petersham, Massachusetts, United States - Inc-BW-H-2-M | ecosystem: Environmental > Terrestrial > Soil >...
GTTTCTCGGGGGCGGGCTCGGGGGAAAGCAGGATGGTCTCGAAGCTAGTGACCGTCTGGGGGACGCCGTCCTCCGTGATCTGCATCTCGTCCTTGGTGAGGTCGGGGACGGGGTTGCCCTTCTTGTCCGTCACCACGACGTCCACGGTGACCAGCTCTACCTGGCTCGGGAAGGTGGGCGCGGGCTCGGCGGCGGGCGAAGGGGGCGGGGGCGGGGGGGAGGGCCCGGGCTTGGGCGAGGGCGCGGGCGGGGCCTGGGCGACGACCAGGGCGGGAACGAGGAGGATGAGGGCGAGCCAGCCCCGGCTCATCGAGCCGGCTCCAGGTTCACCAGGACCTGCCCGTCTTCCATCTTGACCTCGTAATGGACCACCTTGAGTTCGGGATTCATCACATTCTCCCCGGTTGTCACGTCAAAGCACCAGCCGTGCCAGGGGCACGTCACGCGCGGCCCCTCGACGAAACCCTGGCCGAGCGGTCCGCCCCGATGCAGGCACGTGTTACCGATGGCGTGGAAGGTACCTCCCACGTTGAAAAGGGCCACCGCCCTTCCCCCCAGACTGACCTCCACCCCCGTGCCGGGGGCGAGGTCGGAGGCGGCGAGGGCCCTAATGAACTCAGACATCGACTCTCCCAAGAAAAGGCTCCCTTTTGAAGTCTATAACAGGGTGGCCCCCCGACGGTGCCCACCCCCAGCTGGCACTCAAGCCCGAACGCTTCCTCCCCGAGGCTCAGGGTGCCTCGTCCAGGGCCCGGCCCAAGCGCTCGAGGCCCGCGGCCAAGGTCGCGGGGGGGCAGCCGAGGGCCAGGCGGAAATGGTCGCCTAGGCCGAAGAAACGCCCGGGGGCCACCGTGGTGTCATAGCGGTCGCGGAGCCGTGCGCAGAGGCCGTCCACGTCGCCCTTCAGCAACCGGGGGAAGGTGATCATGCCCGCGTCTACGGGACGCGCGGCTAGGTCTGGCCGGGAAGCCAGGAACCGGTTGACAGCGCTGCGGTTGGTCTCGAGGAGGCTCCGGGCCCGGGCCGCTACCCGGTCCAGGTGCTCAAGGGCCACCACGCTCAGCCGCTCCGCGGGATGGGCGGGGACCACGCCGAAGAGGTCGTTGAGCCGCCACAGGCGGCGAACCAAGTCCGGATCAGCCAGGGCCCAGCCGCACCGCAACCCCCCGAGGCCATAGGCCTTGGTCAGGCTGGAGGTGGCAACGAACGGGGGGCCGAGGTGGAAGGCCGAGCGCGTGGGGCGGCCGAGTACAGCCAAGGCCTCCCGGTAGACCTCGTCCACGAGCACCCGGGCCCCCACGCTGCGCGCAATGTCCCCCACCGCCTGGAGCGTCTCCTCGCTGGCGAAGGCGTTCGAGGGGTTGTGGAGGTTGGTGAGGACGACGATCCGGGTCCTCGGGGAGATGGCGGCCGCCACCTCGCCAGGCTCCAGGCGGAACCCCTCCTCGCTCCGCCGGGGGAACCGCCGGACCACGAGTCCCAGGTAGCGCGCGGCATCCACCAGGAGCTCATAAGTAGGCTGCTCGATCAGGACCTCGTCGCCCGGTTCGGCGGCGCTGGCCAATACCAGGAGGTTGGCCATGGATGTCCCGGTCGCGGCCACGAGGTGCTCGGGGGTGGTCCCCGCCCTCTGCGCCAAGCGCTCCTGGAGGGGCGGATAGCCGTAGAAGCTGGGGCCCGTCAACTCCAGGTCTTCCAGGCGTACGGGCAGCTCGGCCAGCGGAAAGGCCTCCACTCCGCTAGAGGCCAGGTTGAAGCGGGCCCCCGACTGGGTCTTGGCCCACTCCATGTACTCGGAGGAAAGGACCCGGGTCATGCTGGGGCTCCCCGCCCCCGCCAGAACAGGTAGGCCGGGATCCCGGCCAGCAGGAGGCTTAGGCCGATCAGCGCGTTTGTAGGGTAGCGGTAGACGGTGTTGAGCACCACCAGCCAGGATGCGGCCACGAAGAACCCGGTGGTCCAGGGATGACCGGGCGTGCGGAAAGCGCCCACCTCGCCCCGGCGCCGGAAGACGAAAAGGGCGGCCCCGGTCAGGCCAAAAGCGATGAAGTCCACCGAGACCACGTAGTTCAGGATCTGCTCGTAGCGGCCGGAAAGGGCGATCACCATGGCGAGCACGCCCTGAAGCGCAATCGCCACTACCGGCACGCGGGTCCGGGGATGCAGCCAGCCGACGCTCCGAAAGAAGAGCCCGTCCCGCGCCATGGCGTAGTAGACGCGGGGAGCGGTCAAAATTCCCTGGCTCAAGAAACCGAGGGTGGAGACCGCTATCCCCACTCCAATGAAGGCCGCCCCCCGCTCGCCCAGGGCTTGACGCATGACCGCCGAAGCGGGAGTACGGGTGGCGGCCAGGCCTTCGGGGCCCAGGGCTCGGAGGCAGATCAGATTGACGGCCAGATAGAGCCCCACCACCCCCGCCACCCCCAGGAGCAGGCCGCGGGGGAGATCCCGCTCCGGCCGGCGCAGCTCCCCGGACACGAAACTCGAGGTCTGCCAGCCACCGTAGGCGAAGAGCGTGGGCACGAGGGCGGCCCCCATCGCGGTCAGGAGGTCGAAGGAGAAAGGCCGGTCGAGCACGGGAGTGAACCGCGCGCGCGACCCATCCACGAAGTAGATGCCCGCCGCTACCATGGCCACGATAGCGCCGATCTTCAGGACCATGAGCGCGCTCTGGAGGCCGCTCCCCGCCCTCACTCCGAGGCAGTTAACGGCGGTCAGCAGGGCGAGGACAAGGACGGCGACCGCGCCATCCGCGAGGGGCGCGTTGCTCAGCTCGTGGAAATAGCGCGCGAAGGTGACCGCCACCGCGGCCATCCCCCCGCTCTGGATCACCAGGAGCAGACACCAGCCGTAGACGAACGCGGCCGCGGGGTGGAAGGCCTCACGGAGATAGGCGTATTGCCCTCCCACCTGGGGGCGCAGGGAGGCAAGCTCCGCGTACACCAGCGCGCCCACCAGCGCGATCAGGCCCCCCAGGACCCACGCCCCCAGGATGAGGGCGGGCGTGCCGACCTGGCGGGCCACCACAGAGGGATTAATGAAGATGCCGGATCCCACGATGCCGCCCATGACGAGCATGGTGGCGTCGAACAGGCCGAGCCGGCGAGCGAGGGCGGGGACCGGGTCCGGGGGGACGGGAGGCGCCATCAGGACCCTCGACTCTATCCGGGCTGCCCCCGCGCCCGCAATTCAGGCTCGCGCGCTGGTCAGGGGGCCCGCCGAGGGTCCCACCCTGAGCGCGTTGGCCAAGGCGTGGCAGTGGCTGGAAGTCGCCAAGGGGCGTTCCTCCCCGGGCCATGAGGGGTCGTCCATCGCGGCCGAGGTTCTCTGGCTATGATAGAGCCGGCGGCGCCAACAATCCGGGCAGGTGCATGCGACGGGACTCTTCCAAACGCGGCCGGGCGGCCACGGGGGCCGTGGTCCTCATGACGGCGGAAACGGCGGCCCCCCGGTGAGGGACGGGCTTGGGCGGCGGGCCCTCAAGCGCGTGGCCCTTTGGAACTTCACCCTGAACGTAGGGTTGACCCGCGGCTGGCGCCGATGGCGCACGGGTGCACCCTTCCGGCTGGGCGGGGAGTGTCGCCGGTGCGCGCGCTGCTGCGAGTCCCCCGCTATCCAGGTGGGACGGCCGACCTGGTACCTAACCGCCCTCCGACAGCTTTTCCTCGCCTGGCAGGAGCGTGTGAACGGCTTCGTGCTCGTGGGCCGCGACCGGGAACGGCGGACCTTCATCTTCCGCTGCACGCACTTCGACCCCGCTACGCGGTCCTGCGACAGCTACGACTCGCGCCCCGGGATGTGTCGCGACTACCCGCGTGCCCTCCTCTGGCAGCCCAACCCCGAGATGCTGCCGGGGTGCGGGTACCGACCGGTGGCCGCCAACGTCGATGGCCTTCTGCGCAGCCTGGAGGGGCGGTCGCTGAGCCCCGACCAGCGGGCGAAACTCATCGAGGGCCTGCGCCTGGAGAAGTGACGCCCGCGGGGCTCCCGCTCCCCGGCCCGGTCAGGTGATGGCCAGCATCCGATCGAGGGCCGTGCGCGCCTCGCGGGCCGTGGGCTCCCCCACCCGGACCGGGTTGCGTACCTCGCCGTCCAGGAGGCCCTCCAGCACCCACAGCAGGTGGGGAGGGTCGATGCGGAACATGGTGCTGCAGAGACAGAAGCAATCGTCCAGGCTGACGACGTGCTTCGCAGGTGCCACCTCGCGGGCGAGGCGGTTCACCATGTTCAGCTCCGTCCCCACCGCCCAACGGGAGCCCGCGGGGCTCTCCCGAACGGTCTTCAGGATGCCCTCCGTAGAGCCGATGGCATCCGCCCGCTCCGCCACCTCGAAGCGGCACTCGGGGTGGACGATGACCTTGACCCCGGGGATCTCGCGGCGACGACGGTCGACCATGTCCGCCGTGAACCGGTTGTGCACCGAGCAGTGGCCCTTCCAGAGCAGGATCCGGGCCCCGCGGATCTCCCGCTCCGTGAGGCCGCCGGCTTCTTCGTAGGGGTCCCACACCGGCATGTTCTCCCGGGGGATGCCCATCCTGTGCCCGGTGTTGCGGCCCAGGTGCTGGTCGGGGAAGAAGAGCACGCGGGGCGCACGCCGGAACGCCCACTCCAGCACCGCGCGCGCATTGGAGGACGTGCAGACGGCGCCACCGTGGCGGCCTACGAACGCCTTGAGGTCGGCGGAGGAGTTCATATAGGTGACGGGCAGGACCTCCTCGCTCACCACCGCCGTCACGTCGTCCCAGGCCGCTTCCACCTGGTCGATAGCGGCCATGTCCGCCATGGTGCAGCCCGCGCCCAGGTCGGGAAGGAGCACGGTCTGGGTGGGGGCGGAGAGAACGTCCGCCGACTCGGCCATGAAATGAACCCCGCAGAACACGATGAACTCGGCCTGGGGGCGGGCCGCCGCGGCCTGGGCGAGTTTGAAGGAATCGCCGGTGACATCCGCGTGAACGATTACTTCGTCGCGCTGATAGTGGTGACCGAGGACGAGAAGACGATCGCCGAGCTCCCGCTTCGCGCGGACGATCCGCTTCTGGACCTCGTCCGTAGGAGCGGCGAGGATGGGCTCGGGGAGGGCAACTTGCGTCATTCCGGCAACACCGCTCTCAATTATAGTTCGGGGTTGGCACCGGGAAGGTATGCTTCCCGGCCGCCCGGAGCCGCGGGCGTGGTCCTTGCGCAAGGTCCCCGCCCCGGGCTTCCCGGGGCTGGCATCCCCAGGCAGGAACACTCGGCTATACTCGGGGCCGTGGCCTCCTTCTGGGAGATTCCCGAAGGCGTGCGCGTACTGCCCGACGGCGCCTGGCGCGTCGGCGGCTTCCCCATCATCCACACCCCCTCCCTCCGTCATCTGAAGACCCGACTCCTCTTCGACGACGAGGGGGGGGCCTTCATCGCGGACGGCTCCCAGCGCATGCCGGTGAGGGTGGAGGGCCCACCCTTCGAGGTCCTGAGCCTGGTCCTCGACGGGACAAGGGGGGAGGCACACGCGCTCCTCGACGATGGCACGGAAGAGCTCGTGACCGCCGGTTCCCTCTCCATGAACGAGGAGAGCGGGCGTTTCGAATGCCTGGCCCGGGGCGGACGCTGCCGAGCCGTGTTCTCCCGGGCTGCCCACCAGAGCCTCCTCGACAGCCTGGCCGAGGAAGAGGGCCGTTTCTTCATCCGCGTGGGGAGCCTCCGGATCCCGATCCGCACCTAGCCGCTATGCTCTCCTGATGTTAATCGGCGTCCACGTACCCACCGCGGGCGGCCTAGACCGGGCGCGGGGGCGAGACATCACCGCCGACGCCAATCAAATTGTCACGCGCAATCAGGTCCAGTGGCGAGCCCGTCCCCTGGCGCGGGAGGTGCGGGCATTCCGGGTCGCCGTGGCCCAGAGCGGCCTACGACTGGTCTTGCCCCACGGATTGGGGGCCACGTTCCGCCGACTCCTGAACGATCCGCGCTTCCGCGGCGTGCCCATGGTGCTCGAGACGCCGGGCCCCCTCCCCGTCTGGAAGAGGGAGCTCAGGCTGCTCCGCGGGCTGGTGGGACGCGGGCGCGTCGGGGCATAAGATGGACCCTTCCGCCTTAGCCTTGCGCGCCAAGAGCCTGGCCCGAGAGAAGGGCTTCGACCTCGTCGGGATCGCCCGTGCCGACGCGCCCCCGGAGCTGGCCTTCTTCCCGGAATGGATCGCCCGGGGCCAGGCGGGGGAAATGACGTACCTCACTTCCCAGGTGGCACGTCGCCAGGACCTGCGGGCGGCCTTTCCCTGGGCCCTCTCGCTGATCGCGGTGGGCCTGCAATACGACACCTCCTATCCGTACTCCACGGAGGCTCGGCGCGACCGGGGGTGGATCGCTCGCTACGCCTGGGGAGACGACTACCACGACGTCATGAAGACGATGCTGGAGGGTCTGGTGGAGGACCTCCGTCAGGAGGCCGGCTCGTTCACCGCCCGCACCTATGTGGACACGGGGCCGGTGGTGGAGCGCGCCTATGCCGCGGCCGCGGGGCTGGGGGCCTGGGGGAAGAACACCTGCCTGCTTCACCCCGAGCACGGTTCGTGGTTCTTTCTGGGGGAGGTGGTGACGGACCTCGACCTGCCTGCGGACGCTCCCCGGCCCGACCTCTGCGGGAGCTGCACGGCCTGCCTCGAGGCCTGCCCCACCGGCGCCTTGCCCGCGCCCTATGTCCTCGACGCGCGGCGCTGCATCAGCTACCTGACGATTGAGGTGAAGGGTGCCCTGCCTGAAGAGCGGCGCGCCGACCTGGGCCGCCACGTCTTCGGTTGCGACATCTGCCAGGACGTCTGCCCTTGGAACCGCAAGCGGCGCCATCGGGGCGGCCCCGCCTTCGCGCCGCGGGCCGGCTTGGAAGCGCCGGATCTCGGTGACCTCGCCTCCCTCGACGATGCGGCCTTCCGTGAGCGCTTCCGCGGGAGCCCGCTGAAGAGGGCCCGGCGCCGCGGCTTGTTGCGCAACGTGGCCGTGGCCCTGGGCAACTCGGGCGACTCCTCCCGAAAGCCCATCTTGGAGAGGCTGGCGGGGGACGAGGACCCCCTGGTCCGCGAGCACGCGCTCTGGGCTCTGCGCCGGCTGGGGGCGTGCTAGCCTAATCGCCGCTTGGACGACCCCGGACTCGCTCGGCACCTCGACGGAAGGGACGCGTTCTGTGTTTTCGCCCTTCTCCTTTTGCTGGCCGCCTACGTCCACTTTCACATCGACCTCACGGGACGGCCAGAGGAGGACGCGGCCATGCTCCTCCGCTACTCCCAGCACCTGGCCCAGGGATACGGCATCGTCTGGAACGTGGGCGAGAAGCCCGTGGACGGAGCGACCGACTTCCTGTTCATGGTCGCGGTAGCGGCCCTGCACCGGGGAGGCCTCCCCCTGGAGCGAGCGGCCCAGGCGCTGGGGCTCACCGCCCACGCCCTCACCGTCATCGGCGTCTTCCTCTCCGTGCGCTCGCTCTTTGGCGCGGGGCGGGCGCTGGCCCTCATCCCCGCGGTCTTCCTGGCCTTGGGCCCGGGCCTGCGCCATCTGGCCGCTTGCTACGGAACGCCTCTTTTTGCATTGGCCGCGCTCATCGCCTGGTATCACGCCCACCGCCTCCTTGCGGCGGAACCCGACCAGCTGCCGGGCCGGTCCCTCCTCTTCGCCCTCGCCTCGCTCGCCCTGGGTTTGGCCCGGCCGGAGGGCGTGTTCCTGGCCGGGTTCATGCTTCTGGCCATCCTCTTCGGGCGTCGCGCTTCCGGAGCCTCTCGAATCCTCACTCCCTTCCTGGGCGTTTTCCTGACCCTGGGTCTCGCCTATTTCCTCTGGCGCTGGAGCTACTTTGGTCACCCCCTTCCCAACCCCTTCTATAAGAAGGGAGCCGGGCTCCTCTATTGGCACTCCCTGCGCCAGTCGTTCAAGAACCTCGCGGCCCTCGGCCCTCCGTTCCTGATCGTCCTCGCCTTGGGCCTCTGCCTGAAGGGGCTCCGGCGGTGGGCCCTCTTCGCCCTCCTTCCCGTCGTGGCCTTCACGGCGCTTTGGATCCTGATCTCCGACGAGACCAATTACGTGATGAGGTTCCGGTATCCCATCCTGCCCCTCCTGCTCGTCTCCTGGGTGCCGGTCGGGCAGGGCCTCCTGCAGAGGGTCGGAGGGATGAGGGCGATCGCCCCCCGCGGGGCCCTCGTATGGTCCGCCGCCTTGGCCGTCATGACCGGCCTCGCCCTCTGTCAGCATGCCCTCTATCGCGACGTCGTACCCCGCCGCATGGGGCTGTACGACGCGGCCCTCCTCCTCCGCGAATACCGGCGGCGGAACTACGACCTGGCCACAACCGAGGCGGGTCTGCTACCGCTTTATTCGACCTGGCGGACCCTTGATGCCTGGGGCTTGAACGACCCCGTCGTCGCCCGCGGCGGTCTCAGCCCGGAGTACATCGACCACTATGCGCCGGAGGTCATCCTCTTCCACGCCTACTTCTCCCCCGCCGTCCCCGCGAGCGGGGAGCGGGTCGAGAACCGCTCCCTGGGGCCGCGGTGGTACCAGATGGTGATGACCCTCAAGAATTACGCGGAGCACAACGGCTATGTGCTCGCGGCCTGCTTTGGCCGCAATGCCTATGACACGCACTACTACTACGTGCGGTCGGGCTTCCCCGAGAGCGCGGAGATCGCGCGGCGGCTGCGGGCCCTCGACTACTACTGGGACGGCGAGCCGACCGTGGACTTCACGGACTCCCAGCCCTGACCGGCCACCCCGGCCGGTGCGCCGGACGACCCTCGGGAGGGTGCTAAGATGCTCTGTTTGGCGGCCGCTCGCCAAGGAAGGATGAAGGGTTGGACGGGATCTGGGCGTTCGTGGGAGAGGTCTTCCGCCGGGTCTACAACGTACCCGAGCTCATCCGCCTGGGGGGGATGGGGGGCCTCATCCTCGTAGTCTTCTCCGAGACCGGCCTCATGGTCGGGTTCTTCCTACCCGGCGACTCCCTGCTCGTGACGGCGGGGCTGTTCGCGGCGCGCGGCGACCTCGACATCGTCTACCTCAACCTGGCCCTCATGGTCGCGGCCGTCATCGGCGACGCCACCGGCTACCTCATCGGCCACCGCCTGGGCCAAGCCCTCTACCGCCGGCCCAACTCATTGCTGTTCCGCCGCGAGCATCTCCTGAAGACCCAACACTTCTACGAGCGCCACGGGGGCAAGACCATCATCATCGCCCGCTTCATGCCCATCGTCCGGACCTTCGCGCCCGTAGTGGCGGGAGCGGCGGAGATGACCTACCGCCGGTTCGCGGCCTACAACGTGGTGGGCGGGGTGGCCTGGGTGGCGAGCATGACCCTGACCGGGTACTACCTGGGCCGGGCCGTGCCCGACCTGGAGAAGCATATCCACGTCGTGGTGGCGGTCGTGATCTTCCTCTCGCTCTTGCCCGGGATCTTCGCCTGGCTGCGCTCTCGGCTGCAGCCCCCGGCGGGCGCGGCCGGCCGCGCCGACGAGGGCGGGGTCTAGCCCAGGGTCAAGCCGCCGGTCAGGTGGACGTTGCAGCGTGCGCCCGCCTCGAAGACCATCCCAAAGGGGCGATTGTCCGTCTCTCGCCCGCATTGGTTCAAGAATAGCCTCTTTATTCCGCCCCCACCTGGCGAGGGGAATCACGCCCGAAATGGGACTCCCGCCAAGGAGCCGCTTCGGCATTTTGGACGGGCCGCGGCGAGCTCACTTTCCTCTTGAAAGGCCGGGCCACGGCGGATATAGTCCCCGTCAAATCACTGTGCTAAAGCGCAGAGGCCCTTTTCCAGGGGGAGGAACATGCTGATCCGACGGTATGTCTTCGTCTTCGTGTTGATGGCGTGCATCGCCGCGGCGGGAGCGGCCTGGGCGCAGACACAGATCACGACCGGCGTGATCCAGGGCACGGTGACCGATCCCTCCGGAGCCGTGGTGCCGGGAGCCGAAATCGAAGCCAGAAATCTCGACAACAACGTGAAGCGGACCCTGACCACGGGAGCGGATGGCCGGTTCGTCTTCCTCCAGTTGGCGCCGGGCCGCTACACGGTGACCGTCACCCGGGCCGGCTTCGCAACCCTGGTCCAGGAGAACGTCACCCTGACCGTAGGTCAGTCCGTGAACCTGGGCGTGACCTTGAAGGTCTCCACGGCCACGGAAACCGTCACCGTAACCGGGACCCCGACCGTGGACACGTCGCGGACGGAGGTCTCCACCACGCTCAACGAGACCACCATCGCCACGACCCCCATCCTGGGCCGCAAGTTCGAGGACCTGCTGACCCTCACCCCGGGGGTGAGCATCGTCCAGGGGCCGGACGGGGATGAGATCACATTCGCGGGCCAGCGCGGCATCTTCAACAACATCAGCCTGGACGGAGGGGACTACAACAACGGGTTCTTCGGGGAGCAGATGGGCGGCCAGCGGGCCGCGATCGACATCACGCTGGAGGCGGTAAAGGAGTTCCAGGTGGTGGCCCAAGGAGCCAACGCGGAATTCGGCCGCACGGCGGGCGGTGTCGTCAACGTGATCACCAAGTCCGGCACCAACGATTTCCACGGGAGCCTCTTCGAGTACCAGCGCCTGGAGGGTCTGACCTCGAACACGTCGGACGGCAAGCCCCTCACGAACTTCCGTCGCGAGCAGTTCGGGGGCACCCTGGGCGGCCCGCTCGTCAAGGACAAGGCCTTCTTCTTCCTGGCTTTCGAGGGGATCCGCGAGAACCTTCAGCGCCCGAACCTCTCCGACCCGATCGGGAGTCCCTGCTCGGTGCAGACCCCGACCCTCGCCGCCAACGAAGCCCTCATCAACGGCAGCCCGGACTGCCAGCGTCTGGCCCTCCTGAACTTCTTCCGCACCACGCGTGGTCAGCAGGAGGGCCTGCCCGTCGATCACACGATCAACAACAACGCGGCGCTGGCCAAGCTCGACTGGACCATCGACGCCAAGAACAGCCTGTCCATCTCCTACAACTTCGACTACTCGAACAACACCAACCAGACCTTCGACGTCGCCACCTACGGCGACTCCGCGAACGGGATCGAGGGTCCCTCCAAGATCAACGTGGCCAACCTGAACCTCTTCAGCACGGTGTCCGCGGCCAAGCTGAATGAGTTCCATCTGACCTACTCGCGGGAGAGCCGGCCCCGGTCGGCCATCCCCTCCAACGTGCCCCCGGACACCGCCATGGGCTTCGCCACCACCTTCCGCTTTGGCAATCCCTTCTTCCTGGGACCCACCGTCGACGAGCTGATCTCGCGCTTCCAGGTCAAGGACAACTTCTCGATCGTGGCCGGCAAGCACACCTTCAAGGTCGGCGGCGAGTGGCTCCACACCAACAACAATCAGATCTTCCGGGGCTTCTTCGAGGGGCGGTACATCTTCGACAGCGTGACCGGCTTCCTGCGCTACGCGTCGCCCGCCGCCCCGGGTGGGTATGGTCCCGGGACCGTGGCCTGCTCCAACGGGAGCTACGTGACGAACCCGACCCCCTGTCCGGCCGGTAGCACCAGCACCGGCGGCCCCTTGCTCTTGTTCCTGGATGCCACCGACAACAACGGCCTCGTCACCGACGCCTCGGGGGCGTCGAACATCAACAACAACGAGTTCTCGCTGTTCGCCCAGGACCAGTGGCAGGTGCGGCCGAACCTGGTGATCAACTACGGCCTGCGCTGGGACGCCCAGTTCATGCCCTCGACCGTGGATCCGAAGAGCACTGCCTTCGCCGGGCTCCTCAACGACCCCCGCTTCCCATCCGACGGGACGATCCCGAACCAGACGAAGGAGTTCCAACCGCGGCTGGGCATCGCCTGGGACATTGGCAACAACCGCAAATCGGTCCTCCGCGCCAACGCCGGCATCTACTACGCCCGGCAGAACATGCTGAGCGAGGTGGGCTCCGTCACCACCAATGGCCTGCAGCAGCAGAGCGGTTTCGCGAGCACCGCCAACCTGACCGGCTTCGGCGCCCCCACGCCGACGTGGCCCAACATCCTGCCGCCCTCGCCGGTGGCGCCGGGAACCTTCCCGTTCTTCAGCGGCATCCGCGTCTTCGCCAAGGACTACCACAACCCGCGCATCTACACCGCGAACGTCGGCTTCGAGCAGGAGGTGGCCCGGAATTGGTCCCTGTACGTGGACTTCACCTGGTCCCACGGTGTCTATCTGACGCGTTTCCTCAACTACAACACCCACGGGACGGGAGTTGCCCCCGTTCAGCCCGCGAGCTACGACAGCGTGACCTACACCGGAAACAACCCGTTTGCCCCCCAGTTTGGGGACGTCTTCGTCAGCACCAGCCGCGGCCGGGGGCTGTATCGGGGGGGCACGTTCGGGGTGCGCAAGCGCTTCTCGGAGAAGTACCAGCTCGAGGCCAACTACGTCCTTTCCAAGGATCTCGACGACGACTCCAACGAGCGCGATCCCTTCACGGAACGCACCTTCAACTTCTACAACCTGAACCTGGACTACGGGCCCTCCGATCGTGATATCCGCCACAGGTTCAACCTCTTCGGCTACGGTGAGCTCTTCGGGGGGCTGCAAGCCAACGTCCGCATCCAGGCCCACTCCGCCCAGCCCATCACCACCTCCCCCCGCGTCCTCAACGGCGTCGACCGCGGGCGCAACTGGGACCTCAAGGACAACGCATACTTCTCCTTCGACTGGCGGTTGCAGCGACCCATCAAATTCGGCAAGAACTCGGCCCTGATCCCCACCGTGGAGATGTTCAACACCTTCAACAACGCGAACAACGTCAACACCCTGAGCACCCCCGCGCTCTTCAACTTCGACGGCTTCCTGCGGCTGGGGGTGGGTGACCCGCGGCAGCTGCAGCTCGCGCTCCGGTATACGTTCTAGGCCGCTGGGGGGTGCCGGGCACGCGGCACCCCCCGCCGCCTTCCCCCTCTCGGCGCCGCTCCTTCGCGTCCCCGCGCTCCCCGGGGCAGAGGGGCTCCTCACGACGGGGGGTGGCTCTCCGCTTCCTGCTTCGAGCTTCGTCCAGGGGGGCGCGGGCGGCGGCCGGGGGGAGGTGCACCCCCGGTGACCTCCTCAGAGGGTCGGGGGCGACCCCTCGGGGGCGGCCCGGCGTTTGCCCGCCTCCGCGATGAGCCGGTTGTTCTCCCCGAGCACCTCGTACTCACGCCGGAGCGCGAACACGCAAACGAGCAGGGTGAGCCAGGCCAGGCCCTCGTGGACCAGGGCCGGAATCACCCGGGTGTGGGCGGCCGCGCCCAGGATGAAGTTGGCGACGAGGAGGAGCAGGACCAGGGTCATCACCGGGAACACGCGCGCCTTCAGGGCCACCGTGCGGCGGCGGAAGGAATCGCCCCATCCCTTCTCTTTCTCCAGGCCCTTCATCTCCACGCCGGTCGCGATCAGGAAGAACATGATGAAGGAATGGGCCATCACGAGCAGGAAGGTGGCTACGAGGCCGATGAGAAAGTGGGGGCGCACCTCCCGGGGGGCGCCCGGCACGCGGTAGCCCCCGAGGGTGGACCAGGCGAACGCCACCGTGCCCACCAGGGCCAGGGTCAGGAGGGCGATGGACATGTCACCTCGACGAGGCTTCCCGGGGCAGTCAACCGGGGCGGAAGGCGGGGGCCCCGTCCGCGGGCGTGAAGAGCGGCCCCTCCACGCCCAAGGGCACGGCCAAGGACTCGAGCTCCGCGCGGTTGAACCCCTCGGAGACGCTCGCGATGGCGCTCCCGCGGCGGAGGAGGAAGAGGGTGGGCACCGTCACCAGGCCCAGAGCCTCCGCCAGCGGGTAGGGGTCCGCCTCCAGGCCCACCGGAACCTCCAGCTTCAGCTCGGAAACGAGCGAGCGGGCGGCGTGGGCGTCGTCCTGCAGCACCAAGAGCACGCGGGCGCCGGGGCCCCGACGCCGATGGATGCGGTCCAAGTAGGGGAGGACCTGGCGCGTGGTCTGGCAGTCCCCGTGGCCGATCAGAAGGAGCCCCGCTCCCGTGGCCCAGGTCTCGGCGAGGGGGCGCAGCGTGCCCGTGAGGTCGGGCAGGGACATCTCCGGGAAGGGACCCTGGCGACGAAGGCCCGGCATTGTCAAGCGTCGACGAAGTCGGCGGTCACGCGACGGGGAATGACGCCCGCGGCGTGGCCGCGGTCGAGGAGGGCCTGCACGCCCTGGCGGCCGCGGGGCCCGCACTCCACGGTCATCTCGTTCACCCACATCCCCACGAAGCGGTCCGCCACCGCGGGGTCCATCCCCCGCGCGAAGCCCAGGGCGTAGTCCAAGGCCTCCCGGCGGTGGGCCAGCGAGTAGCGCACCGTGTCCCGGACGAGAGCGGTCAGCCTGGCCATGAGCGCGGGCCCGAGGTCCCGACGCACGGCATTCCCGCCCAGGGGCAAGGGCAAGCCCGTCTCCTGCTTCCACCACGCGCCCAGGTCCAGGACCTTGTGCAGGGCGTGGGCGCCGAACGTGAGCTGCCCCTCGTGGATGATGAGGCCCACGTCGACCCTTCCTTCCCGCACCTCGTCCAGGATTCGGTCGAAGGCGATCACCCGGGTCGCGACCCCCGGGGCGAAGAGCTTGAGGGCCAGGTAGGCGGTGGTGAGGGTGCCGGGCACGCCCACCATGCTCTTGGCCACCTCCGCGGGAGCCAGGGGCTCGCGCGCCACCAGGAGGGGCCCGTATCCGTCCCCGATGCTGCCGCCGCAGGGCATGAGCGCGTACTTGTCGGCCACGTAGGGATAGGCGTGAAAGGAGATGGCCGTGATCTCGTGCCGACCGTCCTGGGCTTGGCGGTTCAAGGTCTCGATGTCGGCCAGCACGTGGGCGATCTCCAGGTCCCCGGTCGGGACTTTGCCCCGGGCCAGGCCGTAGAACATGAAAGCGTCGTCGCTGTCGGGGCTGTGGGCGAGGGAGATCTTCACCAGAACTCCATCATATTTCAGGCCGCGACAACCCACCAGATCGGGAGGGCAACAATGTGCACGACTACGTGGATCACCTTTTCTGACCCGCGATCGCCTTGCTCGTTAGATCCTCCACAAACTCGGCCTTTGCATTCATGTAGCCGGTCCGGTCGTCCCGGAACCGCTCGGAGAGTGCCATCTTCAGGTCGCCATAGACTCTGGCGTCCTCTGGGTGTGCGCGGAGGTAATCTCTGAAGGCCGTATGCCTCAGAAACTCAGTGCTGCCCGGTGGGCAGACGTAGAGGTGATGCATAGGATCGTTGGCGGGTGCGCGGAAAGCCTCGCGCCCGGGGATGCCCAGGTCGCCCCGATGGCTATAGCCCAAGCGCGCGAGGCGCTCAATCGCCGCCGGGAGCATGGTTTCAGACGCCAGTACCACATCGATGTCGATGATCGCCTTTGCTGCCAGATCGGGGACAGCAGTGCTGCCCACGTGCTCAATGGCCGCCGCCACGTCACCGAGGGCATCGGCGATTCGCCCGCGAAGACACTCAAAGATTGCCGGCCAGTTGGGGTCGTAATCCACGACGATGATGGGATTCACCATGGCGGAGCCAAAATATAATGATGCCACCGGGAGGGGAATCAACTAGGGGGCCGACTCCGGCGCGGGGGACGGGAAGGGCGCGGGTCGTGTCCCGGGGCCAGTGCCCCTAGGCGTTCCCAAAGCGGCGTCGCGAGCCCAGGTTCTGCAGTCCCACCGCGCCCATAATGAGCGCGGCCCCCGCCCACTGCCGCGGGCCCAGGCGCTCGCCGAGCAGGATCACGGCCAAGGCCAGGGTCACCACCATCTCGAAGGAGCTGAGCACGGCGGCCCGCGCCGGCCCCACGCGGGCCAGACCCGCCAGGAACGCGCGCACCGCCACCACCGTGGAGAGGACGGTGATCCCCAGCACCGCGCTCCAGGCGCGGGCATCGGAGGGGAGGAGGATGCTGCCCTGGGCGATCGCCCAGGGAACACAGACCAGGGCGCAGACCTGGGTGAGGTGAAGGGCCGCGGTCTGGGCCGGGACCCGAGCCGCAAACCGGCTGCTCAGCATGATGTAAATGGCGTAGAAGACGGCGGTCAGGAGGGCGAAGAAGACGCCGGGGCCGGCGACGAGAGCCCCTCCCGCGGTCAGGGCGCAGCCGGCTCCCGCGAGGCCGGCCGCGCCGAGACCCCGCGGGGTGAGGGCCTCCCAGCCCAGGAGGCCGGAAAACAACGTGACGATCACGGGGTAGGTGTAGAGGACCAGGGCGACGGTGGAGGCGGGCACCGTCTCCAGGGCCTTGAAGTAGGCGACGGCGTTGACGACGAAGACGGCTCCGATCGCCCAGAGCGTGAGCCGCTGCCGGCCGGAGATGGGCTTGGCGGGGCCCGGCGGCAGGAGCGCG